>Ga0197144_100494_pt1 | contig 16830 bp, 17 predicted proteins | sample GBS85_MetaG_FD_148670 | JGI IMG/M metagenome (GOLD analysis project Ga0197144, IMG submission 148670) | Sediment microbial communities from Great Boiling Springs, Gerlach, Nevada, United States - GBS 85_MetaG | ecosystem: Environmental > Aquatic > Thermal springs > Hot (42-90C) > Sediment...
AGCCTGGAGGTATCCATAGTGCGTAGCCTGGCTCCAGTAGCACCCCGACGTGCCTCCCGAACCATGGGGATCCCTTCCTGATGTCCAAGGCAACATCGTACACCCTGCCTGCTACCACGTAGACTAGTTTACCCTGCTCTGCTGGTCTAAGCTGGTAGTGAAGACCCCTCACCACGCCCCTCCTAGAGGAGCTAAGGTTAACTTGTACGAAATCGTATGGTATACCATTAGCCAGGAAATCCGTCCTCTTATAGAGCTCGGCGAAGAAACCACGCTCATCGTGGAACCTGATGAACTCAACCAACACGACATCCGGTATCTCCAGTTTTTTGAAGTTCCTGAAAGGCATGATTTTAGACCTCCCCGGCAAGCTTCCAATATGTTGAAACCATATCCTTTAAGCACTCCTGCAGAGGCGGCAGTACTAGGCTGAGCCCTCTAGCCTTCGATGTGTCAAGGCTTGAATCCCTCGGCCGGGGGGCTGTGAGCTTCGCCTCCTCTACACGTTTCGGTTTGACTAGATCCCTTTCTACACCTAGAACATCGGCTAACGCGGTGGCAAACTCATACCTAGAAAGCCTTTCCCCCGCTATGTGGATGGTTCCAGTAATCCTCGTCTCCACGATCTTGACAAGCCTCTCAGCGAGGAACTTTACGTATGTTGGTGAGAGCCATTGATCTACGAAAGCCTCAACAGGCTCCCTTCTCGCAAGCTTTTCAAGCGCTATTAACCCGAAATTTCTTTTCCCTGCCGGGCTGTAGCCGTAAAGCCCGCTGACTCTAACAATACAGCTACTACTAGTTATAGACTCTACGGTTACCTCTCCGAGGAGCTTTGTTAAACCATAGTAGTTTACCGGTGCCGGGACATCATCTTCCCTATACATCCCTCTCGCTCCGTCGAACACGTAGTCAGTTGAAACGTATACGAATAGCTCGGCATCCCTACCAGCCCTAGCGAGAGCCTTCGTCGCTGAATAGTTAACTCTGTACGCTTTTTCCTTATTTACCTCGCACCCGTCAACATCAGTGTAGGCCGCCAGATGGATAACCACGTCAGGCTTAACCCCCCTAACGATGTTAGCAATACTATCTAGGTTCTCCAAGTCCAGCCTGACCCACTTAACGTCTACCTGAGGAGGTGGTTTTTCATGGTATGTTGCGTAGACATCGAACCCTCTATCCCTAAGTACTTTAACAACCCAGTAGCCGAGAAGACCTGTCCCGCCAGTAGCTAGTATCCTCATTGGTTATCAGCCTCTCATCCACGGCTCCTCTCTGAAGACGTAGGTTTCATCTAGTAGTGGTTTCCACCACCACTCGTTTGAAATGTACCAGTCTATGGTCTTCTTTAGGCCTTCCTCGAGTTTGATTCGGGGTTTCCAGTTGAGCTCCATTATCTTGTCGCACTTCATAGCGTACCTTCTATCTTCTCCGGGCCTGCTTCTAACATATATAATGTCCTTTGCAACATCCCTTTTCATTAGCTTGACGATTTTCACTACGATATCCCTTACGGTAGCTGGCTGATGTGCGCAGATGTTGTAGACCTCGTTGCTGGCACCCTTTCTAGCAACTGCATAGAGCGCCTCGCAGAAGTCCTCTACGTAAAGCCAGTCTCTAATTTGAGTTCCATCCCCGTATATTGTTGCTGGCTTGCCGTGGATAAGCCTTATAATCGTTCTTGGAACCAGCTTCTCGGGGTGCTGGTAGGGGCCGTAGTTGTTCGACGGCCTCACAATAATGTATTTTAGGCCGTATGTTCTGCCATAGGCTTTAATGAGCATGTCTCCAGACGCTTTAGACGCAGAGTAGGGGTTTGAAGGGTTCAACGGCCAGCTTTCATCAGCCTCCCCCGCCACGCCATAGAGATCCCCGTAAACCTCATCTGTAGACAGGTGTATAAACCTGCCTACATCGAGCCTCCTTAAAACCTCTAGTACCGTGAAAACCCCGAAAACGTTCGTCCGGAGGAAGGGTGCAGGATCATTTATAGACCTGTCTACATGCGTCTCAGCCGCGAAGTTAACAACAATATCAGGCTGAAACTCTCTCAACACACGCTCGAGGAGCATCTCATCGCATACATCGCCTTTCGCTAACTTCAGCCTAGGGCTCTGGATAACGTCGTTCAAGTTCGCAAGTGCCCCAGCATACGTTAGCTTATCATATATGAGGACATCTACGTTAACAACGTTCCCGACCAGGTAGCGGGTGAAGTTACTACCCATGAATCCTGCTCCCCCGAGAACAGCTATCCTCACATCCATCACCTAGAACTCGACGATACTGTGATCAGCGATAATAAATCTAGCTTCGCCGTAAACTTCCCTGCTAGCTTTAATCACTGATTTAGTGCCGATAACACTATCCTTAAGTCGTAGTGCTCCTATATCCACGGTAGCTTCGTCAAGTATTAGAGATCTTGATATGGAGCCTGCCAGCATCTTCGAGCCCCTCTCTATGGAGACAAAATGTTCTACCAGAGCATTCCTCCCTACGACGGCCCCTTCCCCTATGTATGCTGGGCCGTAAACTTTACCCTCTATTAAAGCGCCTTTCTCAATCATAGCTCTGCCTACAACCTCCCCCCTCACATCTCCTTCAACCCTCTCACCAACACTGTCTAGCAAGAGGTAGAGGGCTTCTAGGAGTCCATCGTAGGTTCCTACGTCTTTCCACCACCCGCTGATCATATCGTAATCAACCCTATAGCCGTTATCTATAAACCACTGTATAAGCTCGGTGATTTCATACTCTCCCCTCCAGGAGGGTTTAAGCGTCTTAAAAGCTTTTTCAACAAGGTCTGGATCTCGGAATAGGTATACTCCTACAACTGCAAGATCTGATACAAACTCCCTCGGCTTCTCGATAAGCCTCTCTACCCTACCATCTCTTAGAATAGCAACTCCGAATTTTGAGGGGTCTTTAACCCTAGATAAAAGTATGTACACATCACTCCCTTTTTCCATGAACGCCTTCAAATGCTTTTTCACTCCATTCGATAGGATGTTATCGCCCAGATAGGCGACAAACGGCTTATCTATAAAACCCTGCTCTATCGCAAGGTGTATTGCATGAGCTATCCCAAGCCTCCTCTCCTGGCTAACATAGGTTAACCTAGCTCCAAACCCCGAGCCATCGCCGAGAGCCTCCTTAATGAAGTCTCCGAAGTAGCCTACGACAATGCTAATGTCGTTAACGCCCGAGCTAACGAGATCGTCTATTGCGTACCAGATCATAGGCTTACCGAGAAGGGGGATAAGATGTTTTGATCTTGAAAACGTAAAAGGCCTAAGCCTAGAGCCCTCCCCAGCAGCTAGGATGAGCCCCTTTAAATCCATATTTAAACACCAAAACCTTAATATCACTCTGCAGTTAAAGAGTTCAAGTTTCTAAGAGCCCAATTTTCAAAGTACTTTGTAACTAAACGTCGTGCTGTAAAGAACACTATAAGATCTTTAATTGGTATTTTAATGAGGGTGCTCTGTATACATTTATGAAGAGCCCCTTACTCCTTAGTCTTTTTCCAAGTTTTATTCCATCAGGTAGAGTCCTTGCTCTAAGCGATGCAGAACCCTTAAATCCTGTCTTTAGCATAGAGGTAGCAATACTTCTTATCACGTGAGGTAGTATTGAAGTAGTATTACGGATTTATACCTAGTGTTAGTTATCAGCGATAAAGCTACTCTATTTCTCCTACTTAAGTAGTCTGAAAGGATGCTTCTTCTCCCGAAGGTGAGGTCTCTTGCATGACTAGCTACCGCTTCCGGGATAGCTACCAGTTTGTACCCGCAGTCCCACAGCATTAAGCCTAATACGTTGTCATCGCCATAACCAAAAACTCGTCTATAAACAGCTTATTACCAAGACATTTCAATATACTTTCTACTCTATAAAGCGCGCAAGAGCCATCAACATACGTTACATATATTGGTTTGCTCAGGATCCACGGATATTCGTGACGTACTCCTAGAGGGTAGGTTTGAAGAAGCTCGTTAACCTTGTAATCCAACCACACTACCATTGTTTTCAGCATATTCGACTAGCGTTCTGAGACCACCTTGAAACAGCACCGCATCATTGTTCAGTAGGAGCACGTACTCGCTCTCCCTATCCCTAACCGCGAAGCCAATATTATTGCCGCCCGTGAAGCCCAGGTTACGATCTAGCCTGATAACCTTCCTTCTAAGGCAGGTCTTCATCTCGAGAAACCCCTTGATCCTCTTGAAACTACCATCAGTAGAACCGTTAGCGACAACAATGAGCTCATATTTATAGCTTGAATAGTTCAGGTTAGTTATGGACTCAAGCGATCCTAAGATAATGGGCATTATTCTAGGTGAGTTATGGTTTAAACCAGATTATTAATACCTTAGGACAAACCATCTTTACATCGCCTCCTTACCACTTAGATTGCCTCTCAATAATTAATAATTTCCAACATCATGTATCACATAGTTTTTGTAAACTTGTTATCGCTAGTACTTAAATCACCATTTCCAAGCTGTTTTCTAGACAGCACCTCTTAAGATACCGAACAAACTCAACCAAATGCAGAAAGTATCTAGCTGTAGTGATAATTGTAAAGAGAGGAAGGTCATTTGCGTTCGTTCTGTAGGGGGAGAGCAGGTGACTTGCCCATCACTAGTAAGTATATTTTAATCCTGAGAATTAAGTATCATACTTAATCAGATCGAGGTATAATTGTTCATATTGGTCTGTCATTAATTCAACGCTAAACATCTCCATGACCTTTTCACGCATTCTTGTGCCCACTGAATCTTCATTTATTGTGCTAACTTGACTAAGCAATGAGTCTAATATTTCAACAAAGTGTAACGGGTTTTCAGCTACATAAATCCCTTCAACACCCTTATCTATCAATTCTCTAACATAGGGTAAATTAAATGCTACTACAGGTTTTCCAATATACAAAGCCTCTATTACAGCTAGTCCGAACGATTCGTATAATGACGGAAATGGCACAACATGAGATAAGCTCAAGATCTTCAACACTACTTCATAAGGTAATCTACCCGTCATTATTATGTGTTGCTCTATTTGGAGATGTTTAGACATTTTCTTAAGTTTAGTCATTAGCGGTCCCTCACCTATAAATATAGTTTTTACTTTGTGATCTCTCTCTATTAGTTTTTTGTTAACATAAAGAAGGAATACATTGTTTTTCCCAGGATAAAGTCTTGCAGGATAAACAAGTATTCTATAACCTTTCTCTGAATATTTTCGCACAAAATCCACAGGCTTACATGATGTAGGTCTACGTAAGCTTGAATCTATGAAATCAAAGTCAATCCCATTATATATAACCCGGTACTTTGTCATAGGTATGTAGCTAGAAATAGATTGTACAGTTTGTTTCGATACAAAAACAGGATATAGCTCGGCTACCTCATACTTTAAGCTCAGCATCCTATCCAGCATGAAAACAGCATGATATGCTCTATCCTTTATGGATATGAAGGGTAATAGTATTGAAATTTTATTGTCTATTACGGGGTCTCCATGAATTGTTACAACTGATGGTTTCTTTGATCTTTGTATTACGTCTCTTATAAAAGGATGGTAAAGACCTGTGTTGAGATGAACTATATCAACTTTCTCTACGAGTTTACCTATAACTTTTTTACTGCAAAGCTGGAACACTTTATGCCTCGGATATATGTGTTTAGGTACAAAAACTCTAATAGTAACTAGGTTGCCGTTAACTCTTTCGACCATCACGCCTCTACATAAACCATCCATAAGTTCTTCGGAGAAACCTAACGCTACCACGTAGACTTTATGACCTCGTTTTACTAATCCTCTTGAAAGATGATACATAAAAATTCCTCCTCCACCGAAGATATGTGGTGGAAACTCTCCTGGAACTAATAATATACGCATAATCCCATATTTTTCTTCAGCATGTTCATAACTTAACACAGTCTTTATCTAATGTATTACATACTGTTTTAATTGTTTAAGTGCATACACCTCACAATGCAAATAAATTGAATGATTAAAGCATTCTCCTTAAACCGATTTGATAAGTTCAAAGATGTGCATGCTTCGAAACGGTAATTCAACCTATTTTTCTAAAGCCCTTAACAGATCCTCTCTTGAGGGCTATAACAGAATATACTGATGAGAACCGTGTTGATCTTCTTAGCATGTGGGTAGTCACTTATCCAGGTCTTAAAGCTATGTAAGAACCGCTACTACTATGAACTATTATTGGCAGATCTGCAACCATAGTTTCGACGTTCGAAACGCTAAAGTGCTCTTTTTCATTACATGTACATAGACCTTAGATGTACAAAGTAACTTTGCCTTTTCTTCCTCACTTATGTTAGGCAGTATAAGAATCAGATCCTCTACACCGAGCTTCTTTGATAACTTCTGAAGACGTCTTACAACATGATCTCTTTGACGAAATCCATATCTTCGCCCACCACCAATTTTCCTCTATATTCTCCAAGCTAATAAATAAGCCCCTTTTGAGAATCCCAATGATGCTCTGAATAAGTTATTATGTCGAAAATACTTTTCCATATGCTTAACTTTAGAGCTCATATAGATATCGGGTAAGGAGGTGCTATATGCAATACTGCACTAGCTTTCTCTTTTGTGATATTAGGGAAAGAGCAATTTACGAAGATATACCATCAGTATATTCTATTTACTGTCCTATGCCTAGCTCCTAGATTTGTTTGCTTCACCTAGTTGCCTTTTAATAATTAGCAGATTCTCTGTAAAGCTTGTTAGCCAACAAAACCCATACTTTAATACACCCTCAGTTGTGCTAAAGCATATACTTCATCTAGTTATTATTAACAAATAGAATTAACAAATAGATCTCCGTAGCACTGTCCTTGTATATACTGTTGCTTAATTTTAGTTCAGAGACACATGCAGGTTCAATACATCCGTATTTAACACAGTCTTTCGTATATACAAGTACACTATTTAAGCGTATGCACATTGAAGGGATAGAGCATAGGTCTGATGTTGCGATCACATTCTTTGTATACGCCATTGAAGCTAATATGCGATACATCCATTTATCGATGATAATACAGCAACTAGACTCTATAGTATACTTTTCCAACCATTGAGAGGAGTAGACCTCCTCTAACCTAGCAGTACCTTTAAACGGGAGTTCGTTAACATTGAACAGTGCTTCTGGAACTGCGAGAAAATTAATTAAAGCAAAACCGCTAATGAATAGTACAACTAAAATGCATTTGTGTACTCTTTTTTCTGTTTGAAAATATCTTAAACGAAACGCTATTACGAGAAATGATAGTAGGTATAAAAACGTTTGTATTTTTTGGGCAATAGTATATACACTACCCAAAGTTGCCGATACGGGATAGGTAACAACATAACTTACTCCCACAACAATTAAGGACATTGATGTCGCGAAGACTGATTTGATAAAACTTTTTTCATTCTCTGAGAGGGTTTTTTTGTTGTGTATATCAAGATAACTTTTAAGAGTCAATAGAATAATTATTATTGCATAGATGATTTCTCCATATAGAGATAATGCTAATTTAGGATCTTTCGTAAACGAGATAACGGCTTCTACAGGAGATTGTTTATAATATATCTCTTCGTGCCAAAGTAAGTCGACTATCTTCGAGAGGAAATCTATGGGAGTTTTTCTATGATATATCCAATGGATTAGTATAGGCAGTATTGCAACATATAATAATAAAGGCATCATCTTTTTATTATACTTAATTGTTGCTAGTAAGGACAAAGCAAAGAGCAAACTTATAAATGCAGAAAAATGGTGTGTAAATGCTAAGCTTACCGTTAAAACAGTTATAGTTAGGGTATCAGCCGGTCTAATACTACCCCTTCTTTCTAAAAGAATAATTGCATATACAAACAAAAGAAGGAGCAGAAGAGGCATTCCTATGACTTCTCTATGGACAATTCCGTGCGCTATATAATGAACCCTGAAAACTGCATACATTAGTGTTGTACATAATGCTAAAACTTTTGATCCTGTAGCTCTTAGAGCTATTATATAGATGGCAATTTCTATGACAATAGTTAAAAACTTTATACCTAATGAGGCTATATTCTGTAGCTCTAATCCGGAAACGACATACCATATGTATACATCCAAATAAAATACTGGATATGAATTCATCAAAGTGAGCCAGAGGTGTGGATATACATCATACTGGGGTAGATGCTTAGACATATCGAGTAACAATAAATTTCCCATTTCGTGCCATGAATCTGTGCCATAAAATCCTATTACAGGCTGATATATGAACCTAAGAACTAGAGCAATAGTGAATACTGTAAAAAAGCTATATGTTGTGTAACTCTTAAATATCAGAACAAATAATAGTGTAAGGGTTGTAATCAGAATATATGTGAGGAAGAAAAGTACATAATTTATATAAGAAAATGGTGACATAATCTGGTATCTGAGAACAAATGAACCCATATTAATAAGCATTAGGATGATGCTTAAAAGTAGTAGCAGTTTTTTCTTAAATGTTCTCATAATGTTTCACTCTCATACGAACATTACTTAATATAAACAGAAATTTCTTTACAACATTGTTCCAATCATATTTTCTAGCTTCTAGGTAAGCTTTTTCACTTATTTCACGGACCTCATCCGGGTTCCTATAAATTCGCATAATTGCTTCATAGAATTCATTGATCGTTGGAACCAATATTGATATTCCCTTTAATGTTTCCTTTATACCATCTGTTTTTAAGGCAACAATAGGTTTTTTCATAGCCATAAAATAAAGTATCTTTGTTGGAAAATCCTTTCTCTTAGTCATAATATCATAGAATAAACAAACATCTGAACTCGCTATATAGTATTGTAGCTCTTCCTCTGGTATAATTCCTTCTACACGTATAAGATCGTGGGTATCATAGACTCTTACCAGTCGCCTTGCTTCCTCTACTTGCGAGAGTGTGCCACCTATTGAAAGGAGTAAAATGTTTTTTATTGTATGTGAAAGCTTTTTTATAAGCGGAATTAGAGGTTTTATGGGCATTCTGCTGTACGAACCCATTCTCAATATCACGAATTTATCATCAATGCCAATTCTCGTTTTAGCATAATGGTTTGGTAAGGGTTTAAATACAGAAGTATCTATACCATGAGGCAGAATATAGATGTTGTTTGAAGTAATACGAGCATATGTCCTTACCTGATCTACTAGTTCCTTATTTGGAACAGTAATTGCTTTAACACTATTAGCTAACAAATACCTATAAAGAAATGTTACTACATTTGGACCTATATTTGAATAGTCCATAGGCCAATCCAATATTAATATCGGAAATGAATTGTTTTTTACATTATAAAGCATTTTTATAAAAGGTAATGAGGAGTGTTGAGGCACAGGCTGGAAAATCCAAACGTAATCATATTCTTTAAGTTCTTTTAGAAATGTGGCTGTAGTATGTGGAATTGATAATAACCTGGGAAAAACACCTAATGTGCTAAAGATTTTTTCGGTGTTTATGTAGCTCTGAACAGAAGTACAATAGAAACCTATACCGTGTTTTCTTGCTCGATCATGTAGGTATTCACACTCTTGTTTAGGCAAAGGTATTGTATTCCATAGATCTATTTGGAACTTCGTCAACTTGTGTAAGTAAACTGCAAATTTAAAAGTTCTGACACCCATCCCCAAATCCAAATGTTCTTTTGTAAGCGTTGTCAAAAAAGCTACTCTTATCATTGCTGTTATACACCCTAGGTACTATATCCTACTGTACTTAACATTTATTGAATAATTAAAAGGTATAGGCTTAAATAGCGTGATCACAACTCCGATTTTAGTTACACTTTCCTAGTCTTCGTGAGGGTGGTTTATAGCAAGTTTATAAATTATAGTAATTATTTGGCAAAAAGCGTTTAGATTGTATTTACTTCTAATAATATAATCTACGCATTTACTGTAATCGACGTTCTTTTTCTCCAACTCTCTTAATAAATAGAATAGTGTTTCACTTAATTCTTTTGCAGAAATATGCACTGGAACTATAGTAATGCATGGTAGGTTTCTCAATTCATATACGTCTCCTACATTTGTTGAGATCACGTGAAGTCCGCCTGCCAGAGCTTCTCTTACTACATTAGGAGAAGCTTCACTAACGGACGTAAACACGAATAAATCCGAAGCCTTATAATATTCAACTATTTTTTCGGGTGGAACTGCCCCTGTAAATATGACATGTCTATCTACTCCAAGTTTTTTTGCTAATTGAATTAGATAGTTTCTCTGAGTCCCATCTCCTACTATGAGCAACTTCAAATTATCTTCATTCCATTTTTCCTTCAGGTATTTAAAAGCTAGTAATAGAAGATCAATTCGTTTAATTTTTTCCAATCTACCAACGAAAAGAAGTACTTTATGATTGGAATCGATTCCAAGCTTGTTTCTAATTGATATCTTTTCTTTCTGATTTGCTGGTTTGAAATTATGTACATCTACTATTGCTCCCGGAATCACTAGGCATCTATTGAAATGGTATGTTTTTCTAACAAACTCTGCTATTTCTAAATTCACGGCTATGAGAATATCTAGTCTCCTTACAATAGCTTTTTCAAGGAGAAGATATAGCCGGAATATTAACTTGTACAATAATGGGTAATTCACTCTGACATATTCTAAGGGCATTGTATGCATTGTTACTATCTTTATGTAGTTAGGTTTCCATAGTATAAAAGGTATCATAAAGTATGTGCGTTGTACATGAACTATAGCGTTCTTAGGTAGTCTCAGAAACGGTAATGTCAAAGTTAATTTTAGAAGATAAAGCAATGCAATGTCTAATTTTAGATGATGAAGCAATACAATATCAGTTCCTTTTAGTATAGGTATGAATTTAAACTTAAGCTTTGAACTAATCTTCTGTGCTGATCCGAGTACTAGTAGCTCATCTGATAAGTTACATTGCTCTAGACATTTAATAATATTAAGAACGTATCGATTGGCACCCCCAAGGCTTAAGGATTCAGGATCTATAGGATGTGCTAAGATTATGTACATATCCAAATACCGCTTATGCGATTACAGCACAACTTTTTGATAGGCATATTTCTGTTTCAGATCTTGAACATATTTTTGTTGCTTATTCGAACTATAATTTAATATAGTTTGTTCTTCAATTAGTTTTATTATGATGTTACCTAGTTCGTTAACTGTATACGTAGACCTTATACGTAGAGGAAAATACTTTTTTAGATGTTCATTTATGCCTGGAACATTTGATGCGATAACTAATGGTTTGTTTAACATAATTGCCTCTAAATAAGCTAACGGAATAGTTGAAGGTATTATACGATATGGAAGGATGATCAAATCTGATAGAATCAGTTTACTAAATAGCTCTTCCTTGCTTATGTTACCTATATGAACTTTTATCTTATTACTAGCTTTCGATACCAGTTCATCTATAAGATCAATCCTCCCACTTCCGATATCTCTAATTAAAAGTTGCATTTTTATAGGATAATCCCGAATTTTCTTGAAGGCTTTGATTAAACTTATTACTCCTCTTTCCTCGCTAAAAGGACCAAAATAAGATATAACTACTTCCTTCTTACCATTGCTTAATATAGCTTTATCTTTAATGGAGGCTGGTATGGATACTTCTGGTATGAAAGTCATTGTATCTATCTCGCATGGTAAAATACGTAAAAGTATTTCACTGTAATCGTTCGATGGAACTATAAGCTTTCTTACATGGTTGCATAACAACTTGGTTCTCAACCTGAATAAGATGTTTTCGTAAAGCAGCGCATCTGCAACTACACTTGTTTTACTGAGCTTCACTTTAACGTAGTTTATCCACAATGTTCGTATGTCTATTAGTGGTGTAGTTAGCACACCAATTATTTCACGGTGCTTAACATACGCTAACGAGTTGATTAGTTTACTTAAGAAACCAATTGCTACGGGAACTATTACCATATCTGACATTGTATGCTTATTAAAAGGCTGTACAACAATACCCTCTTCAGCCAGTGAATTCTTAACTTCGAGACTTACCTCTACATCAATGGTTGTAAGTGCAACTTTGTATCCCTGTCCTGCAAGATTTTTCGCGATTTGTAGAAGGTAATTCCAAGGTTGTAACTTTAAGATGTTTAAGTTAATAACATTAAGTCCAAAACCTGGCATAAAGACTTCAATCTCCATTAACTCACCTAAGAACTTGGCACTCCTTTAATATGTCCTCTTTTCTATAATGTGGGATAATGTATATTTTCTTCAATTCGTCCAGACTAATGATTCTACATAGCTTCTTTTTTGTATGAATAAATATATCTAGAGGTATGCAATTTCGTAAAGCAAAAAGCCTCAACTTTGTAATAAGGACATAAGCTTTAATGGTACTACTTATTGAAGATTTTCTAATTACGCGAATATCCAGGTCGGAAGCTGGTTTTACTTCATTGCGTACTAAGCTTCCAAATACTACAATAGCTTCAATTCCATCTAAATTCTGATGCTCTAAATAAGTTAGAATTTTATCCAAACCTTGTCTAACATCTACACGTCTAAAGAACCTCATGATGTGCATACTGTTTGAGTTGAAGATGTAATTAAGTGTGTGCACTAGTAAAAATGTAATAAACGAATATATTGGATTTGCCGTGAGAATCAAGACAATAAGAGAAGATATCAGATCGGTAGTAAACCTAACAATGTTTTCTACGGGGTCGGCAATCATTGATCCTTGTACTAACCAATTTGATGCCAGTATAATCCATCGATTAGCAAATAAAGCCTTTAGATATGGATTCGAAAATTTTTTACCATATCCAAGGTAACCATATGCATGCCTAACCTTATCAGTCATCACTCTTAGTATTGTGAAATTATCTTCTTTACGCTTCTGAGAATCTATTATTATCATATGGCCTCTGTCAAAGTATTTGAGGATTAGAAGCTTGTAAAGTTTGTATCTTAAGGTAAATTTTGGATCTACTTTTGCTTCTGCTCTTCTCTCTTTAATAGTGTCGAGATTAGCTGATGTCACTATTATAATCCCATGTTTTTGCAAGTTTAGGAAAAATTTCAGTAACACACTGTTTACACGCACTCTGCTAATATCGGAAAGAAGGTCTACAAGGCTATCTAAAGGCCCCCTCTCAATTATAATAATAAGTGGTAGAAGTGATCGTAGTATTACCCTAAACATGAAATTAAGTGCAAAGTCGAATACAAATAGTATCGTATAGGGGCTAGCTATCGGCTCAAAGAAGTGAACCGATAAAGTCCTGCTGTTTGATTCATACACTTTAGTTAAACCTAGCTTTCTAGCAAGAAGTAGTATTGGATATAAGAAGAAATAGGGAAATCTGAACCATATTCTCACCACAGGTAATCCATATTTTTTGAGTTGATAGTAAAGAAAAGTTGCTACAGTAGTTTTTCCAGAACCATCAATACCACTTACATAGATTAGCAATAAACGCCCCATAAAATCACCTTTAAAGAAACCATCCTATAGTTCGATGTATCGTCACACTATTAGATTAGCTATATTCTCTATACTACATAGGTGCAACGCTTCTCACAAACGCATTAAACCTATTGAGCATCGATATTTTACCATCATTGTCTTAGATTTTAGCAGGAATGCTGAACCGTATATTACGAGTCTAATTATCATAAGTAGTGGTAAGTAGAACATTACTGAAATACCATATCCCCTTTTAATTCCCAAGGGTATAGATCTAATGAATGATAAGGAGTGATTTAGACCATTAAGCATTACGTTCTTATTGGGTGAGGGCTCCCACATCATTGCGGTTTTCACTATATCTGGTGAAGCCTTAGTTAGCGAGTAAGCACCCCAGAATTGTTTTCTCGTATATTGTTTGAGGCTGTGCATTGTGTCGTGTATTATTGGATCGGGATATATTATGTATGTATAGCCTCGTTTCAGAATTTTTAGTGTAAGGTCGTAATCTTCTCCAAAGTGTAAGTGCGGGTTTATACCACCTACCTCAGTATAAGCTTTTCGCTTTACTAATATGTTTCCACCAGGTATTGGTGATTTTGACTTCCTTAACCTATACTCCCATAGTACAAAATATGCCTTTGCAATTGCCGAAGCATTTTTCGGAGGTATGTTAATCGGCCATAAAATAGCTGCTCTGGGGTATTTGAATAATGTCTCAACTGCTCTCTTTAACCATTTTCTGTGAGGTAGATATATGTCTGAGTCGAAAATTCCAAGTATCTCTCCTTTAACTAATTTTGCACCGTATGCTCGTGCAAATCCAAGGGAACCTTCTAAAACGACTACCTTGTCGGCATAGTCCCCGGCGATCTTTAAGGTACCATCAGTAGAGCCTCCATCTACAACAATAATTTCAATCTTTGGATACTCTTGCTCTCTTATACTCTTCAGGCATTTTTCTATTGTACGATAACTATTGTTCGTGGGTATAATGAATGAGACTAAAGGCAGATTTTCCGTGTTATTCACAGTCATGCTTGTAAGGGTATACGAAATATTTTGTTTAATAGCTTGTAGAGTTTATTAAGCATCTGCGTATACTTGCCGGGAAAGATTAAGTGCGTAAATTCGATTGTAATAAACTTTGATGAGTAATACACATACCCAGGCACGGCATTAGAAAGCTGTAATGCCCGTAACTTCCTAATATACTTTAGGCTTCTCAGCACATCAGCATATATTCTAATTTTTAATGAAGGATATTTATTAATTGTTGCATAAGCTAGCGAAACCAATTCTGATACTAGAATATACGGTAGGAAAGCTGGTACATATCTTCGTGGCATATTTTTAAGCAATGTGAGAAGCCTATTCCTTTCTGCGTAATAATACTTAATTTTCGAAAGTGCTCTACCCCACGTTAAACCCCAAAAGTGCCGAACTACGAGGATTGGTACGTACGCCACATAGTAGCCTTTAGCATAGGCTCTAAGACCTAGATCCAAATCTTCAAGGAAAGCAAAATAATAGGGATCAAATGGGCCAAGCTCTAAAAGGGTCTTTTTATAAGCTATAAATAAAGCACCATGCGGTGCTAACACCAGTTTAGCTTTGTTACACAACCTTTGATCGCTCTTCTTGTTTAGATCTGCTAATAAACCGTAACCTGCTATGTGAAGTATCATGCCTGTCGAATTAATCTTGTTGGTTCTGCCAATGAGTATTTTTGGAGCTATAATACATTTTTCAAAGACTCTTTTATCCATAAATTTATATGTTTTTAAAAGATTAGCAAAGAAGTCTTTTTCGACAACAATATCGGGATTAGACACTACAACCATGTCACCACTTGCTAACCTTACACCAATGTTAACTCCACCGCTATAGCCATAATTTCTACTTAAACTGAATACACGAACTTTAATGTTAGGATATTGTGATTTGGAGTAGCTTTTTGCAAATTGATTGAGCTTTAGATATTCATCGTAACATGATGCATTATCAACAATAATAACTTCAATATTCACGCAACTTCTACAATACTCAATAGAGGCTTTAATACTTTCAAGTAGCTCTCCAATTTGGTCTGAAGCGTTATGGTTAACAATAATAAACGAAATTATCATTATGAAAATGAAATATAGTTAAGACCATCATAATCCGCTTCTCGATCTTCGTGATCAGAACCACAGATGACGGATTATATGAACTCTATCACTACTTGCGCTATCAATAACGACTCTGAGGGTAGATGTCATCAAGCTTCTGCTGTATAAACTTCGCCTCAACGTACGTTGGGGATAATCACAGTAACTCTGGCTTATAGCTCAAGTCCTTCCTCCTAATTCACCTGGTCTCGGGTAAAAGTGAGAGATAAGTGAAAGCTTAAAGTATAGCAGTATAGTAGTGTTAGGGTGCTTCTACAAGTAATGAAAATACGTGAGAGGTATGCCGAAATACACTATTATAAGCCTTGCAAGGAAGAAAAAATAGATCAGGCATAACAATGATCCTCCATCGGTTCTACTGTCTTGTCCTTTTTCCTGCTAAGGTATCTTAGTAGCAAAGCTAGTGTTGCTACCACTGCTAGTATTGTGCCTGTCTCTGAGGCTATTGGATCTCCTATGGCTGGTTGTAGTGTGAAGTCTGGCTTCGTTGTTTCCACCGTTACTCTTGGTGTTAGTGCTACGCCTGTGTCGCTGTATAGCCCCATTACCTCTAGTTTAACCCGGATTGAGCCTACTAGTGGGTATAGTATTGGTGTTGGTCCTGTGAACAAGGTACTAGGTGTAGCGTGTAGAGTAGTAGTGCTAGCAGTACCACCTTAACATACCTCTCCCCTAATACGTAGGCTAACGCTAATAGCGGTGTTGAGGCTAGAAGTGCTACTAGAATGCTGTGGGTAACCCACCTATGAACTCTTAGTAGGGCATCAACATCTGGGAGCAAGCCTACAAAAGCTATTACCAAGGCGTACCTAGGCTCGACGATTGTCCTTGCGGTTAGATAGCTTACCAGGTAGTGTGCTAGTAGATCCGGCACACCCAGCTACCTAACCCTAGTAGCTAGCAACCATATATCCAGCCTTGTTAACCAGCACTTTAGAGCAGACATGTTACCCGGCAACCTTAAGGGTTCTTAGGGTAGCTTGCAACACTTCCCACCTGTTGCTTACCAGTTCTCCAGAGCCTTCTAACTGTTTTAGGAGCTCCACCGTATCTTAGCCCCCGCATTAAGGTTACCTCCTGTAGATGTGCCAGTAGTATGTGATTGTTTCGAGAACACACCTCCCAAGGTATGATATGTAGTTTAGCTTAGAAACAACATCGGGGGATAGAGGGTTTAGGAGGCCCC
>Ga0197144_100498_pt1 | contig 16723 bp, 14 predicted proteins | sample GBS85_MetaG_FD_148670 | JGI IMG/M metagenome (GOLD analysis project Ga0197144, IMG submission 148670) | Sediment microbial communities from Great Boiling Springs, Gerlach, Nevada, United States - GBS 85_MetaG | ecosystem: Environmental > Aquatic > Thermal springs > Hot (42-90C) > Sediment...
TCAGGCCATCACCCGGGCCATCGCCGATCAGGCCCGCACCATCCGGATCCCGGTGCATCTGGCGGAGTTCCTCAGCCGGGTGCTGCGCGCCCAGCAGAAGCTCCAGCAGACCCTGGGGCGGGACCCCTCCCCGGAGGAGCTGGCCCTGGAGCTGGATCTGCTGTCCCCACAGGAGGTGCTGGAGATCCAGGCCGCGTGGAACGCCAACCAGCCCCTGCCCCCTTATCTGGCCCGCCGTCTCCGGGAGGCCACCCGGAAGGTGGAGCAGGCGCTGCGCTGGGCCGCTGAGCCCATGTCGTTGGAGACGCCGGTGGGCGAGGAGGAGGACAGCGAGCTAGGGGACTTCATTGAGGATCACGGGACCCTCAGCCCGCTGGAGGAGGCCCACCTGAAGATGCTGCGGGAGCAGCTGCGGGAGATCCTGGACACCCTGCCCGAGCGGGAGCGGCAGGTGCTGGAGGTCCGCTTCGGCCTGAAGGACGGCCAGTGGCGGACCCTGGACGAGGTCGGGCAGATGTTCGGGCTGACCCGGGAGCGGATCCGCCAGATCGAGAGCAAGGCCCTGCGTCGGCTCCGCCATCCCCAGTTCAGCCGCAAGTTGAAGGATTACCTGGCCTAACGCATTCGGGCCTTCGGATGGGGGGTGACCCGGATCCCCTCACCGAAGGCCGCCCCTTTTGGGCCTCAATTCGGGCCTTGATCCGAGCCAGGGCCTTGCAGATAGGGCGGAACCACCCCTCCGGCCATGCTCCCTACACACGCCGCAAAGCTCGGGATCGCCGCGCGCCGCGACACCCCTTCGGTCGTTGAAACGCCGTTCCCGCCGGGCTGCCGGCACAGGGAGGCCCGGCTCCGCTCCCCCGGGCCCCTGAAGCCCCTGACGCCTACTTTAATCCGTCCTGAAGGAGCTGACCTCCCATACCTCGCCGGACCCGACCGTGCGCGTGCGTAGCTCCATGGAGAAAGCGAACTTCTCTCCACCCGCCGTCGTGAGGGTTCCTCCCAGCGTGGCCTGTCGAACCCCGTTTTTCACCTCCACACTCCAGTTGGAGAAAGACCATTCGGCCGGCCGGTGATCGCCCCTATACCGCCGGGCCAGCTCCTCCGGCCCGCCCAGCTGCCTCTGAAGGGACGGAGCGCAACGGGCGTAGGCGTCCTCCCATCGTTCATCCCGCAAGGCGGAGAGGAACTGCTCCGCAGCCTCCTGGGCCGGCCGGACCTCTCCAGCGATCAGGCCTACCAAACCCACGGTTCCCAGAAGCGTGGCTCCCAGACCGCTGATCACACAGAACGCGCAGAGACACACGGGAAGCGCCACCAGCCCGCCGATCACCGCCCACAGTTTCCACGAAGAGGACGTCGAACCCTGTCCCGACATCGGCGCCTCCTCAACCAAGATCCTTGGCGAATCTACCCGCCTGCTATGAACGCCGTGCGAACATCCGATGGGGCTGAGGGAACAACTTCGGGCGTCGCCCGGCACCGGGGGGCTTGCTTTCCCTCCTCCGGATTCATATAATCAAGCCGCTCTCCCAAGCCCGATCACCGGGAGAGCCGGGAGAAAAGGGCGAAAACCCGCCGCATCCTCCTGCCGCCTGAACGAGGTCAACCTGATCCGAGGGTGAATTTCCCGATGCGCAACCGGAATCTCTGGCTGGCGCTGATCGGCCTGCTGGCCGTCCTCGCCCTTTGGGTGGACTTCACGGAAACCCGGATTGAGATCGGTTTCCTGGGGCTGCAGCGGGAGATCCGCACCGTGCTCGGCCTGGACCTCCAGGGAGGCATCCAGATCCTCCTGGAGGCGGACGTCCCGCCGAACCAGCCCGTGGACCGGGGCAACCTGGAGGACACGCGCCGGATCATCGAGAACCGGGTGAACGCCCTGGGCGTCTCCGAGCCCGTCGTCCAGATCGCAGGGACACGCCGGATCGTGGTGGAATTGCCCGGGGTGACGAACCTGGAGCAAGCCGTGAACACGATCAAGCAGACCGGCTTGCTGGAGTTCGTAGACGCCGGCGCAACCCCGATCCCGGAAGGCACCACCATCCGCACCAGCCTGGACCTTCCGATCACCGGGACCGCGCCGGTCACCGCCACGCCGTCCCTTGCTCCCACTCCTTCCCTGACCGGAACAGCGGAGGTGACCGGAACGGCGCCCCTCAGCCCGACGGAGCCGGTTTACCGGACCATCATGACCGGCCGGAACCTGCGCAGCGCCCGGCCCCAGCTGGATGAGTTCCGTCAGCCGGAGGTGGCCTTCACCCTGGACGCGGAGGGCACCCGGCTCTTCGCCGAATACACCTCCCGGAACGTGGGGCGCTACCTTTGCATCGTGCTGGACAAGAAAGTCATCTCCTGCCCGGTGATCCAGGAGCCGATCACCCAGGGCCAGGGGGTGATCCGGATGGGCTCCGGGAGCACCCTGGCGGACGCGGAGGCCCTGGCGGTGACCCTGCGCTACGGGGCGCTTCCGGTGCCGCTGAAGATCGTGGATACCCGCAACATCGGCCCGACGCTGGGGCAGGAGTCCATCCGTCGCAGCCTGATCGCCGGCATCATCGGGTTCTCCACCGTCGCCCTGTTCATGATCCTCTACTACCGAGTCCCCGGGGTGCTGGCGGTGCTGGCCCTCAGCCTCTACACCGCCCTGGTTTTCGCCATCTTCAAGCTGCTCCCGGTGACCCTGACCCTGCCCGGGATCGCCGGGTTTGTGCTCTCCATCGGGATGGCGGTGGACGCCAACATCCTGATCTTCGAGCGACTGAAGGAGGAGCTCCGCGCCGGGCGGGATCTGTCCATGGCGATCGATTATGGGTTCGAGCGGGCCTGGCCCTCCATCCGGGATTCCAACATCTCCACCCTGATCACCTGCGCCATCCTCTATATCTTCGGGTTGAACTTCGGGGCCAGCATGGTGCGGGGGTTCGCCCTGACCCTGGCCATCGGGGTGGCCGCCAGCCTGTTCACCGGCATCTGGGTGACCCGGGCCTTCCTCCACGCGCTGCTGGATCGCCTGCGCCCCGGCGTCCACCGGGGATGGTTCGGGCTTTGATCATCTGCGGATGCATCACGGACGCATTCCTGAACTTCTCCAATCGCGAGGCGAAGGGATGATCGACATCATCGGCAAGCGATACTGGTATTTCGCGCTCTCCCTGCTGGTCATCGTGCCGGGCCTGATCTCTCTGGCCCTCTACGGGCTGCCCCTGGCCATCGACTACACCGGCGGCTCGATGCTGGAGCTCCGTCTCCCCGCGGGGGCGACGCCCTCCAGCGAGGAGGTGATCCGGATCGTGGGGCAGGCGACCGGCTTCTCCACGGCCGACATCCGGGCCCAGCCCTCCCTGCAGGGGACGCTGATCATCCGCACCCGGGAGATGGACGCGACGACCCAGGCCCGGGTGATGGAAGCCCTGCGCGCCCGCTACGGCGATGTCGTCCTGGAGCGCTTCGAGTCGGTGGGGCCCACGGTGGGAGCGGAGGTCACACGAGGCGCCCTGGTGGCGGTGGCCATGGCCTCCCTGGCCATCATGCTCTACCTCACCTTCGCCTTCCGCCAGGTCCCCCACGCCTTCCGCTACGGCGTGGCCGCGGTCCTGGCCCTGCTGCACGATGTGGCGGTGGTGGTGGGCACCGCCTCGATCTTCGGGAAAGTCTTCGGGTGGGAGGTGGACGCCCTCTTCCTCACCGCCGTGCTCACCATCATCGGCTTCTCCGTGCACGACTCCATCGTGGTCTTCGACCGGATCCGGGAGAACCTGCTCCGCTATCGCGGCGAGCCCTACGAGCGGATCGTGAACCACAGCATCCTGCAGACCCTGGACCGCTCGATCAACACCCAGCTGACGCTGATCTTCACCCTGGTCGCCCTGCTCCTCTTCGGGGGGACGACGATCCGCCAGTTCATCGCCACGTTGCTGATCGGGATGATCAGCGGGACCTATTCCTCGATCTTCAACGCGGCGCCCATCCTGGTGGTCTGGGAGAAGCGGGAGTGGCGGACATGGTTCCGCCGTCCGGCGGAGCAGCCGGTCCCGTAAGAGCTGTGCTTTTGAAACGCCGGGGGGGCCTTCCCCACATGGCCTCCCCGGCGGATCCCCCTCTTACCGGCCTTCCAGAAAGCAACGCAGACCCTCCACGATGCCTTCCACCACTCGCTCCCGCCTCTCGGTGAGGATCCTTCGATCGAGGTAGAGGAACCCGGTCTCGATGATCGCCGCGGGGGTGCGAGGATCGATCTCCCGGAAGGCATGGTAGTCGGTCATGTCGTAGGTGATGCTGTCGGCGTGGAAGCGCAGCCCGGTGTGCTGCCGGTAGGCGGAGATCAGGCAGGCCACCAGGCGATCGCTCTGCTCCGGCACAGCGTCGGCCTGAGCCCGGGCCACCTTGAAGCCGGTCGCTTGATCGTTGATGTATTCGCAGGAGTCTGCGTGGATGGAGAGCAAAGCCGAGGCCCGATAGCCGTTCAACCGCTCGTCGAACTCCTCCAGGATGTCCACCGAATACCCCAAGCCCTCCAGGCGGCGGGCCACCTCCCGGGCGATGGCGGTGTTGACCTCGACCTCGGTGAGCCCGTCGGCGCAGACCGCCCCGCTGTCATGCCCCAGATGCCCGGCCACCAGACCCACCCGGGGGGTTCGGGCGGAGGAGGTGGGCTGAGGCGCCAGGTGGGGTTCAGGGCCAGAGGAGACGACCCGCAGACCTCGGACGATCCCCAGGCCGCCCAGGAGAGCACCCAGGATGAGCAGGGCGATCCATCCGAGGCCGGGCCGGGCCCTCAGCAGCGGCCCGGCCGAGCGCTCCGGGCGAGGACGGGCCATCGGCGGTCGGGCTCGCCGATGGGGGCCTTTCGGAGCCGAACGGATCTCCCGCGTTTTCATTTTCCGCCGTCACGAGCGACGCTGCGCGATCAGGGAGAGCGCCACGAAAGTCAAGGAGGCGCCGAAGAGCAGAGAGGAGACCGCGTTGAGCTCCGGTGTGATCCCAAGCCGCACCTTGGAATAGAGCAACACCGGCAGAGTGGTCGAACCGGGCCCGGTGACGAAGAAGGTGATGACGAAGTCATCGATGGAGAGGGTGAAGGCCATCAGCGCCCCGCCCAGGATCCCCGGCATCAGCAAAGGCAGGGTGATGCGGCGGAAGGTCTCCCATTCGTTCGCCCCCAGATCCTGAGCCGCCTCCTCCAGCGTGCGATCATACGTGGCCAGCCGGGCGCGGACGATCACATACACGAAGGGGATGCAGAAGGCCACGTGGGCGATGAGGATGGTCCAGAGACCGAGAGGCGTGCGGGTCAGGACGAAGAAGAGCAGCAGTCCCACCCCCATCACGATCTCGGGGATGATGATGGGCAGATAGAGCAGGCCCTCGAGGAAGGCCTTTCCGAAGAAGCGATGGCGGTCCAGCCCCAGGGCCAGCATCGTGCCCAGGATGGTGGAGATCAGCGTGGCGAGGAAGGCGATGAGGAGGCTGCGCCCGGCCGCCCCTCGCACCAGCTCATCCTGGAGCACCCGCTGATACCAGGCCGTGGAAAAACCCTGCCAGACCGTGGAGATCGGCGAGGCGTTGAAGGAGAAGAGGACAAGGATGAAAATCGGCACATACAGGAACAAGAAGGTCAGCCCGATCATCCCTGCCCGCCATTCCGCGGCGAAACGGAAGGCGGGGACCGGCCAGGGCTCTACTCGCAGGAAGCGGCGCAGCACGTGCTCGCGGTTGATATCCAGCAGGACCAAGAACAGGAAGACCAGGGTGAGGGAACCCCAGGTCAACAGATGCCGCAGGATCCGCCCCATCCGGCCGGGGCGACGCCACAGGTAGCCGCACAGCAACAGCAGACCGTAGAGGGCCAGCCAGCCGCTGGCCAGCGAAACCCATCCGGGACCCTCCGGGCCCGTCCACATCCGGGCCAGGCGGAGCAGGTCGCCCAGCACCCCCAGGCCGGTCAGCCAGGGGATGAGGGTCCCGAGGGCGCTCCCCAGATGCAGCAGCGCCAGGCCCACAGCCGTCCACTCCAGCCCTTCCACCAGATACAGCACCAGGGGCGGCCACACGCGCGCCGCCGCGCGCTCCGGCCGGGTGACCGCAGGGACGCTCATAGCACACGCTCCCTTCCGCCGACGCGCAGGTAGATCATCGTCGCCGCCAGGACCATGGCCATCAAGATCAAAGAGAGGGCAGACCCGAAGGGCCAGTGGCGCACCGTGAGGAACTGATACTGAACGACGTTGCCGATCATGATCGTTTTGGCCCCTCCCAGAAGATCCGGGGTGATGAAGGCCCCCACGGAGGGGATGAAGACCAAGGTGGAGCCGGCCAGGACCCCTGGGAGGGTGAGGGGCCAGATCACCCGCCGGAAGGCATGCCATTCGTTCGCCCCCAGGTCCTGGGCCGCCTCCACCAGGGAGAAATCGAACCGCTCCAGGGTAGCATAGAGGGGAAGGATCATAAAGGGCAGCTCCCCATATACCAGGCCCAGGATCACCGCGTTTTGCGTGAACAGGAGGGGGAGAGGCTCCGAGATCAGGCCCAGCGCCATCAGCAGGCCGTTGATCGGACCATCCGAGCGCAACACGAACATCAGGGCCAGGGTGCGCACCAGGAAGTTGGTCCAGAAGGGGATCATCGTCAGGACCAGCAGAGTGTTGCGCCAGCGGGCCGGCGCCCGGGCCATAGCGTAGGCAACGGGATAGCCGATGAGCAGACAGAGGACCGTGGTGACGAGGGCGATCCAGAGGGAGGTCAGAACGATCTGGATGTAGAGGGGATCCAGAGCCCGCTGGTAGTTCTCCAAGGTGAAAATCCAGCGGATCCCCCCATAAGGTCCCCGTTTCATGAAGCTGATGACGGCGATGATGCCGACGGCGAAAGAGAAGAAGACCATCAGATAAAAGGTCCCAGGGAGGATGAGGAGCATGGGAAGCCGAGCCCGGGGGAGTGCGGCGATGAGGAGGGCCATGCCCAGGAGGGCGATCACCAGACCCCGCTCCAGGCCCAGGGCGAACATCGCCCCCACCCCTCCGACGAGCCCCGCCCCGGCGCGGGCGAGGATCAGGGCGGAGACCCCCGGAAGACCCAGGATCCAGACGGCCGCTAGGACCCCATCCAGCAGCCCCAGCCCGCCCAGGATCATCCGCCCAGGAGGCTCCGTGTTCTGGGCCAGGAGAAGAAGGGCCACCCCGCTTCCCACCAGGACCCCGAACACGCCGAGCGCGGTCCCGGTTCGACCTCCGAAACGCAACACGCCTACCATAGTGACGACCTCCGGCCCTCATCCGACCGTGTCCAGGCACGCGATGGCCCCGCCTGCCGGCGCCCTTGCCTCACTCCCGCAACACCCGGACGCTCTCCGGGATCCACGCGACCCAGATCGCGGACCCCGGCGCATAGCCGGCCAGGGGCGCGGTGCCCTCCCGGTTCTGCATGCGCGCCCGCAGGGCGAGGCGCTCGTTCAAGCGGATCCGAAAGAGGGTGTCCGTCCCGATGTAAATCACCTCCTCGATCTGGCCGGGATAGCGATTGGGGAACGCGAGGGGCTCCTCCAGGCTCACATGGATCCGCTCGGGGCGGATGGCGACCGTGACCGACTGGCCCGGGGAGATCCCCTCCGGCCGCGCGGCGAGGAGGGGGAATCCTTCCACCTCCACCCGGGCGTATCCTTCCTCAAAGGCGACCAGCCGACCCTCCAGGAAATTGGTCTCCCCGATGAAATCGGCCACAAAGCGCGTGGCGGGGCGCTCGTAGATCTCCACCGGCGTGCCCACCTGGAGCACCCGCCCCTGATTCATCACGGCGATGCGGTCGGACATGGTCATGGCCTCTTCCTGATCATGGGTGACGTAGATGAACGTGATGCCGACCTGATGCTGGAGGTTCTTCAATTCCAGCTGCATTTCCTTGCGCAGCTTGAGGTCCAGGGCGCCCAGGGGCTCGTCCAGGAGCAGAACCGCCGGGCGGTTGACCAGGGCGCGGGCCAGGGCCACCCGCTGCTGCTGGCCACCGGAAAGCTGGCGAGGATAGCGGTTCTCCAGCCCGGTCAGGCGCACCAGGCGCAGGGCCTCCGCCACCCGACGGCGGATCTCCTCCCGGGGGAGACGTTTCATCTCCAGGCCGAAGGCGACGTTCTCGAAGACCGTCATATGGGGGAAGAGGGCGTAGTGCTGGAAGACGGTGTTCACCGGGCGGTGGAACGGGGGGACCTCATTCATACGCTGGCCGCGGATGAGGATCTCGCCGGCATCCGGCCGCTCGAAGCCGGCGATCATGCGCAGGGTGGTGGTCTTCCCGCACCCTGAAGGGCCGAGCAGCGAGAAGAACTCCCCTTCCCGGATCTGCAGGGAGACCTGATGGACGGCCTCCACCTCTCCAAAGCGCTTGCTCACCTCCCGCAGCTCGACTGCGTAAACCATCCCGGAAGCCCCTCCTTCCAAGATGGATCCGATCCCGGCCTCACATGCCCTCCGGCCGGGCGCCGAGCAACGCGACGGCGGGCAGGCCATCCCGCCGGCGGGCGGCCAGCAACGCCAAGACTTCGTAGACGACGTTGGCCGCCAGGAGGGCCGTGATCCCTGCCGGATCATAGGCCGGCAGCACCTCCACCACGTCCATCCCCACCAGCGGCAGGCCGATGAGACCCCGCAGGAGGGTCAAGCCCTCCCACGAGGCGAAGCCGCCCACCTCCGGCGTGCCGGTGCCCGGCGCATAGGCGGGGTCGAAGAAATCGATGTCCACGGAAAGGAACGCGGGATGATCTCCTACCCGCTGGAGGATGCGGCGGGCGGTGCCCTCCAGACCCAAGGCGCGTGCCTCCCCGGCGGTCACGATCTCCAGGCCCAGGGCCCGGGCCGCCTCCCAGTCCTCGGGGCCGTAGATCGGCCCGCGCAGCCCCACCTGGATGGACCGCTGGGGGAGGATCAGCCCTTCTTCGATGGCCCGTCGCACCACCGTGCCGTGGGTATACCGATGCCCGAAATAAGCGTCCCAGGTATCAGGATGGCTGTCGAGCTGAACCAGGGCCACCGGCCCGTACGCCGCGGCCACTGCCCGCAGCTCCCCCAGAAGGACCGAGTGATCCCCGCCCAGCCCGATGAGGATCACGCCGGCGGCGGCCCACGGCGTCAGGAACTCCGCAATGCGCCGCAGGGAATCCTCGATGAAGCCGGGGGCCACCGGGGCGTCCCCGGCGTCGACCACGGAGAGATGTTCGAAGAGGTTCACCCGGAGAAACGGATGATAGGGACGCAGGAGGACCGAGGCGCTGCGGATGGCCTCCGGGCCGAAGCGAGCGCCCACCCGGAACGTGGCCCCGGTATCGAAGGGCAAACCCACGACGGCCACATCCACCCCCTCCGGGCTCTGGACGTGGGGCAGGCGCATGAAGGTGCGGATCCCCGCAAACCGCGGGAAAGCCAGCGCGTCCGGTGGCTGATATCGCCCCATCCCCGCTTCTCCTCCGGAAACGATCGACGATCCGGTTCACTCCGGGCCGGCGGAGCCTCCTCGGGCGGGGGCGGCGAGAGCCGGGGAGGGCGCGGCCCCGCTCACGCTGACCCCACAGTAGGGACAGAGGGTCCACTCCAGGCGAAGCGGCCGCTGGCACCGCGGGCAGCGCTGCTTCAGACGAGTGTGGCAGTAGGGGCAAACGATGAACTCGGCCTTCACCCGGCGGCCACACGCCGGGCACTGTTCGATCTCCTCCAGGGTCTGGAGGATCAGCTCCTCCTCCAGGGCCCGCTCATAGGCCTCCGCCAGCGTCTCCCGGGGGCGCAGGATCAGGTAAATCAACAGGCCCGGGACGTTCAGCACCGCCACCAGCAGGGTGGCCAGAAACTGGGTCGGCAGATCCCGGGTGCGCGACCGGATGTCCCGGAAGGTCCAGATCACCATGCTCAGCCAGAAGGCAGCGACGGTCGCGCCCAGGAAGGCGATGGGCAATAGGATCAGATCGGTGAGATCCATAGGCTTCGGATCCTCTCCCAGGATGGCCTGTCCGGTTGCCCCAAATTATAGCCGAATCCCCGATCTCCCACATCACGCTCCCGCGGGCTTAGGGGAGGACCCGAATCTCCCCCAGCTCCACCGCTCGATGAGGCGGGCGTTCGCCGTCCGGCATGATGACCTCCGCGCGCTCGCCGCCCGGCTGATAAAGGCCGGCGCGCAGGCCGTAGAGACCCGGCGGCAGATCCATTGGGATCCGAAGGGGATGCGGGTCGGCGAAGCGATCGCCGGGCTCCCACCACGCGGAGGGCAGCTCCCCCCCGGCCGGAGGTCCATCGTGCTGAGCCCGAGGCGGCTGATCGGGATCCCCCAGATGGAGAAAAACCCGCCACTCCGTTGAAGGGACCGCCTCGACCTGCCAGTAGAGGGTCACCGTCATCACCTCCCCGCGTCGGACCTCCGTCGGCCGGTCCACGCCGATCAGGCGGGCGGGCCCGACCCGCACATTCAGAGGCACGGCGGGGGACAACACGGAGGTCCCCCGCAGCTTTCCCGCCTCCAGGATCACATACTCGACAGGCCGTCCCCGGCCGTCCCGCGCCGGGGCGATCCAGCCGGTGTCCGCCTCATAGAGCCCCACATGCAGGCGGATCACGGCCGGAGGGATGTTACCGGTTCCGACGGGCACCCAGTATGGATCGGCGAAGCGGAAGCCAGGGCGGCAATCGGTGGTGGAGAACAGGCCGCGGCCGGGATGGCGATCCACTTGCCGGACATCCTGAACCAGAGGGGTTCGAACCGGATGCAGGAAGGCGCTCCACGGCCGGGCGGTGGGCTCCAGGCACTCCCAGAACAACGTCAAGTGGAGCGCGCCGCCAAGCGTCACTGTGCCGGGGAGGTAGCCCAGCAGGCGCAAGCGATCGCCGAAGACGGCCTCCACCCGTCGGGCCTGCGGAGGGAGCTCGCGGATCGGTGTGGGGCCGGCATAGGTCGGTGCGATGTAGCGGATCGGCGCGATCCAGGCCACTGCCATCCAGATCACCGCCGGGGCCCATCGCCCGACGGTTCGCCCCCAGGGGATCCCGCGCTCCACGATGGACTCCCAGCCGACCCAGAGCATCCAGGCGATGGGGCCGATGGCCGGGAACATCAACCGACCCTGGGAGGCAGAGGTCATGGAGGTCCATCGCACCAGCCCGGCGAAGATCAGGCCGGTATAGCCCAAGGCGCCTGCCCAGAGAGCCCAGGCCTCCGGATCCGGCCTCCGCCATGCCCGGTATATGGCGAAGGCCGCTCCGATCCCGGACAGCAGCAGCCAAGTTTCCAGAAAGAAATACACCGGCGGGTCCGCCACGATGTTGAACCAGCCCCAGACCGCCCAGAAGGACCAGACGAAGCCCCGGACCTCGGCGAGCAGCTGCGCCGGCGTGACCGAACGGCGCCCGAAGATCTCCAGCATCGCGTTCAGCCCGGTGGGATCCCCATACAGCATCCAGTTGCGCAGGAACCACCACCCGGAGAGGAGACCGGCGATGGCATAGATCAGGATTCCGTGGAAGAGCAGCGAACGGATGCGCAAGCGCCTTTCCCAGGCGAGGGCGAAGAGGACGCCGGCGGTGAAGATCCAGAGGGCCAGGCCGCTGAGTTTGCTCAGGGCGGCCAACCCCAGCAGGAGCCCGAGGAGGATCGCCCGGGGCCACGTCATCCCGTATCGCCAGAGGCGGGCCAGCGCCCACAGGGTGAGGGCGGACAGGGCGTTGATCAGCGTGTCATTGTTGATCGCGCTCATCACGAAGGGAAACATGGGGTTCCACGCGGTCAACGCGGCCGTCCCCAGGGCCCAGCGCGGGCGGCCGGGAGCCACCGTCCGAACCGCGGCGTAGATCGCCCCCACGGTGATCAGCCCGAGGAGCAGGGAGATCAGACGCCACCGATGCAGGGTGCCCACCGCCCCCCGCCAGGGGAACCGCTCCCAGGAACCGTGCAGGGCCATGTTCTTGTTGTCCGGCAACTCCGCGTTCCCCGGGGATGGATGTCGGTTCTCCATGCGCACGGCCTCCAGGTCCTCCAGGGGCCAGCGGAAAAGGCGGGAGAAGGCGGCCAGCATCGCGTAATAGAGCGGCGGCTGGCTACCCTCCTGTCGCCAGGGCGTGTCCTCGCCGGGCCGCTGCACCGGCAATCCCCCTCCTCGGGCCAAGTGCGCCGCCATCCCCACATGCCAGAGCTCGTCGGGTGTCTCAAAGAGCGGCGTCGCGATTTGAAAGAGCGCCCCGATGAGCGCAAAGGAAAGCAGGAGCAGATGGATGGGCCGCATCGCCTCCTCCGCTCAGGATGGGCTGGCCGTTATCCCCCCAGGGCTTTCCAGTCTGTCCAGATGCGGGAGGGAGAAGAGCACTGGGGGATCGATTCCTGGAATATGCGCCTCATGCGGGCGACCCGCGGGATCGCCCCTACCCGATTGGACACGGGCCCATGGCCTCGCTAAGATGAAGGCTCAGAGATCCTGGAGATCCCGGAGGTTCCATGATGCCACGGCAACGGGTGCGATGGCCGCTGGCCCTGGCCCTGGCGGCCGCCGGTCTCGGGCTGATCGGCGGGCTGGCCTGGGCACTGCGGCCACGGGCGGAGGCGGAGACCGCTGCGCTGGCCCGTCGGTCGCTGCGGGAGGCGACCCACCAGCTGGATCTATTCCTGCAGACGTATCCGACTGCCCCCGGCGAGGCTCGGGGAGCGCTGCAACGGGCCCGCTCCGCTTTCGATCAGGCCGCCGGGCACCTGTCCCTCACCCGCCCGGCGGAGGTGCGACAGGGGCGAGCGGATTTCGAACAGCTCCAGGCGCTGACGGCCGCTGAGGCGCCGCCGGAAACGGTGCTCCCGCTGGCCCGCAGGCTGCGAGAGCGGATCCAGGCGCTGCAAGGGGAATGAGCGGTGCCCCTATTCCCGGAATCGTTACCCTGAAGCACGGAGGAAGTTCCCATGGCGGACCTCTCTCTCATCGCGGAGCTGGCGACCGAGGGGACGACGAAGATCGTCCTGCTGGTGATGGACGGGCTGGGCGGGATGCCGGTGGAACCGGGCGGGCCTACGGAGCTGGAGGCCGCCCGCACGCCGAACATGGACCGCCTCGCCGCGGAAGGGACGCTGGGGCTGCACATCCCGATACGGCCGGGGTTGGCCCCGGGGAGCGGCTACGCCCATCTCGCCCTCTTCGGCTACGATCCGCTGATCTATCCGGTGGGCCGGGGTGTGTTGGAGGCCGTCGGGATCGGCTTCCCCCTGGAACCTCACGACATCGCCGCGCGGGGCAACTTCGTCACCGTCGATGCGGAGGGCCGCATCGTCGACCGGCGGGCCGGCCGGATCCCCACCGAGGTGAACGCCCGCCTGGTGGAGCGGCTGCGGACCATCCGGCTGGAGGGCGTGGAGGTGCGCATCGAGCCGGTCAAGGAGCACCGCTTCGTCCTGGTCCTGCGCGGAGAAGGGCTCTCCCCGGCCCTCACGGAGACGGACCCCGGCAAAACCGGCGTGCCGCCCCTGCCGGTCCGCGCCCTCCAGCCCGAGGCCGAGCGCACCGCCGCCCTGGTCAACCGGTGGATCGAGCAGGCGCGGGCGCTGCTGGCCGATGCCCACCCGGCGAACATGGTCACCCTGCGAGGATTTGACCGTCCGCCGCGCCTTCCTTCCGTTTCGGAAGTGTACAAACTCCGGGCCGCCGCTATCGCCGCTTACCCGATGTATCGTGGGGTCGCCCGCCTGGTAGGGATGGAGGTCCTGGAGGTCCATGGAGAGAGCCCGGAGGCGCTCTTCCGGGAGGCCGTCGCCCGGTGGGACGATTTTGATTTCTTCTTCATCCACATCAAGCCCACCGACAGCCGGGGGGAAGATGGCGACTTCGCCGCCAAGGTCCGGGTCATCGAAGCGGTGGACGCCGCGCTTCCCATCCTGCTGGAGCGCGGCCCGGACGTCCTGGTGATCACGGGGGATCATTCCACCCCGGCGGCCCTGCGCACCCACACCTGGCATCCGGTGCCGGTGCTGCTGTGGGCGCCGCGGACGGCGCGGCCGGATGGGGCCCCGGGCTTCGGGGAGCGGGCGTGCCGGACCGGCGGGCTGGGGATCTTCATGGCCACGGATCTGATGCCGCTGATCCTCGCCCACGCCGGGCGCCTGAGCCGCCTGGGCGCGTGAGGGAAGAGGATGCTTCGGGGATCCTCACCCCGGCTCGGGCTGCTGATCCTGCTCCTGATCGGGGCCTGCCGTCCTTCCGCTCCGGCCGGGGGGCGGACCTTCGACGGCCGGGAGGCCTTCCGCCACGTGCAGGCCCAGCTGGCCCTGGGTCCCCGCTATCCCGGAAGCCCGGGATGGGAAGCCGTGCAGCGCTACATTGAGGAACACGTAACCCGAGAGGGCTGGGCCTTCGAGGTTCAGCCTTTCGCCGCTGCGGGGCTCTCCGGCCGCAACCTGATCGCCCGGGCCGGTCGAGGGCCGGTCCTCGTGATCGGGGCCCACTACGACACCCGACGCCGGGCGGATCGGGATCCCGAGCGTCCCGATGATCCGGTGCCCGGGGCCAACGATGGAGCTAGCGGGGTGGCCGTGCTCCTGGAGCTGGCCCGCGTCTTGGACCGCTCTCGCCTGCGCTATGAGGTGTGGCTGGTCTTCTTCGATGCCGAGGACCAGGGAGGCCTGGAGGGTCTCCCCTGGATCCTCGGCTCCACCCACTTCGCCGCCACCATGGCGGTGACCCCCACGGCGATGATCCTGGTGGACATGGTCGGGGATGCGGATCCCCAGTTCTATTACGAACAGCACTCGGATCCCGCCCTGCGGGAGCAGCTATGGCGGATCGCGGCCGAGCTGGGCTACGGGGCCTGGTTCATCCCCGAGCCCCGCTGGGCGCTGATCGACGATCATCTCCCCTTCCTGCAGCGAGGCATCCCCGCCGTGGACATCATCGACTTCGACTACCCGGCCTGGCACACCACGGCGGACACCCTGGATCGGATCTCCCCGGCTACCCTGGAAGCGGTCGGCCGCGTGATCGAGCGGTTCGTCGAACGCGAACCGGACGAGCTGGAGGCCCCCTGAAACCTCCGCGCCTGCTTTCTGGGAGCCCTGAAAACTTGACCGTCGGGAAAGCGAACGATAATCTTAGGCTGCCCAAAGAGTTAGGGGGGGCTCAACGGATCGATGGGATCGGCTTGTGGGCACCCTCGCGACTCCGCGCAGCGCTCCGGACCCTCTTTCCCAACCTCCGTCCGCTCTGCAACGTGGAGGAGCTGGACACCTGCTCCGAGGCCCTTCCCCTGCTACTAACCGGCGAGGGGGTTGCCCCTCCGGGTGGCTTCTTGCCGCCTTCTTGCGAGAACGAAACCCATATCGGCCCATAGCTCTATTGGAGAGCCGATGCACCCCTCTCTCTATTTGGATCGCCTGGGAGATCGGTCTGAGCGGCATCTTGGATCTCATCCAAACCCCGGAAGAATGGGCGGAGACCCTTTCCCGTCTGGCCCACGGCCAAGTGGCTTGGCCCTCAGAGCTCGTGGATCAAGCCATTGCTTTCGAGCGCGCTCTCGGTGGACGGCTGCGTCGCCTCTCCGCCCGGGACTGGCGCCGCTGGCGGGATCTGGCCGCCGGGCTTCCCCTCAAGGCCCTGGCGGCCCGCTGGGGTCTCTCCCTTGCTGGCGTGAGCCGTTATCTCCACCGCCTCGCCGAGCGTCTGGGGGCACCAAGCCCAATGGACTTACGCTCCTGGGGCTTTGCCATCGGGATCTGGGTGGGCTCTCCCAGCGCCCCCCGACTGGCACCCCCTCTTCAGGCTTGGCGACTCCTTCGCACCATCGCAGATCCGCCCGCTGTCAAAAATCGGAACACCCACATGTCAAAAACATGAACACTCCGAGCTGGACACAGCCCCCCAAACTCTCTATGATTGGACTCAGAAAGCTCCTCCCCAAACCTGCTATTCGGAGGAAACAATATATGAACAACCGGAAACGCGGGATGCTCCGATGGCTCCTGCTCGGCGCGCTGGGCAGCCTGGCCCTGACCCAGGCCCAGACCTCAGACCCCCCCTCACCTAGCAAACCTGTAGCGCATGCCCCTGTAGCGCATGCCCGGAGCCGCCCGAAATCGCCTTCTCAGGCGCCCCCCTCTGGCGAGGGACCGCCGTGACCAATACCCTGCACCTGGGACGCCCTCAGGTTCCAGAAAGGGCCAGCCAGAACACCAGCATCCACGGAGCCTCCCTCCCCCTGCCCCCCGCCTGGGGCTATCGGGTGGCGTTCACCTTCACCCTCGCCACCTGGGATTCTTATAACGCCCCCGGAACGCCCAATCCCCCTTACAACGGTGGAACCGGTTACTGGGATTCGTTCTCCGTGAGCCTCTCCAACGCCCCTTACTGGGCTCTCCCGCTCTCCGATCCCCTGGGAGACACCGATCCCCTGCGCCTGGGCTTCCTGTGGGGCGGCACCTCCTACGGAGATGGCTTCCTGGAAACCCGGATGGGAAGCGAGCGAGTGTTCCTGGAGGCCAGGCCCTGGGCTCCCAACTTCCTCAATGTGGTGCTGGACACCGCCACCCTGCCCGCGGCCAATCACAACTATCCCTCCTGGGGCACCGTTCGCCTTCAGTGGATCGATCCCCTCACCACCCTCTCCCGCTATGTGGCGCGAAAAGATCAGCTCTCCCCCGAAACCTTCCGGGCCTGGGGCTGCGCCCGAGGAGAATCCCTCCCCCCGTGGGGCTGGGGCACCGTCATCCTGGACTTCGGATATCCCCGGAT
>Ga0197144_100500_pt1 | contig 16694 bp, 21 predicted proteins | sample GBS85_MetaG_FD_148670 | JGI IMG/M metagenome (GOLD analysis project Ga0197144, IMG submission 148670) | Sediment microbial communities from Great Boiling Springs, Gerlach, Nevada, United States - GBS 85_MetaG | ecosystem: Environmental > Aquatic > Thermal springs > Hot (42-90C) > Sediment...
GCTCACCTATGAGGGCGCCCACGATGCCCGCCTCCAAAGAGTCCAGGGGTCCCACGTCTATCTTCACCAGTGTGGTGGGACGTCTCCCCTCGAGGGTGTAGAGACTCGTCCTTGGAACGAAACCCGCAATCGCGCCCAGCAACGCAAGGGGGCCCGGGTTCTTGTCCGACCAGGCATCCCTAAATGTGTTGATGTAGGTTATGGCGCTGGACTCCGCCCAGGCGTGGAAAGTGCGGGGCCTAGTCAGAACGAAGTCGTAAGGCGCGCAGGAGAACACAGTGCTCACGCCCAAGGCGCGCAAAGCTCTGGAAATTCTCTCCTGCCCCCTCAGCACCTCGTCGCTGACTGTCAATACGCCGCCGAGATCCACCGCGGCGGGGTTAGACGTGGTGAAGACAGAAACCCTAGCGCCAGAAGACGCCAGGAACTCCAAAAACTCAGCCCCGTAGTCCCCTATGGTGAGGTATGAGACGCCAGAGACGTGCGCAGTCTCCACAGGTACCACCTGCCCCCCAGCCACCGCATCGGCGATTTTAAGAACTATCTCCCTTGCATACTCGCGAGACACCGTCAGAGATGCGTATTTATTATATATTTTACTCCATATTTTACTCCGGTATCCTCGCCCGCTCAAAGAGCGTGGGGTCTGCGTCAAGAGGTCGTGTTGCGTCTATCCCTATTTTGTGCGTCAGCCCCTCCTCGTTGAGCGCAACAGGATCAAGGGTGGACCCCCTGACGTACGGCACCACAAAGATGCCTCTGTCCGCTCTGAGTCTCGTCGCGATGGCCCACTCCACAGACACGGGGTCGTCTGGGTCTATGTCTTCGTCTACCGCTATCGCCATCTTTAGGCTTGGATGTGCGGCGAAGGCCGCCAAGAGGGCGTTTTTGGCGTCGCCCTCTACGGACTTTTCCAGCGAAATCACGGCCACGAGCCAGCCGAACCCGCCCCTCGTGAGCCTAACCTTCTTAACCCTCGGCACCACGGACCTTGCGGCGCGCCAGATCTTGGCCTCCCTCTCGAAACCCATCAACAACATGTGCTCCAGGCCGGCTGGCAATAAGTAATGAACAACGGCGTCGTTTCGGAGCACGTATATCTTCTCCACCCTGACCACAGGCTGTCTCCTCACGCGGTCGTAAACCCCCACGATGTCGACGAACGGACCCTCCGCGGCCAGTTCCCTGGTCAGATACCCCTCTATAACCACAGACGCCATAAAAGGCGCCACAGCGCCGTTGTCCAGCTCCATCACCTTCAACCCGCCCACTAGGCTGGAGGCAACTCCCAGCTCAAAAACGCCAAATGGAGGAGAGGAGGCGGCTGCCAGCAACACCAGCGGGTGTATCCCCCATGCCACAGCTATGGGGACCTCCCTCCCCGCCTCCACGCCGGCTTTGTATATTTGGTAGAGGTGGCGAGGCACCAGCCTGATAACCGCCTTCCTCGCGGCGATGGGCGAGAACCTGTGAATAGAGGCGTTCATAACCCCGTCCACGCCAACGCCGACGACCACCCCAGAAGTTATGTAGGGCCGTGCCTCTTTCTCGTAGTACCGAACCATGGGCAGGTCATAAAGCGACTCAACCTCCCTGTAGAGATCCCTCCAGGCTGAAATCCTCTCCAGCCCCCCCGGCTTCTCCAACGCGTTGAGAAGCTTCACGTAGGCCTCCTCGTCGCTTCCGACGCCCAAGTACCTATATAACTTAGACCGGCTGTCCAGTATATTGCCAATGCCAGTAAAACCCTTGCGAACACCCCTAAAGAAGGGGGTCCACCGGCCCTCCGACTCCTTCAAAACACGGGCAATAGTAAACTCCCCATAGGGAGGGTCGTAGATGTGCAGATCAGAAAGATTTTGTGCGACGTCGGTGAGGGACATCAAAAAGAGGCATCGACGCGGAAAAAACCCTTACGCCATTTCGATGACGATCTCGACCGCGGCAACTGTGCGCTCTCTGCCGCCCTGGCCCTGGACCTTGTCGCTCAGTAGCTTTACGTCTCTAATCTGCACCTTGCCAGGCAGGAATCTGTCTCTCACCATCACGGCTGTTGACACAGCCTTGGATATGGCTGCGCCTCTGGCCTTCAACACAACTTTCTTAACGCCGGCGTTGAACGCCATTACTGTCGCAATTACGTAGTTTGTGGTTGGCTTTTTGCCTACCAGTATTGTTTGTTCGGTTGCCATGGGTGAGCCTTGACTAGAGGGGTTTTTAACATTTTCGCCTACCCCTCAACAAACAGTCCGACACCCTGTCGTACGTTCCGACAACCCACGGAGTTAGCCGGGCTCTAGAAACGACGTGTCGCTAAGAGCCAGCTGGCAAGAGACTTATTTGTTGCATGTTCCTCGCGTTGCCGCGGTCTGTTACGGCGTAGAAAACTGGGTTTTACTGCTGGTTACGGCTTGCCCTCTCCTAAGACTATTGTTTTGTCCTTTAGCATTATTCTGCCGAGGGACTCCACTATGTCGCCGATGTATTCGCCTATTCTGACCGCGCTCTCCTTGGCTATGGAGGTTGCGGGGTCCGACAGCACCTCCTCTCTCCTAACCTTCTGGCTCCACGCCGCGATTTCGCCTTGGAGCTCCGCTATCTTCTGCGGAGTTGACTCGCCCACCAGAAGCGTCTCTGCTTGCCTCAGGCACTCAGCCACCTTGGCCAGTATAGGCGACAATATGCGCATGTCGACCTTCTCCTCTTGGTTTACGTAAGCTATTCTACATATGTGATCCGCCATGCGTTCAATAGATTTTGCTATTATTACAAACTCCACGATATCTCTAGGGTCGTCGATCTTCAGCTCGAGCATCACATACCTTGACATAGCAGCTCTTTTGAGTTGCCGCTCCATAAGCCAGTACAGCCGGTCGACCTCGTCATCCCGCTCAATCACGTCTTTCAGAAGCGCCACGTCGTCTCGCTCAAGCCCGGCCATCAGATCGCTTAACATGTTCCCCACAAGCCGCATCATCTTCCCAGCGACGTCAATTACGGCGAGCTCCGTGGCGGACACCATAGACTGCACAACTAGCCTATCGCTGGCCTCCTCCACTATCTCCATGTCCACAACCCTCCTCCTGATGAAGTCCTTAATCTGCCTCCGCAGGCCGATGGCTTGCGGCGAGAATTTGACTATAATCGTCTCGGCGCCGCCTATATAAAGCGTCATGAAAAGCTTCTCCACCTCCTCCACCGCAACCGGCTGGTTTATCGCGAGCTCCGCCATGACGCCGGCCCTCTTACCCAGCTTCTTCGGTATGACGACTAACGTGTCGTCCGGTTGCGTCACTACTATGACCTCATCGCCAGGAGAAAGAGCAATTCTTTTCGCCCACTCCTTGGGGAGGCTCACAATGAGGGTGGCCCCGCCGGTCAACTGAACCTTCCGGATCTCACCTCGCATAGGTCTAAATAGACAACATATATAAATATATTTTAGATAGGACTAAAGGAGACCTCGGCGGCTCTATATACTAGTCGATGAACTTCTTGCCACGTATCTTGTCCTTTAGGTAATCATGGAGGAACTTAAGGCCGTGAGTCGACAGCGCCTCTATCTCCACCTTCTTTTTCTTCTTCAGGAAGAGGTTCACCTCACGTGTCCACTCAGGCTTTTGGAACCAGGGGTAGCGCAACAGCTCCTGCGCCCTCTTAATGTCTCGGTCGTTCGCCGCGATGACGTAGTTGTCCGAAATCTTGTATGTGTCTATGTCAGTCGCCGTCAGCCCGAGGAATTTGGCATCCGGCGTGGCGAGACGCTCGCTTTCGTAACTAAGCTTGATCGAACCGCTTTTGTAGACCGAATATATGTACCATCCATACGGGTCGCCGTCTGTGAGGACGTACACCGGTAGTTTATACTCCTCGTTCAGCCTCCTCACGAAGCGCCGCGTGGCTCTATCAGGCATGCCCTTAGCTGTTACCAATATGGCGTTTTCCTGGCTCCAGTACTTCTCCCTAACCAGCCTCTGGAAGATGGCGTCTTTCTCCACAACGAGGACATATGCCGCCTCGACCTTCACGATTTCAAGCCCGTCGACGTTTACAGGCAAGCTAAGCGCCGTCTCGCCGAATTTAGACGCGTCCAGCTCATAGCCCTGCGACCTAACCACTATAGGCCCAACGATCTTGCCCTTGACATCGGCTGAGACTCCCATCTCTTCACGAAGCACGTTTGTCGCCACTTCTATGTCCTCTATCACCGCGTTAGACTCGGACTGCTCATCCCAAGTATTCTCCCTATGGACTTTGCCCAGCGGGTCTTTGAAGATTATCGTATGCTTACCGTTGTAATATAGATCACGTATCGTGGGGTACACGTCCTCCCTAATGGCCTCCACGATGAGACGGAGCATAAGAACCGTCTGCATAAAGCGGCGCGCCTCCTTCATGTCGAGGAACCTCCTATGCATCTTCTCGGGGCCTAGCTTCAACATCCTTGCCTTCTCGTCCCAGATAGTGTTGCTGAGGGTTCTGGCCGGAATCTCCATGACCGGCTCCTTCAGCTCTACTACGTCTTTTGCCAGCTTGACGCCCCAGCTCTCTAGCCGCTTTAGGAACTCGGCTCTGGTGGTCACGGCGTATGAGAGTGGTTAAAATAAATGTTTTATACGGCTACTGGGCAACCGCCGCCTCCTCGGCCTCCTGCTGCGCCGCTGAAAGGGAGAGAGTGTGCTTGACTAATTCCTCTACGGTGAGGCCTATCTTCGTTTCAATTAGCTTGTGGAGGCGTCTAGCCAGCGTATCTTTATCGAACCTCGCAGTTATTGCCAAGTTGTGCGCTATTTCGTCCACGTACTTCGCAAGAGACACGTACCTGTTAAGCATCTCCATCTCCTTCTCCTTCCTGGAGAGGTATAGTCTCAGCTTCTTCGCCGCGTCTCTAAGCGCCAGGCGCATCTCCTTCTCTATTTCGGGCACTTCGGCTATGGCCTCCTTCCCCGCTGAGGCGTAGGGTATCTTTGTGGAGCAGACGTGGATAATCACGGCCAGAGGGGCCGGGAACTTCACTTTGTAGTTCTGCCAGTTGAACTCGTCGACGACTTTCCTTGCGACGTCGGCACCCTCGTCGTATAGCAACGGGATTTTGTTGGCGTAACGCAACAGAATCGGCTTCTCTGAGGGAGATATCTGGCCGCCCCAAGCCACAGCCGCCTCTACTATAAATGGGTGACCGCCGTAGGACTCGGGCTTCCGCGTCACAGCGAAGACGGCCTCGGCGCCGAGGATGGCCTTAGAGCCTATTTCCAGAAGTTCAGGTCCCACGGGGGAGAGCCACTCGGAGCGCGGCCTCCTCCAGCCGTCGTATTGCTTCATCTTTTCCACCAGCCTCACCGCCTCCTCAGGCGTCATAGCCGTGACTTTCATGTTTGGATTGAAGCCGGCCCACTCGAGGAACATCTTAGCTGTGCCTTCGCCCACGGCGTCGAAGTTCTCCATCAAGAACTCGAGGAGGGTCATGCCTCTGCTTTCTGCCACCATCTGCTTCAACGTGTCCACATCGACGCTTTTTGGATGCGGCAACCCCTCCTTCGGCGCAGGGGGGAGTTTAGTGGTGCGCCTCTTTAGCCAAAGCTCCATGTCAGGACCTTTAAACACCATCTCGGCGTATGGGGCGATAATAGCCGTCCTTCTAAGGTAGTCCTCTATCCTCTTCTTAGCCGCCAGCCAGCTCCCCTCTAGGTAGACCTTAACCGCTGTGCCGTGCCATCTGTACTTATTGGGGTACTCCCTCCTGTCGAGTATAATGGGGCTGTTGCTGTTTGTATCTATCATTATCTGGTATTCATATATCTTGTCAGACTTCAACGCGGCGGATCTGACGTATACCGGCTTATTTGTCGTGCTTTGGGCGTATAAAACCACCATCTTGAGGCCGAGGCCGAAGACACCTCTGTGTTGTTTTATCTTGTACTTGCTACTGTAAAAGACGCGGCCGAAGACGTTTGGTATCTCGGCGCCGGGAATGCCTATTCCATTGTCCTCGGCGTATACAGACACCCAGCTCTTCTGTTCATCCTCTATATTTATCCTTAGGTATATCGTGGGGAGTATCCCGTAGGTCTCCGTGGCGTCGAGAGAATTCTCCACCAGCTCCCTAACCGTCTGGTACAACGCCCTAGTGGGGTTGTGGAAGCCGGCGAGCTCCCTGTTGCGTCGAAACCACTCGGCCACTGGGAGAGCCTCGTAAGCATACATAGACGACACGTCGCCACACATATTCGGACATTATAAGTTTTCAGCCGGCGCACCCTCCGGCGCTTACAGCTCCGCACTAGTCTCGTTTTGAGCAACAACCTGGGGACACGTAGCGACGACGGTGACGATGTCTTCGAAGAACATGTGGAGTTTTGAGACCCTCGTCACGCGGCACATGCCCCTCAACGCCTCCATCAAATGATCTGCCCGCCCCAGCGAGCTGAAGGTAAACACTACGATCCGCGGCCTGCGAGCCGCCACCCACCTCAACAACCTAGGCACGATGCCCAGGTCGTGCACGGCAACGTCTAGGGGCTCCTCCGGCGGCAGATATGGGAGGTTCGACACCAATACGTCGCATTTCCCCAACGCCTCCGCGGCGTCGCCACACACTACATCTACCTCCCTGGGGCAGGATCTACAGGCCTCCATATCAACGTCTAAGGCCACCACCTGTCTACACTTACCGAGTAATGCTCCGGCCAATATGCAAGACCCCGTCCCCACATCTACGCAGAGATCCCCTGAGTCAAGCTCCTCCAGCGCCTCCAGAGTTAGGTAGCTGTCCTCCGCCGGCCTGTAGGGCATCAGCGGAGGGGAACTAGGTAGAACAAGGCCGGAAGCACGAAGAAGATGAGCAGTGTGCGGATGAGCGTGTGTTCATAGGTTGTGCCCACCTCCAGCGAGTGCACCGTGGCGTACATAGTAGCAGTGAGCAACAGAGTTAGGAAAAGCAAAACTTGTGACAACGTGACTAGGTAGGGGAACTCCCACATATGCGCCAGATAGACAAGCGTCAGGTGGGTGGCTGGGAAGAGAGCCAGCGGCGCCAGCCCCACGGAGGCTTTAAACGGCGTCACCCTTCTCCCCGTCAAGAGATGCGACGCAACCACCAGCGCCGTCGCCGAGATCAGCGAAAGAGCCAGCGCGTAGTGAGGAGGAAGCCTCAGCGAGAGGGGCAGGTAATACCCCACATATGCGACGCCGAGTAGCGCAAGCGGGGGGTTCTGCAGTGCTCCAAACACGAGGGCGGCAACCCAGCCCAGCAGTAAAACCGATGCGGCCGTATGTAGATATGGAGATATGAGGAGCCACACCACCAACGGCCTTAAGCCAGCTACCGAGAGGAAGCTCAGAGACTTGAGAGGCTCCGTAGTCGATATGATAGACGCCACCTTCTCCCCCAAATCCGTGAGGTACACGAGGGAGTCCTCCCGCCTAATGACCCCCAAGCTCTCCAGCGACGAAAGTTCAAACAAGAGGGTAGACGCCGAGATCCCCAGCGATGACCGCAACTTGGCGAGTGTAAGCGGCCCCTCTCTCTGCAACAGAAGCACTATGTCACGTCTACGCCCCACTGCAACCCCATATATGGCGCGCTCCACGGAGAAACCCGTGGAGTTTATAATATTACTGCGCCTTCCCGCAACCGCGGCGTTAGGCGAATTGACCCACATCAGCAACTATATTTTTAAAGTCGCATCTTGGCTTGCCTATGTTCCCACCAGCGATGGCGGGCTATGACAGAGCTATAACCATATTCTCCCCCGAGGGCAAGATATACCAAGTGGAGTACGCCGGCGAGGCCGTAAAGAGGGGGTGGCCTACCGTCGGCGTGAAGTGTAAAAGCGGCGTTGTGTTGGCCGCCGAGAAGAGGAAGATATCTGCGTTGTTCGACCCCTCTTCTCTGGAGAAGATCTACCTAATTGATGAACATGTGGCCGCCTCGCCGTCTGGGCTTCTGGCAGATGCAAGGATCTTAATCGACTACGCCCGCGACGTGGCGCTGAGCCACAGGTTCATATACGACGAGCCTATCGACGTCGAGTTTCTCACAAAGGCTATCTGTAACCTGAAGCAACAATATACACAGTTTGGCGGCGCGAGGCCCTTCGGCGTAGCCCTCATAGTTGCCGGCATAGATAGACACGGAGCCCGTCTCTTCCAGACGGACCCCTCCGGCGTGTACATCGGTTACTTGGCAACCGCGATAGGCGCCGAGTCAGGAACCATCACTGAGTACCTAGAGAAGAACTACAAACACGATCTGGAGATCGGCGAATGCGTCGAGCTGGCCGTGAAAGCTTTGGCCTCCGCAGTTGAGATCGCAGACAGTAGCAACATAGAAGTGGCCTACGCCACTGTGGAGGAGAGGAAGATGAGGAAAATGACAGCCGACGAGGTTGCTACGCTTCTGGCTGAGCTCCCCAAGAAGGCCTAACAGAGCCGGAGCAACGTAGCCAGCTCTTTTATCAGCTCTCCCGGCGTCTTCCCCGCCCTGAATACGGAAGTCGATATGTAAAGCTTATCGTCCTCCAGCCTCGTGTAGATGCCGTATCCGCTCCTTTTCACCGCCTCTTCAACGCATTCGCGGCTCACGCCGCTCACGATACACGCGACCTCCTTACCCTGGCCGTATTCCATGTCGCACTCCAGCAACGCTTGGCCGCTCTGGAGCACGTAGATGCTCACGGCGGCCGGCACTCTATTTGTTTATAAACTTATGCCCCATATCCTCCGTGTCGTGCCCCGTCTCCATGCTTATAGCGCGTGTGTACATCCACGCCACCGAGGACCCCGACAAGGTCGTGAAGGCTCTGAGAAACGTCGTAGAGGGGCGATACGTCGTGAGGGCCGCGCGGGGACACCACGGCAACGTGATACACATAGTCGAGGTCAAGTTGACGGAATGCGAGGCCTTCGAGGCCTTGAGGTCCATAATAACGCGGCTCGACGATGTTGAGTTCCTCCTAATGTTTTCAGGAATCGAGGAGTCAAGGCTGTATGTGAAGTTCGACAAGCAACAGGCATACAGAGGCGTGTTAAAGGTTTCGCACGGAGACGACGTTGTATACGTGGAGGTTAGGGGAAAGCCGCTGGCCATGGGAGGAGACATGAGGAGGTTCCTGACCTCTCTGAGGGAAGCGTTAAAAAGGTAGATGTTCGCCTCTGCATGGAGCGTCTTCCTGAGGACATAGCCAGAAGGTTGAGGGAGTTCGTTCAGGAGTTGGAGGGGCTGGGAGCCAGGTCCATCATGAATTACGTCATATACGAATTCGACGTAGGGGGGCCCTCCCTCGAGGTTTTAGAGGAGGCCGAACAGATGGCGAAACGCGAAATTGAGGAACTTAGAGAAGTTTTGAAAATTCTAGGTGAGCTGAAGAGTTTTGCAACGTAGACGTATACTTTACGTTTACAGCTTAACCTCTACTAACGATTTATTAGGGATGTCTAGCCACTCAGCCACCTCTTCGTTGTGTATCTCGGCGATTAACCTAGTGGGCTTCTGTCTTAGAAGTGCCGCTAGCACCTCCGCTGTCTTGCGGGTGAGACAGTAATCGAAGTTTTCGATTAGGAGGAGATCTGGCTTGAGCTCTAGCGCTGTTGCGATGACTAGGAAGCTCTTGGCGGAGCACGGGGCTTTCGAGAGCGGCATCTTGAGGTCTTTGGTGGAGACCACTACGCCGATTTTGCCGGGCTTGGCCAGGCCCACAGCTACTGAGAAGCCGATTTTCCTGAAGGCCGTTTTTACTGCGTCGTACGACGTGGGTTTGTGGAGCGACAGGTAGGAAAGGACCCCCGCCAGGTTTCTGCCGTGGCGGTCTAGCGATGTTATATGCCTAGCGTTTGCATCTATGAGAGACCTGGGGCTTATGTAGGGCCCCAGCATCTGCGTCTTGACGCCGAGCCTCTTCCTGGCGGCTTCTACGAGTTTGTTCAGATGCTCTACGTCTTCCTCAGCCACGACAGATATGTGTTCTTCGGTTTTCACCTCCGGCATTATGACGTCGGCTGACGCAATAGCCATATCTATCGGCTTTATCAGCCTGTGCGCCGGCTTGGCTGGGACGTATTCAAATACCGCCTCCTCGCCCTTTACAGATACGCTCTGTCTGACACGTCCCTTGCTGGCGGCCACGGAATAGGACACGTCACCGCTTTGTATATAGAGACTCCAGTCGCCGCCTAACCTGGGCAACTTCTTCCCCACGCCTGAGACCACCCTGTGTAGGATTTCGAGGAAGAGAGACTTGCCAGTCCCCACGAGGAGGGTCGCCTCTGCGAGTCTGACGGAGACCTTTCTACTGCCTATTCCCACCTCTACGTATTCTATCATGGCGACTAAACTCTAAATATGTATTAAAAATGTAGTTCTGTGTTGCCGCTTGAATTCGTCGTTGACGTGTTTATATCGCCGCTGAAGGGCTTTATAGCCCACGAGCTGGCCGAGAGGGGATATTCACAGAGCCGCATAGGTCAGCTTCTAGGCATCTCACAGCCGGCGGTGAGCACCTACCTGAAGAACCCCAAGACGTACTACGAGGAGAAGTTACTCAGGGCGATTGAGAGGCGGGAGCTAGAGAGCTTGACGAGGTCCGTGCTGGCGCTGGCGGACTCAGTGGCTGTAGACGAGATACTCCGCTACGTAAACAACTACGCCGTGGCCCTCCTTTCCTCTTTAAGGCTGTGTCCCCTCCACAGATCCGCGTATCCCGCCTTGCAGAGTTGCGAGATCTGCAGAGATTTGACCGTATACACCGAGACTGCCAGGAAGGTGGAAGTCGCTTTTGAAGTCCTGAAGAGGTGTCGGAACTGCTACAAACTCATACCCAAGGTTTTGTCTAACGTGGTGGAGCTGGGGCCCGAGGGCGGCGTCGGCTTCCCTGGGAGGATATATGTAGAGGGGAGCCAGATAGTGGCTAGAGACAAGCCACGGCCCGGCGGCTCGCGGTTCCTGGCGAGACTTGTGGAGGAGGTGAACAAATTGCGTCCCGAGATAAAGGCGGTTGCTAATATAGTATATGTCGCTAAGGAATGCGTCAAGAGAAAAATGGCTGTAGCCGAGGTGGGGCCCAGCAACAGCGAGGACGAGATCGTGTCTAACGTAGTTGCCGTGTTTAGAAGCGGGGTTTTCGACGCGGTGTACGACTCGGGCGGCAGGGGCGTGGAGCCCAACGCTTATGTATTCGGCGCCGACGCCATAGACGTGGCCACGAAGATCGTGGAGGTGGCGAAGTGTCTGGAGTAAAGTTATAAATACGTCCAGAGAGCTTGGCGATGACCAAGAAGGTCGCCGTCGCTAAGCTTGACAAGGGGGGAGAACATTTCGAGATCTTGATCGACCCAGACGTCGCGCTTGAGTTCAAGATGGGCAAACCCCTCGGCATAGACAAAATCCTCATACATGAGGAGATCTACAAGGACGCCAAAAAGGGCCTCCGTGCCTCCGAGCAAGCCTTGAAGAAGGTCTTCGGCACTACGGACGTCAGGAAAATCGCAGAGGTGATAATAAAGGAGGGGGAGATCCCGCTTACCGCGGAGCAGAGGAAGAAGCTCATTTACGACAAGAAGAGACAAATTGTGGAGTGGATCTCGCGTAACTGTATAGACGTGAGGACTAAGACCCCCGTGCCTCCTCAAAGAGTAGAGAACGCCTTAGAACAAACAAGAGTGTCTATAGACCCCTTCAAGTCCGTGGAGGAGCAGGTACAGGAAATTCTGAAGGAGCTCCAGAGGGTGGTGCCTATCAAGGTGGCCACAGCGAGGGTCGCCGTGTCGGTATCGTCGACCTACGCCCAGAGGGTCAAGGGGCTTGTGGCTAAGATGGCCAAAATAGTAAATGAGAAATATAGACCAGACGGCTCTTGGGAAGCCCTGTTGGAGCTACCGGCGGGTTTGCAAGACGTCTTGATTTCTAGAGTCAATGACGTAGCGCATGGAGATGTTGACATAAAGATAATAGAAATTGTGTACTGATGTACTTCGTCACACCTCGTCAACTGATATTCCCAGGCGACGTAGTAGCCACAGCCGACAGCAAAGTTGAGGGGCCGGTGTACCTCGACAACGGGAGGTATAGAAGCTTGGTGGTGGGCCTCGTGGAGTTTAGAGACGACGGAGTGGTCATAGTCCCGCTGGAGGGCGTGTATAGGCCGAAGAAAGGCGATCTCGTCGTAGGCTACGTCACAGACGTCTTGGCCACTGGGTGGGAGGTGGACCTCAGGTCGTTTATGCCTGCATACCTACCCGTGAGCGAGGCCTTGCATAAACACGTCGACTTAGAAACCACGCCCTTGACTACGTTTCTTAATATAGGCGATGTCGTGGTGGCTAAGGTGAAAGACGTAGATCTGACGGACGAGTACCCCATAATACTGACCCTTAAGGAGGAGAGGGTTGGCAAGGTGGAGAGCGGCACGGTCGTGGAGATAGCCCCCGTAAAGGTGCCGCGGGTAATAGGGAAGAAGGGGAGCATGTTAAACACGTTGATGGAGCTGGGATGCGACATAGTGGTCGGTCAAAACGGGCGGGTTTGGGCTAGGTGTAAAGACCCGCGTGACGAGGTGTTCCTCGCCTCTCTCATAAAGAAGATAGAGGTGGAGAGCCACGTCATGGGTCTGACAGACAGGGTGAAGGCGGAGATAGAAAACTATAAGAAAACGAAGCAACAGGCGGCTGTATGAAGAAATCTCCTGTGCCTTTACTTCAAAACGGCTTGAGGGCTGACGGCAGAGCGCCAGATCAGATGCGCGAGATCAACATAGCGGTGGGGGTTGTGAGCAACGCAGACGGGTCCGCCATGGTTTCCTACGGGCTGACAACAGCTGTCGCAGCGGTGTACGGGCCTAGGGAGGCACACCCGCGCCACCTCGCCCTGCCCGACCGCGGGATTATGCGGGTCCGCTACCACATGGCGCCTTTCAGCACCAAAGACGAGCGTAAAAGCCCGACGCCCTCCAGGCGCGAAATCGAGATAAGCAAGGTGTTGAGAGAAGCGCTGGAACCCGCCGTCGTGCTCGAGCAGTACCCCAGGTCCAGAATCGACGTGTTTATAGAGATCCTACAGGCGGACGGCTCAACCCGCGTCGCCTCGCTCACAGCGGCCTCTCTCGCCTTGGCAGACGCAGGCATATACATGCGAGATTTAGTGGTGGGGGTCTCCGTCGGCCTCGTCGAGAACACCGTAGTGCTCGACCTGAACGGCCTTGAGGATCAATACGGCGAAGGCGACCTCCCCGTGGGCTACATGCCGAATCTTAAGCGGTTCACGTTGCTCCAACTTGACGGCGCCTGGAGTAGAGAGAAGTTCCTAGAGGCCATAGGCCTAGCAGTCAAGGGTGCCGAGTACGTCTACCAGAAGGCGCGCGACGCTTTGAAAAACAGGTACATGTCAATAGCCGAGGAGATACACGGGAGATAACATGGCATCGATTTCGCCATATGGGAAACGTTTCATCAGCTATCTGCGCCGGGAGCAGATCAGGAGACTGCTCTCCACGAGGTATAGGGTAGATGGGAGGGGGCCGGAGCAGGTTAGAGACGTGGAGATAAAGGTCGGCGTTGTGAAGACCGCGGACGGCTCCGCGGAAGTGAGGCTTGGGAGGACGCATGTGGTGGCCGGCGTCAAGGTGGGGCTGGGTCAACCGTTTCCCGACACCCCCGACGAGGGCGTGTTGGTAGTGAGCGCAGAGGTCCTGCCCCACGCCTCGCCTTACACTGAGGTAGGACCGCCGGATGAATCAGCCATAGAGCTTGCGAGAGTCGTAGACCGCGGAATTAGACACTGTAGATATGTGGATTTCAAAAAATTGACGGTGGAGAGCGGCAAAGCCTACGTGTTGTGGGTTGATCTATACGTGATAAACGACGACGGCAACTTAGTAGATACGGCAAACCTCGCCGCTGTTGCCGCTTTGAGAAACACACAACTGCCGGCCGTCGTTAAAGACGAGACGGGGATTAAGCTTGACCGCAACAACAAGTCGCCCCTCCCAGTGGAGACCGCCAAAGCCCCAGTCGCCGCCTCAGTCGGTAAGATAGGAAGCGTGTTGTTCCTAGACCCGACGTTTGAGGAGGAGCTCAGCCTAGAGGGCCGCATCACCTTCACATTCTCCGAGGATAAAATCGTGGCGTTGCAGAAGTCGGCCGGCCACTTTACCCAAGCCGAGCTGGAAACCGCACTGGACTTGGCCTGGAAAGGCAAAGAGAGATTCGCGTCGGCTTTGAAAGAGGTTCTGGGATAAAGTTTTTAAGGCCTTAGATCAAGGGGCTTTATGCCTTTCAGCCATACGAAAATTGCAGGGCCGGCGGGCAGATACGGAGCTAGATACGGCATGGGACTACGCCGCAAGGTTGCTGCCATAGAGGTGAAGCAGAGGGGTAAACACAGATGCCCCAGTTGCAGGTCTTTGGTGAGGTTGGAAAGGCTTGCCTTTGGGATTTGGAGATGTCCCAAGTGCGGTTTTGTCTTTGCAGGCGGCGCATGGACGCCCCAGACTATAATGGGTAAGGCCTTGGCACCTGAGGAGCTGAAGGAGGTGGAGGCCCAGAAGGCACGTTGGAGAGAGGAGAGTAGGTAACCGTCTCCGCTTATTAGGCAGAGTATCCGCGTCTTGTTGTGGCAGTCTATGACCTGCCGCGTGGCGATCACCACGTCCAGGGGCCCTTCGAAGATAACTCTTGAGCTGGTTAACGACTTCGTGAACTCGCTTCCGGGCACCGCGAAAATTGCTAGGGGTAAGAAGTCGTTTATGGCTTTGTTGGAGGAGGCCGAGTTTTGCGGGGCTCAGTATATCGCGTTTATATGGGATAGACGTGGAATGCCTTCTGCGTTGCTGTTTTACGACATAGGCCTCGGGGCGTGGAAGCCGTATTTGTTATTGATATCTGGCGTAAGAACGAGGAAGGACTTTCCTGTTTTTGTAGCGAGGAGACCCCGAGCCAGGAGCGCGGTGATTGTGGACTTGGCGGGGGGCGAGTTGGGCGACATCTTCTCAGAGGTTTTTCACTACCCCCTCGTCTACGACTTAGACGCTACTAGGGGGCGTTTCGACACAGTTATCTTAATCAGAAGGGGGGAGGGCTATGTCGTGGAGTTTCTAGGCCCCGACCTCGGGCCGAGGGCCTCATTGCTTAAAATAAGGAAGGTGCTGTACAGACATGTATAGGCTAGAGGTGGAGGAAGGCGACCTCGCGGTTCGGGTGTTTAAAATACTGGAGGGGGAGGTCCGCTTCGTCCGGGGCCGCATATATGTTGAAGACAGGAAGATAGTGGCGGAGGCGGCCGACGCCTCAAGTCTCAGGTCGTTGTTGCACACGGTGTTCCGCGTTTTGTACGTCGTAGAGCACGTGGCCACACTCTAAATATTTATATAGGAGGTGCAGTACTTTGCCGATGGCGCAGATCCCACCCTCTCTTCAAGACCTCGCGAATAGGTTCAACCAAGCGCAAGCCCAGCTACAGAGCGTGTTGTTGAGGAAGCAACAGTACGAGGCCGAGCTGAAGGAGGTTGAGAAAGCCCTTTCAGAAATCGAAAAACTCCCGCAGGAGGCTAGGATATACAAAAGCGTCGGTAACTTCCTCGTCCCACAGACCAGAGACACGGCGCTTCAAGAGCTCAGAGACAGGAAGGAGTTGTTAGAGCTACATGTAAAGACCTTGACTAAGCAGGAGTCCATGCTGAGGGAGCAGATCGAGAAGCTGAGAGAGGAAATCAACAAGGAGCTGGCCAAGTTAAGGGGCGGCTCCCCCGAAGCCGCCAAGGGCGGAGGATAGTGGACAAACACGAGGTGGAGAAGGTTGAGTTTATTTCTTCCGAGGTGGCTAGGTACGTAGAGAAAAGGCTGGGCGACGTCGCGAAACGCGTCACTGTCTCTGTCTCTTTTTCAGAGAAGGGAGTGGAGGTGGATGTGGATATAGAGGCGAGCGTCTTAGTCGACGATTCCTATCTGCAGAAGGTTGCCGACGAGGCGGCGGAGCTGGGCGTGTGCATTGCCGACGTGATACACGAGAGGGGTTGGCCTATAGGACGCGGGGAGATCGCCAGATGCTTCGCCAAGTGATTGAGCTATTGGGCGGGGCCAGGAGAGTCGCCATAGTGACACATAGGCGGGCCGACGCAGACGCGCTGGCATGCGCGAAGATACTACAGCTCGTGTTGGAGAGGCTGGGCGTTACGGTCGTCGCGGTGGTGTGCCCGGAGGGGTCTCCGCTGGGGGGATGCACTAAGGAGTTGCCTAGAGACATCGATGTATATGTGTTGGCCGACGTAGCCACGCTGAGCCAAGTGCCTCCGCTACAGGGGAGGTACTTCAGGGTGGACCACCACTACGTCGGCGACGACATACCCGGCGTCGTGGTACAGAGGCCTAGTTGCGCCGAGGTGGCCCTGAAGCTCGCCGAGGAGGCCGGCGTGGAGTTGCCTCCCGAAGTCGCCAAGCTGGGCCTGTTGGGCATATATACAGACACGGGGAGGCTGAGGAGGGCCGACGCAGAAACCCTCCGGGCTTTGGCCAAGTTGCTTGAGAAGACGGGAGGCACGTTGGGCGATTTGGTTGAGGAGGAGAGGGCCGAGGAGTTTCAGAAGGTCGTGGCGCTGTTGAAGGGCATGAAGAGGCTGGAGGCGTATAGGTCATCCGTCGGCATAATATGCGCGTCGCACGTGGGGGCGTACGAAGCAGATGTGGCGGCGCTCCTGCTGTCTATGGGA
>Ga0197144_100501_pt1 | contig 16676 bp, 25 predicted proteins | sample GBS85_MetaG_FD_148670 | JGI IMG/M metagenome (GOLD analysis project Ga0197144, IMG submission 148670) | Sediment microbial communities from Great Boiling Springs, Gerlach, Nevada, United States - GBS 85_MetaG | ecosystem: Environmental > Aquatic > Thermal springs > Hot (42-90C) > Sediment...
TTACTGGAGTATGCCCGTGAAGCCGACCAGAAGTACATAGCTGTCGCGCAGGGCGCGTTCTACGTGTTGCCAACAGAGGAGCTCGGAAGGAGGGTCAGAAAGTAAAAATTTGGACTTGAGCGCAGAGTCCTAGGGTGGTGGCATGTACGCAGAGATGATAGTCTTAGAGCACCGGAGAAGGGCCTACCTGAGGCGGAAGCGACCAGAGAAGGCTGCTGAGATAGCCGAGGAGATCCGTAGGAAGACGGAGGAGTTCAGGAAAGAAAGGGCCGAGGCAGTCGGTGAGCTGAGGCAGAAGCTGGACGTGGCTCTCAAGGAGGGCAACTTCGTCGAGGCGGTAAAGATCGCCAACAGGATAAACGAGCTCGAGAAATAACCCGAGAAATAACTCGTTTTTGTTTTTTAGTCAAAGGTTTAAGTTGGTTTCATGGACCGGGCGATTTGCGACGAGCCTGCCGTCTGTCGTGAACTGAGCCAATACTGGAGTAGTGAGGAAACAAGGGGATAGATGGCTTCAAGCTAGCCAGTGGCGTTAGGAAAGTGATATCAAAATGATATCACTTTGATATCATGTCAAATCGGCTTGGAGAGGCGATTTTTCGGCGAAAAACGACCCATTTCTCAATTAATAAGCAAATTTGTAAATACGAGTTCTGAACTCATGCCCACGAGAACTATCATTCCAAAAGGGGTGTTTTCGGGAGTCGAGAGAGGAAAAAGTTTAAATAATATGAGGAAAAAGTTAATTGCAGAAACCAAAGACAGACGTTCACCGCGACTTTGATTATGGTGATCGGGTTGTGGTGCCTTCGCTGCCGGTATTGCGGTATTACAATCGGTGCCTTCGATGCCCCTCCCCCGAGACGGTCAGTGCCTTCGAGACCCCTCGAGGAACGATGGTTCTCGCGGGCATAGGTTCACCATCATTTTTAAGTTTTGTGCTTTATCGTCATAAAAGTGGCAGTTTTTCGGGGAACTGAGCCTTCCTGAGCCGAAATTTTGTGATATCAAAATGATATCACTTTGATATCACTTGCATTGTGCCACTGGCAATACTGGAGTATGGTCGATGGTTGACCTCAATGCACCTAATTCGGGGGATCTCACCTCAACGCCATTCTGCAGTGAGCGCCCTCTTTAAAAGCTCCAGCAACTCATCCTCGGTCCTGAAGAGCAGGGCCCCGGACTTCTTCATCTCCTGAACCCAAGGAAGGTGGCTCAGGCCCTCGTAAATGAGCAGGGGCCTCCTCAGCCTGATGGCCTCCCAGCCTGCGATCATCGTTCCGCCGCCAGAGCGCGCTTCTACCATCACCATCGCATGGGATATGAGCGCCATCGTCCTGTTCCTTTTCGGGAAGTTCCCGACCGCGATCTCGGCCCCTAGGGGGAACTGGCTGATCGCTAGGTGCTCGCGCATGATCCTGAGCTGGAGCCCCCTGTTCGACGGCGGGTAAAATCTGTCAAGGGGGCAGGGGAGGACTGCAATAGTCTTGCCCCCCTTCAATATGGCTGTCGTGTGGGCTATGGTATCGATGCCCCGGGCCAGCCCGCTCACGATGACGTACCCCTGATCGACCAGAGCAGCCGTAATCGCCTTCGCTTTTTCGACCCACATAGGGGTCCTCGTGCCTACCACTGCGACCCGATATCCCTTGAGCGGAATTTCCAGCCGGCCAGCGACGTAAACGGACTTGGGAGCGTTCGCTTTTTCCACCTTGCTCAGGGGCCTCCCTAGGAGCTCCTCGATCGTGACCTTCCTGACGCCCAAGCCCGTGCCCAGTGCATCGGAGCGTAAATGTGAAGGTTGGGGACCATGTCCAATCAACCCGATGGGCATACTGCGCTCCCCGACGCTCGCCTCCACGATTCTTTACCTCCCCGTCGTACTGTGCTGCTGGTAATACTGGAGTATGGCTCAACAGCCGGGTTACAAATTTTATTAAGGTCCTTACCTAAATTTTTACTTGAGGATGCCAGAGTACGAGAAGCAGACGACGTTCATGGTCTGCCCCTACTGTGGAGAAGTCCACGTCTTCAAGCACGTCTACGCGAAGCACGTCCTGCAGCATCAGACCGAGCTGGAGACCCTGAGGAGGGAATTCTCGGAGTCGATCGCCGACCTGATAATCGTCAGCAGAGTTGACGATCCAGAGGTCGAGGCTAGGCTGAAAGCAGTACTGACGTTCCTCATTGCCGGAAATGTCGACCGCGACCTGTTCAGGGCTGCCGGGTACGAGAGGTTCGAGCCGCTCTTCAGGCACAGGCGCGACGCGGTCCTCGAAGAGCTCAGGCCTTTCCTCGACGTCCTCTTGGAGCTGGGCCGGGACGTGCTTCCGGCTGTGATAAAGGAGGCGGGTCCGAAGCTAACTCCCGAGGGAAAGGACATCTTGGAGAGGATCAGGAAGCTTGAGAAGATGAGGAGAGAGGAAATGAGTAAAGTGAGCTACGTCGCCTGATTGATTTATTTGTTTGCGACGTCAATGCATTCTTGGGAGTAACAATAGATATTATTCACCGATTTTACAATAGTTGTCGCGGTGATCGGAATGGCAAAAACGGTTCTGAATTCGAAAAGAATGCAGACGTTGACGGTCCACTTGCCAGAGGCCTACGTGGATGCGATAGACGTTCTCGTAGCGAAAGGTTTCTACATGAACAGGAGTGAAGCGGTCAGGAGCGCGGTCCGCGATCTGATCATGCGGGAGATGAAACACGTCTTCGCACGTAAAGAATCAGCCGATGCCGAATAGCCTTTTCCTGATTTTTTGATAGCCATCAATTAAAAGCATAGGTGCGAATTGCCGGGCATGCACTTACTCCAGTATTCCCCGACCAAAAAAAGCTAGGGCCAGTCCTCTTTCTCCGGGTCGTGCTCTTCCAAGAGTAGCGTCACACCGTACTTCGCCAGCCCTTCTGCGAGCCTATGGAAGAAGCCGTCCCTTTCCATCGAACGCCTGTTTGTGACTATCATCGAGCCGGAATCGACGGCGATGAAGTAGTCGCTCTCGAACCTCTTACGTCTTAGATCCTGTTCCTGTGCTGACATTAACCCTCTCCTCCCCGTAGAAAAAATCCGTCAGGAGAACGAGCTGCCTCGTCTCCAAGTCTATCCCCAGCGCCTTCAGTCTGCTTGCCATCCTCTCATACTCCAGTATGCACGATCTTCCCGCAAATCCATTCGTCGTCACTTCAACGGTACCGTCGGACTTTATCTCGACCGAAATCACCTTACGCCCCAACAATCTGCTCACCTCCCTCCTCTTTCAGGGCGTCCTTGACATGTCCTCTCAGCTTGACGCTCTCAAGTAACGCTAGGTCCTGCCGAATCAGGAGCTTTACCGCAGTCCTTATGCAGTCGGAGACCGAAACGTACAGGCCCATATCGACAAGCATCTTCACCATCTCCATTTCCGCTTCAGGGATCTTGAGGCGTACGTGAACCAGCCTGCTCTTCTTCCTGCTCATATTCTCACCCCGTAAACCAAGACGCTTTCACCTTTCCTCTCCGTCGTTACCGAATATCCCATATCAGCCAGAACCCTCTGGACAGCAAGTAACGTGTACGTCCTGACCAGCATCTCGTGGAAGTCGTCGAGCTTGATCTTCTTTCCGAACTCGTCGCCTATGATTTGCAGGCCCTCGTCCTTCGAATAATATACGCCGTACAGGCCCTCGACGGCTATCAGAACCTTCCTCGTCCTCCCGTAGTAGTCCTTCACGGTGTCGGTCGTCTTCAATCCCAGCTGTCCGGCGATCTCCTTGACCGCCAGCATAAGCAGGCCCATGTCGACGTTCTCGGCGTTGAGCTGGACCGTGCACTTCCTGAAGTGGGACATTTCCTTCTCCCCCGAATACGGATAAAACATCAGAAAAAGCTTATGCTTCGAAATTTTTTGGAACGCTTCGGTTTTCTGTTCCCTCAAACCTTATGCTCGCTAGTATTAGCTGTTCCCTTTTCACATCTGCTCGCTTCTGCCGGACTGTTCTCTTTCCGACGCTGCTCGCCGCTTTCCAATAATGTTCTCTTGGTTCGACTGCTTGCTCGGCTATCGTGTTCCCTCTTAATTCGTGCTCACTCCAATCAACTGTTCCCTCCTGACTGTTGCTCGCTATACATCGCTGTTCCCTTTACTGAACTGCTCTCTTCTCTGCGATGCCCTTCATATTTTATACTCGCTTTCGTTGTTCCCTTTTTTCCACTGCTCGCTTTGGCCATCAGTTCCCTTCCTGCCAGTGCTTGCTCTGGAATTCCTGTTCCCCCCATTTCTCTGCTCGCCTTTCGCACCCTGTTCCCTACTTCATCGTGCTCGCTATTCCTCTTTTGTTCTGCACCTCTTTATTCCTGCAGCACCTCTCCCTTCCGCAGGGCCTCGAGGATCCTCTCGTCAGGCGTCTGATCCTCGTGCTGTTTTGGCTCTATGTGCATCCTGTGCCGCGGGACGCTGTACCCCTCGCTCTCCCTGATTATCTGCTGGGCATGGCTGATGAGGAGGGCAGCGAGCCAGTAGATCGCCTTATTGTGCGGAGAGTTGACGCCCTTGGAGACATAGTACTCCTTCTTGGCGTCGAAGAGCGGCCGGTAGTAGCTGTCGCGCCCCATGACGACCCTAGTCGCCGTGAAGAAGCCTATCCCCTTCAGCTGCGTTTTGAAGGACGCCTTGGAACCGCTTCTCAGCTTCCCCTCAGGAGTGAACCCCCAGTACTTCTTCGCCTTGCCGGCGGTCGTCGCCTCATGAGGGTCTATGTAGCCCAAGAAAACTATTGCAGCTGCAGCGCCCAGCGAGCCTCCCCTTCCTGCGGTGACGATGCTGCACCAGCGGTATATCGGATGGTTCGAGATCAGGTTGCCTATCTTCTCCAGCGTGGCTTTCTTCTCCAGCAGGACCTCCTTGACCATCTCGTGGACGATCGGCGGAGCGGTCGGGTTTTTCGCCATGGCTTGGAGCTGGGTGCCGAGCCTCGACGAGGCGAGGTAGGTTCCAGCGAGGACCCTCAGGCCGTTGTGCGTCATTCCAGGGATGTATTTCGAGAGCCTGCATACCTCGTCGTATCCATAAACAACGTACGTCCTCTTCCCTTCTTGGATTTGCTCAGCCACCCTAACATAGAATCCCGTCGTCTTTTCATATTCCCGGCATAACTTTATGGCAGTCTCCAGATCCTCAGAAACACCGAGAACCTTCTTGGACATTTTCCACCCCCGACGAAAACAAAATGACGCTCAAAAAAATATCCACCGCTAAAGACCCAGCATGTCGATCAGTCCCTTCGTCACATCGAAGGTATCGACTTCGCCCCTCATCTCTCTCAGGGCTTCCTTGAGAACCATCCTGTCGACGTTCTCTATCGTCTCCAAGCTCTTTGAGAATTCTTGGTACCTCTTCTTCCTCAAGTCCAGATTTACCTTGTTGTCCTCCAGCGCCCTGATCACATGCTCCATGTTCACGCCTTCCGCTCTCTCCTTCAGGGCGTACCAAGCGGCTGTCTTCACCATCTTCTCGATCTCAGCACCCGTCCAGAGCTCCGTCGAGCGGACTACGTGGTCTTCGTCGACGTCAACTAAGGGGACGTTCCTCAATACTCGAGTATGGATTCTGAAGATCTCCCTCCTCGCCTCCGCATCGGGGAGGAGAACCGGAACCACGACGTCAAGCCTGCCTGGTCTGAGGAAAGCCGGGTCTATGTCTCCGGCGTAGTTCGTCGCTGCCACGACGAAGCTCCTCCTGTCCCTCGCCCCCAGCCACTCGAGGAGGGCCGATGTCACCCTCCTCGTTACACCTGAGTCGGTGCCGACCTGAATGGCAGACCTAGAAGTCAGCAGCTGATCCGCTTCGTCTATGAAGACGACGACCGGTGCCATGGCCTCAACGACTTTTACGATCCTCCTGACGGCTTTCTCGCTCTCTCCCACTATTCCGTGGAAGAGTTGGGACGGCGAGAGCTTCACCATCGGAATTCCCACCTCGGCCGCAAGCGCCATGGCGAAGACCGTCTTGCCGGTTCCCGGAAGACCGTACAGGAGTATCCCCCTCAGCCTGTCCCTAGCCAGCCCGTACCTTGCGAGGACGTCGGGCTCCCTGAGACTCGGTATGAGGACCGTCCTCACGTACTCCTTCAGATAATTGTAGCCGCCTATTGCGTCAAGCGTTATCGTGGGCTCCACGACCTCAAGCCCTGCTACCGTCAGCACCTCCTTTTTCATCGCGTAGAAGTGCTCCGGATCGGCCCTCCTCTTCTCAGCTATGGCCGCAAAAATCTGGTCCTCAGTCAGCCCCCTAGCGGCATCTATGACCTGCGAGTTCACGTCCAGCTTCAGACTTGCGAAAAGCTTCCGGAGCTCGTCCTCGCCCGGAGGTGCGTGCTGTACCGTGGTGCAGTGCCTTGCTACAGGCTCTTTGAAAAGCCCGAGGTCGGACGTCAGGATTACGAGCCTTGACCTGCTCTTATAAGTCGAGGTCAGGGTTATCAGCGACTTGATCAGCGCCTCCAGCTCCCTCACCTCGTGCTCCTCAGTCACGTAGCTTCTGATGAAAAGTTCAGAACTCTGCTCGCCGAAGCCCTTCAGAATGCGGTTCAGGGGCTGTACCGCTATCAGGGGATTATTATCGCTCTCCTGTTCCCAGACGAGGTTGCCGTATTCGTCCTTCCTAGGGACGAAGACCCTGCCCATCGAATCGATGTAGACAGGGTTCAACCTCAGCATGGCGCCCGCCTGCACGACTGCCGAGAAAGAGGCCACCGGTGCCAGAGTCTCGACGATTACCACCGGCGATCTCCTGCTCTTTATGGCATCAATCAGGGTGCTGACCAGCCTTTCCATTCCCTTCCCCCGACGTGCAGAAACCAGTGCACCATTTTATGTATTACTACGAAAGTCTAATTACCGAAAAAAGGCACAAAATTGAAGTGAAGGGGGGCTGACTATGGATGTGTTGCGGTCAGAGGAAGACCTGAAGCACCTGCTCCTCGGGCTGCAACTGAAGGTCCGGGGCGTCTCCGACGACGAGCTTCCCGCTCATGCCTTTTTCGATGCCGTCGAAACCATCGTCAAAGTCTGGGCGAATGTGCATGGCATCAAAATAAATCGGGACGTGATGGAGTGCTGTGAGGCTGGAGCCATCACATACTCCTCAGGGACCAGCTTCAATACCCTGAAGTTCAGTTGCTGCGTGGCTGTTTTAGACGACGGCAGACACATCCACTACACCGGTACCGAAAGCAGAAGCTTGGACGGAACACTTACATTCAAAATCATCGACGTGAAGTTCGAGCACGTGGCTAGGGAAGCGAAAAAATTGGAGGCAGAAGGGAACGCACAGTAGCCTTCAGCTGGTCTGGGTTTGCAATACTGGAGTAGTTGTTGCACCGTCAGACCTCTGCCATACGTAAAGAATGCCGTCCTGACGGTACAGGAAGTACGCCCTGCCAGGCTTGAAGTGGACGCTGTGCTCTCCGAGGTTCAGCACCACGGTGTTCCGAAACTTCCTGCCGTTCGAGTAGAAACGGACCTCCCCGTCCTTGACCTGCACCACTATCACCAGAATGCCGTCACTGGAGTGCCGCCTTGCATACCGACCGTTTAAGAATGCCAGTTCTTTTGGCAAGACGAGCTTCAGCGTCCTCGATCTCGATACCGCCCTCTTCAAATAAGCCGTGCCAGCTATCATGTTCCGGTCACCTCGAATCAGAAAGCTGCCTGTCGTATTGACTTTGTGCCCGCCACGTCTAGCCGGACGTGTCCGGAGTTTCTCATGACAGAATCCGCAGTTATTATACGGCCATTCTGGAGGGTGAACTATCCAGCACATGCTGCAGAACTTCTCTCCCTTCAGGTAATTCGGATAACCGAAGCGGAAAACGTAACCATCGTGCTCGAAACAGGTCCCCACATCAACCCCCCGAGATAGCAGAAAACAAAAAACGAAACGAAGAGGAAGAGGATGGGACTCTCACGGTATGATGTTACCATTTTCTGATCAGTTTCGCCGGTGGTATCCAAGGCAGGCCCTGTATCTTCCTGTGGGAGTGCATGTGCGCGTACATGCAACCCTCAGAGCAGAACTTCATGCCACAGGAGCACTCGACCGGGAGCTTCCCAACTATTCTGCCGCACCCTGGACAGAGACTTCCCCTCTTTTTCATGCCCCCGAGAGAAAAATTCCTTAGGAATTGCGACCTCATAGGGTTGGGCCTCTTCCCTCAGCCTCCGTTTATTAGTTCTGCGCGGGGTTACCCTTAGCTTCTGTCCGCAGAAGTTGCAGCGGGTCCAAGGCCAGTCAGGAGGATGAACGAAACGACACGAGCTGCAGAACTTCTCGCCCTTTGAGTACTTCGCCGTTCCGGTGCGGAAAACGAAACCGTTGAATTCGAAAGGCGGGTTTCTGTACCGTACCCTGTTCCCTCCCATCCCGCTCCCCCGAAGAAAAAAAGGAGGATGGGAATCGAGCGTCAGCTCCTAACCAGCAGCGACCACCGGTGCACCCCAGTGCCGTGGAACTCGTCCACGATCTCGAGGTCGTCGACCTGCTCCGCCAGCCAGTTTATGAAATCGAGTCCGTATGGGCCGTTGCTGTCGACCAGCTTCCCAGTCTTCACGGCATACCGGAATTCCTTCTCGTCTGCGTCGCCGACGACGATCTCGACGTATACCCTGCAATAGTCGTTGAGGCACCAAGGGCCCTCGCCATAGACGCTGACCGAGACCTCGCCCTTTCTCTTCTTTATCTCCTCCAGAACCGCATTCCAGACATCTTGGACCATATTTCCTCCCCCGAAGCTCGCAAAACCTTAACCTTGAAGCAGTCTTAAGCTTATTGTCTGTGAGCTACCGAAAGGGCCGCAGGCTCGAGTACGGGGTCAAGGAGCTCCTCGAATCGCAGGGCTGGTTCGTCGTCAGGGCCGCCGGAAGCAAGCCAGTGGACCTCGTCTGCATCCGTCAGGGCCAAACCGTCCTGATAGAGTGCAAATATAACAAGTCCCCGACAAAGCAGGAGCTCGAAAGACTTGCCGAGATATCGAAAATCTCCGGCGCGAGGGTCCTCCTCGCCGTCAGGCAGAAGTACGGAAGGCTGAGGATATATGACCCCTTCACCGGTGAGACCTTCTTCCCTTATCTACCCCCGGATAAATAAAATCATGTTCTGAAGGAGATCCAGTAGAGCCGGAGGACGGTCATGAGCTTCTCGAAGAGCGGGGAGATCTGCCTTTCGAAATCATCAGACTCTTCACCGATCTCGAATATATCCAGAACCCTCAGTAGGTAATCGATGTACTCAGCACTGGCTCTCTCCTCGAAGAGCCTCCTGAACTCATCTCCCTCTTCGCCCTCAAGCAAGTTGAGCAGATGGACCGATCTGGGTCCGGAGGTCAGCGCTCGGCCGCTCCCCTTCTCGATGACGAAGACTTGGTCCAGCTCTCTTGCGTCAAACAGGGCGATTATGAGGTACTTCTCCATCTCTTTGAAGTAGAGCGCGCGCTGAATAATTGGCATGTTTGGCGGCCCCAGCCTTACCTCTCCAGCCTTCTCAAATGTCGACTTTATAATTCCCTCGAGGCGCTCCTCCACCGACTCCATCCCGCTCCCCCCGAAAAAAGAATCAGGCAGAAATCTCCCGCAGTATTTTAACTGTCACATATTTATCAACTACCTCCTTCACTTTGTTCAAAAACTCTTGAGGATCGCTGGCCTCAATCTTGTTGAACTCTTCTCGAAATCCTTTGAGCGTGCTCAGCTCGTAATAGCTGATTGCCGACGAAAGCTTAATTGCGACATTAAATTGGTCGTCGGGGACCTCGATCGTTCTCCTCTGACCGGAAGGAATCCCGTCGACATCAACATAATAGCTCAAAAATCGCCTGATGACCCTCTTTGCATAAGAAATCCCATATGTCGTCTCGACCGCAATACCGTTCATAAATCTCACTTCTCTTGACCAGAAGAAGTGCTTATTTTTGCCTACGACAAGCATCATCCTTATCCCCCGAAAAACAAAAAATCATGATTATTGCAAAGCGGACAGAAGCTTGTCATAGTCGAATACAAATTGGGTTATGTGACACCCATCAGCGTACCCCGTGTTTTTGCAGAATTTCTCATAAGCCTCCTCTAAAGTCCCCTCGAATATCTTCACCCATCTGCCCCTCCTCCACTCTTCTATCACCACGTTTTCTCCCTGAAGAGTATAAGAATATTCTAAATCTTCGTGCTCGCAGGCTGGACTGCATACGCCATACGTATATTCCCAAGGCCTGTGGGTTGGCGGATAGCCCTTGCCTACATAGCCCATCCACGTCAACAATTTTGCGTAGAAGATGAAATTGGCGAGGAAGTACTCGCTATCCGGGAAGGGACTTCTGTGGTAGTTTTTCTTGAAGATGTATAAGTCGGCAATAACGCCCTCCGGGTAGCCGTCGCTGTGCCGGTATATCCTGTATACTTCCCCATCTTCGTCTTTTATTTGTATTCTACAGCGAGTGGACATTTCCCGACCCCCGAAAAAGCGAAAATAAAATCAGGAGATCAGGAGCAGACGGAGGGCAGTGATTATACGATCAAAATCCGGAGCCCTCCATTTGGTGAATTCAGCAGTCTCCTTACAGTCATCCGTGAATACCTCGAGTATCGTGACGATGTACTTGAGGTCTTGAATATTTGCATGCTTCTCGAAGAAATCCCTGAACTCCCCTTTCTTAGCATGTCTCTTAAGATTTTGGAAGCCTGTGAAGTCTGTGAAAAGCGTCCTTCCAGTCGCCTTCTCGACGACAAAGCAATTGACGATAAATTTCTCTATGGACACGTCGAAGATGAGGTATTCATCCGTCTCTTTGAAACGCACAACCCGTTCCATGTCGTCATGTTGCCATCTCATCTCGCAGAGCTTTTTAAACCCCTGTTCTATCTCTGCCACATCTGGCATTCCTCCCCCGACAAAAAATCTGTACCGAAAACAGGCTATAGGGCTCAGAGGACGTCCATCAGCTTCACAAAGTCAAACAACCGAGGATCGACGTGGGCGCCGTTCTCATAGCGTGTTTCTTTGCAGAACTTCTCATAAGCCTCCTCAAGTGAGCCCTCGAAGATCACCTCCCAATCATCTCTCAGTGTCGACCTCTCTTTTACCGTCAGCGTCACTTTACCGTAGTATATGCTTACCGTGTAAATATAGGAAACGTTAGAGTAGTCAGGCTTAGACATCACTACATAATCACGTTCCCATTCGTTTTTTATGGTATACTTATCTCCTCTGGCATACTTCAGGAATTTGTTCAACGCAGCGTATGCTATAAGGTTTGCTACAAAAGAACCCTTGTAGCTGATATCGCACCTTTTTTCGTGAAGCAAGTAGAGGTCCGCAATCACGTTAGCAGGAGAAACATCCGAACACCGGAGCAGTCTGATCGCCGTATTGTCAGCTTTATCAATCAGCTCGATTATTGCTGGCGATGTATAACAATACTTACACATGTTCCAACCCCCCGAACCATCCACCATCCCCCGATAGAAAAAGCATCAGATGACGGCTAAGGTGACGAGGCTCTTGACCGAGTTGTAGAGATCACGGTTGTATATCTCGACACGGCCTTCCTCCTCGAGTTTTTTGAGGGCATATAGGAATTTTGATGGGTCCTCACTACCTTCCTTCAACCATTTATCCAATTTCCTCTTTCCGTGAAGAATGTAGTTGTAGATCGCATATTCCACATATTCGTTAGCCCGCCTGAGATCGTCCTCACAATCCAGATGGACGACACCGAATTCTCCGATCACTAATGCATGATGCAATCCATAGTTCTCATGCAACAGCAGAACGAATTGAAGTTCTCCCGCTTTTCTGAAATAAATCTCGAAAATTTCCCAGTATTTCTTGATCCTGCCGATTAGATGGGATTCCTTGCAGAACAGCTTCCGCATCTCTTCAACATAAGAACTCGAGAATTTCTTCGAAGTCGAGAGCTTGACGGCCCTTTGGAGCTCCTTCAGCTTCAATTGACCTGACGCGAATTTTTCAAAATACTCAGCCCTCGTCTGAGGTCTTTTGATTCGCTGTAGTAAGCGTAAGTACTCGATATCGGAATCCTTGACGCCATTATTTAGTATCTCGTTGACTTTATTGAGCGAGTTTTTATAACGTAAATCGGCAGTGATAACGAAGTTCTCGTTATGTGTCTTATCGTTTACGGCGAACTTCGCATAGTCAGGTGTGTACAAATCCATCGAGACATCGCATGCGTCTGTTGAGAAAAACATAGAATAATACCCCAAAATCTCGACTTGTGCCATAACCTCCCCCCGATCAGGAAAAAACGAGGTCACAGATCGTTCAGAATTCGGACGGTTACGTATTTGCCAACAAGTTCTTTCATTTTATTGAGGTATTCCTCAGCGGACGACGCCTCGATTTTGTTGAATTCCTCACGGAATTTCGGGAATGAGCTTAGCCTGTACCCCTCAATAGTTTCCCTCAGTCCCAAAGCCGTTTGCAAAATCTCATCCGGAATTTCTATAGTTCTCCTCCGTCCCTGCTCGATAGCATCGACGTCGACGAAAAAATTCAGCATGGTCTTCAGGACCTGCCGAGCGTAAGACAGTGCATATATGCGCGACTCGACCACTATTCGGTGCTCATTACCTTCAATTTTTAACCAACAGAAGCGTTTGTTTCGTCCGATGACCACCCTCATTCTTACCCCCGATACCAAAAAACTCAAGCTACGAGAACTGAGCGCCACCTCGGCGGTAAAGGCGGTATCATGACGGTCGAAACTAAAACGGTAGAAGCGGCTTTAGCGGCTGCCTCGGCCAGCATTTTCTGAGCCTCGTTATCCTTGATGTCGTCTATCATTCCGTCGGTCAGGACTATCACTATATCGTTTCTTCGCATCCTCGATAGCAGCAGCTTCAGCGCAGGTTTTATCTTAGTCCCCCCACTGCCATGAACGGTCCTTCTTGCCTTGACCTTGGCGAACGACTCCTCGTAGGCGTCGGCATCCCACGCTATAATTCGGACCTTTGCGTTAAGCGACTTCGCTATTGAGAAGACCTCGGTCATCGCCTGATCGAGGTGCTCGCCGACCGCCGACCCGCTCGAGTCGACAAGCGTCCAGACGTTAGCTATCATTAGCCTCGTGTATCCAGGTATGTCATTAGGGAGCTTTCGGTGTGGTCGCCGCCATGTAGTTATAACCTGCAGGCCCGGACCCTGCAGTATCGCCTGCCGCAGAAGAGTCCTCCAATTTATTTTTGGCTTCAGCAATTTAAAGAAGACCTCGATGCCGGAAGGCTCTTTCCCTATTCCCTTAGCATAATGTTGGGCCTCGGCTACAGCTGAGGACCAGTAATCAGTTAAATCATCCATCTCGTCTCCAGCCCCCACGCCGGCATACTCGTCGTGGCTACAGAGTGCTGGTGCGCTTAATTTTATGGTGGATCTGTAGTTCTCGAGAAGGTTGTAGATCTGATCGGCAGTCATCTGTTGAATCTGTTCTACAGATACGTCCGTGATCTTAGCTATCGTCTCAGGAGTGACGATAATCTTCTGGAAATCTGCTGATGGACGAATGTTTGTGTTCATCAACAGAAAATTTATAATGCAGTCGGTTGCGATATTCCATAATAGTGGGTCTCGTCCTTGTCTTCTCTCTGCCGTTAGAAGAGCTAAGTGCAACGCCTCGTGGGCCAGCGTGAAGACCTTGTCATACTTGGAAAGGTTTTTGAACAGCTTTGGGTTTATGATGATACGCTTCCGACCGTCGTTAGCAGCTGGAGCATCAATCTCGCCAATTACGAACTCACATTTCAGTAACAAGTGTCCGAAGAACGGATACTCGACGAGCGTCGCCCCTCTTATGGCGACAAGTTCCCTGATTACCTCATCCATCCTTACCTCCCCCGATAAAACCGAAAAAATGGGATGAAAAAGCTAACTTCAGAGGTATTTGGCTATGGAGCTTACAGCTTCTCGGACCTCTGGGATGTTGCTGAGCTCCAGCGCGAGGGCGCCTTTCAGCTCACTTGGCGTCATTTTCAAAAACACTACCAACAAGTCACCTTGATAATTAAATATTTTCTTCGCAAATCTGACGACGTCATCTATCCGCGCTTTGTTTTTCTTGATATGCTCCGATACCACCGCGATGGCGTAGTAATACAGGTCGAGCTTCGTCAACTCTTTCTCGTCTTTCTCATCAATCCGTCTATCCAATACCTCGGGATTTTTCAGAATCTCCTCGGGAGATGGTAGGTATTTCGCAAGTCGGCAGAACGTCGCAAACTTGTGGGCGACTTCCTTTCCGAGGAGAGACTGCGCTAATTCACGTATTATCTTAATATTGGTAATGTCACCTCTCAGTACTTGATTCAGCCTGCTCCATGACCGCGGAGTCGGGAAGTTCTCTAAGGTCTCGGCATCTGACTTTTTGATCAGATCACTCGGAAACCTCGACAAATAGCCTGCTATTCTCGGATCGATGTTTCCTTCAACCGAATCCACATATTCAATCCATTCATAGACGTCGCTGGCATCGATGTCAAATATTGCGAACCTATTAGCCAGTGGGCTCGGTAACAGATTGGCAACAGTCGAATGTTCAGGATGGTTCCCGGCCGCAATTATCCTTACGTTATCAGAGAATTTCCTAAACCCGGCGCGCCGATCTAATACCAGCTTATATGCCTGCGCTAAGATGTCTTCTCGTCTTACATTAGTTAGCTCGTCCAAGAACAGTAAACCGGCTGCATTTGGATGCGAGAAGACCTGTACCCACCTTAATGGTTTGTATACGATAAAGTGGTCTATGTCTCGTGGCACGCCTAAGAAGTCCGTCGGTTCGACTTCCGACAGCCGGAAGTCAAGGAAAACGTAGAATTTCTCTGGATTCTTTGAAATCTTCAGGAACAGCTCGTCGTCGTCATCGTAATCGATGAACTCCCTCCCCAATCGCTTAGCTTCTGATTTAGCGAACTCCTTTATTGCTGTCGATTTCCCCACACCAGGCGGCCCTAAAATAAGGGCCGCTTGGGTGGGCGGAATGACCGACAGCATTTTTGGCAACTCACTTATCTTCAATATTCTTCCCCCCGATCAAAAAATGGTATTTTTAGTTTAGTTTACTCTTCCTCCTCGATTTCCCTAAAGATCCGGCCCCACGCTGGGGCCGGCGTCCTCGGAATCACCGAAACGTAGAAAAACTGGTAACGGATGGTCGCCAGTTCCTCCTCCGTTAGCAGGCGACCTTCTGGCAGCCTCCCCCCCAATAGTTGAAACACGATCGCAGCATCCCCTCTCCCCAGCTGCACGGCCACCCGGTTAAATGGAACCGGGAGGCCGAGGAGCCGAGAGAGGAATGCAGCAGTCGACTCATGGCCGACTGCACTGATGAACCCGTATCTATTCAGCAATTCCTTAGCCTTCTCAAGATCAATAGACTCTACCAGTATCGTTGCTGCGCCCCCTCCGTACACCCCCCTGCCGGGGGTAAATGCAGAGGGGGCTAACATCGATAAGCTAAATGCGTTTAGCAAATAGATCTTCTGTTCCACATTCTCACCCCCGACTAACGACTAAACAAAAATATTCATGGGTTTTAGGGGTTTAGTCGCTTTCACGAGAAAGAAACGAGTCGCAATCCGTAAAACAACTCACCGTTAAAGTTGAGAACGGCACTGCCACCGTCTGGCAGAATCTCAATCCCCTCCCCCACATAGAGGAAAGGTTTATTCTGATTATCAGTTATCGCTTTGAGCCCGTCTATATTTACCCTCACTTTATCACCATATTCGAGAATCAGCTTTTTAACCCTCAAAATCCTATAGAATCGACATTCACAGAACGCCGTCGTCTGCGAAATCTTCAACGTGGTCTTGCAATTTTTGCATTTGTAGATCGTTTGGAGCATTTTCCCCCTCACCCCCGATCACCGACCCCCACTTCACTGGGGCCCCCTCGGTTCGGCCCCTGCCGGTAAGGCAGGGGAGAGGGGAGCTTACCGAGGGACTGAAGTAGCCTCCCCCGCTCAAGGCCCTCCGCCTACCCGGAGTGGGGGCTCCGGGCTGGGCGCCCCTCCATGGGGGCCGGGGGAACCCAGACCCCGCCCCGCCCTACTGTGAGTAGGGGAAGGCAGGGCCCGGGCCTCGTCGACGGGCCAGAGAGCCTTCGGGACGGCTCCCGGGCACCCTCGGTAGTACTACCGAGGGTAGAGGGGGTCGCCGCCCTGTGCTCAGCCTCCCCCCTGCCCAGACCCCGGGGGAGGGGGACTGGGCGCCCTAACGGCGGGGGTCCCCTGCCCTTCTCCCCCCTGTGTACGGGGGGTGGCGGCGGGCAGGGGAGCACGACTCTCCAGCCCGTCGGCCTCCGTCGCCACCGGGTCCCCCCGGACCGGGCTAATATTAGCCCGGCCCTCCGTCCTCCCTCCCCCGGGTCGGTTTTGCCGCCCGGGGGAGCGTAGCAGGGGGTTTTTCAACCCGCCCCCTCCTACCCCCTCCGGACCCTCCCCCCGGGCCCGGTCGGGGTAGGGGAGCGCGGCAGCCCCCCGGTCGGGCGTCCCATTTTGGGGGGTCTGTCGCCCCCCTCGAGCCCCCAAGCGTTACGCCTGGAGGCGGGAGCTGAGGAGTTCTTAGCTCCCCGCCCCCGGGGAATCCCCGGGTTCCCCCGGGGGTATTCCCCGAGGGGGTACGGAAA
>Ga0197144_100503_pt1 | contig 16533 bp, 14 predicted proteins | sample GBS85_MetaG_FD_148670 | JGI IMG/M metagenome (GOLD analysis project Ga0197144, IMG submission 148670) | Sediment microbial communities from Great Boiling Springs, Gerlach, Nevada, United States - GBS 85_MetaG | ecosystem: Environmental > Aquatic > Thermal springs > Hot (42-90C) > Sediment...
ACAAGCGGGAGATGTACACCTGGCCGCTGGGGCTGTGGACGTTCACCGAGCAATACACGGTGTTGTGGGGGAAGTTCGCCGCCGCCTCCATCCTGGTGGCTGTGCCGGTGACCTTGCTATTCCTTTATTCCTCCCGCTGGTTGGTTTCGGGCCTCACCCTTGGGGCCACGAAGGGCTGATCCCTTCTCTCTTCTACAAGACAAGGAGGTTCAAATGGATCGCCTCCCGTTCATCTGGCGCGCGGTTATGCTCGCGATGGCGCTCCTGCTCGGGGCTGCCCTCGGGGTCACGAAGGTCCCCGCCCACGCCAACGGCGGCGTCCTCCTGGACGGCGTCCGGGAGGCCACCTACGGAGCGCCAGTGGCCACAGATCCTGCCGGCGACCTGACCAGCCCCGGACCCGGGGAATGGGTTGGCACTCAGTGGGCGGACCTCACCGCACTCTATGTGACCCATGACGCCCAGTATCTTTATATCTATGCGGATCTATCGAACTATTCGAAAGAATCCTCCTCCGGGCAGATCGGGCTGCTGATCGATGTGGGCGGCACCCTCCAGGGGGGGACTCGGGACCCGTGGGGCAATGCCATCACCTTTGACCACTCCTGGAAGCCTGACTTCGTGGTCCGCGGGAACATCCCCGGCGCCTACCTTGGAGATAATGGGTGGACGGAACTGTTGTGGTGGGATGGGGCCGCTTGGCAAGGCTTCGGGAACAACTGGGGGGGCATTTCCACCGGCGGCCAGGTCGGCAGCCGGATCGCCTACGCTGACAGCCTGGGAGTGGAGTTCCGGATCCCCCTCTCAGAGATCGGCGCATCCCTGGGGATGACCCTTCACCTGCAGCTCTTCACCACACAAGGAGGCTCCACCAAGGGTGCCTACGATACGATCCCCTCGGACGACCAATCAGCAGGATGGGATGACTCTACAATACTTTCCCAGTGGATTACTTACACCTTGGGGCCCGTCCCCGACTGCGATGTGTGGTGGGCGCAGGTGCGCCATGACACCTTTGACCCCGCCTACCGGGAGCCCCGGGGCGCCATCCCGGCCGGGACCGCCATTCGGCTGCGGCTGCGCACCGCTCACAATGACCTCACCCGGGTACGGCTACGGGTGTGGGACGACCGAACAGACACCGAGACGTTCTACCCGATGAGCCTGGAGGCTCAGGGAACGATCTACGACACTTGGACGGTCACGCTCCCCGCCACAGCCACCGCCCAGCCCACCATCCTTTATTACGTCTTCGAGCTGACCGATGATGGCGGCGGCACATGCCCCTTCGGCCGCATCCCCGATACGGACTGGTACGCCGACGATGATCCCCAATTCTATGGAGGTGGGACGGGTCAGATGTATGACGACTTCAACCAGGTGATCTGGAAGAGTTTCCAAATCACCGTCTACGACCCCGACTTCGTGGTCCCTGAATGGCTTCAGCGGGCCATCGTCTATCAGATCTTCCCCGATCGCTTCCGTGACGGAGATCCATCCAACAATCCCCCGCCGGGCCGCTTCTACTACAACCATCCGGGTGGAACCCTCTTCCGCTCCGGAAGCTCAGCCTGGAACACGCGGATCTGCGACCCGCGGGACAGCGCAGGACCATGCCCGAACGCCTACGGCCAGAACTTTTACGGGGGCGACCTGCGGGGGATCCTCCAGAAGATCCGGGAGGGATACTTCGATGCGCTCGGGGTGACCGTCCTCTATTTGAATCCCATCTTCCGCTCTCCATCGAATCACAAATACGATACGGTGGATTACTTCCAAATCGACCCGGATTTTGGGACGCTGGAGGACTTCCAGGCGCTGGTCCATGAAGCCACGGCTCACGGGATCCGCATCATCCTTGACGGGGTCTTCAACCATGTCTCCTCGGACAGTCCCTACTTTGACCGCTACAGCCGCTACAACGCCGAGGGCGTGCTCGTCTCTCCTACCGAACCTGGCCTCGATGACAACTCCGGCGCTTGTGAGAGCCCCAGCTCCCTCTATCGCGCATGGTTCTTCTTACCGGACATCGGGCACCCGCCGGCGAACCCACCAGATGACCGATGCGATGGGGACGACTCGGACGACCCGACTGGGTCCTGGACAATGACTTATGAGACGTGGGGAGGATACGGATCTCTTCCTAAACTCAATACGGCTCACCCTCAGGTTCGGGCCCTTTTCTACACCCAAGGGACCGCATCGGTAGCTCCCTACTGGATCCAACAGGGGGCCTCCGGCTGGCGACTCGATGTGGCCGGCGATGTGGATCCGGGCCTTACCATCTCGCCGACCAACGGGTTCTGGTCCGGCTTCCGAGCGGCGATCCGAACCGTGCGGCCGGACGCAGTGATGATCGGGGAGGAATGGGGAGACGCCTCACCATGGCTACTGGGGTCCCAATGGGATAGCGCCATGAATTATCGGTTCCGATCGGCCGTCCTGGGCTGGCTGGCCACCGGGTGCGCTGAGAACGGCTGCTCGGGCGGGATGGTCTTCCAGGACAACGATGACAATCCATGGAGCGCCAGTGGTCCCATCACTCCTCTCACTCCCTCCCAATTCCACGCTCGGCTGATGTCTATCTGGGAGGATTATCCCCCGCCGGCCTGGAAAGCGATGTTGAACCTTCTGGGCTCCCACGATACCAATCGTCTACGCTTCTTGCTCCGTAAGGTCAACGGAGATGACGACGTCAAGGCGCAGCGTCGGATGCGGGAGGCCTGGCTGTTTGCCTTCACCTACGCGGGGGCTCCTACGCTTTACTATGGAGACGAGGTGGGTCTTTCTCAGGATGGGGTCTGGGACGGGCATACCTGGCAGGATGATCCCTACAATCGGGCTCCCTATCCATGGCCGGATACGCCGGGGGATTTCCAGGCGGACCTCTCGCTGTGGGCCTTCGCGCAGCGTATGGCCAGCATCCGTCATGCCATCCGGGCCCTCCAGGATGGCGATGTCATTCACGGGCTAATCATAGATGACGCGAACCGCCTCTATGGGTTTGCCCGAATTTGGGGTTCTCAGACAGTTGTTGTCTTGCTGAACCGAGATACTGTCACCCATACGATCACGCTTTCCAACGTGGATACCTCGCCCATCGGGTGGACGAACGGGACGGTCTTGCAGGAAGTTCTCTCAGGCGTCACCATTCCGGTGTCCGATGGGCAGGTGACTATTCTCGTGCCCCCGGAGTGGGGAGCCGTTGTGCTGCAACCAGAGCAGGCGGACACCCCGGCTGCCCCAACCGTCGTTGCCGACTCCCAACCGGACGGTGTGGCCCTCCGGTGGCATCCAATCCGGCGAGATACCCAAGGTGGGGTAGAGGTTGTGACTGTGTATGAGATCTTCCAAGGCCCCACCATGGAGGGTCCATGGACGCGCGTGGGAGTGACTTCGACAGCCCCCTTCGGGGAGCCGGATGGATATCTCCATTTCTTTATCCCTCACGCATCCTCGTCTTCTTTCTTCAAAGTTCGCGCTTACAACGCCCTTGGACGCTATGGGGAGTCGGCGCCGGTGCAACCGGCTGCGGATGTGGGGGTGGCTCAGACCCTGACTGCCCAGTGGGTGGGAGACGGCTGGCGGATCACTCAGACGATTACATGGACCCAGGCAGGCCCTTCACAGGCTGCCTCTGCGATTCTCACGGACACTTTCCCGATCGAAGTGATGGTGGAGGACGATCCGCCGGCTGGGTGCACTCTCCATGGAAACACTCTGCGCTGCGTCCAATCGCCGATGCCCCCCGGGGCAACCCGTATCCTGTCGATTCGGTTCTTCCAACCTGCCACCTCAATCTTCTTGGGGATCTGGCGGGTGGAAGGAGGGGCGAGCGAGCCCGACCCGGAGCCGTCGAACAACATCTCGGAGGCCTCGCTGATGCTACGCCGCTACATGCTCTTCCTCCCGTTCATCGCCCGATTCTCAACGCCTTAGATCCCGGATCCAAGGGGCTCCAATGGAAAGGGGCGCTTCGTGTTTCTTCTGGGGCTGATGGCCCTCACTTGTCAGCCTGTTTCGCGGCCATCTCCCACCGCATCCCTTCCCCCTTTCCCAAGCCCAAAGGCAACAGCCGCGCCTGGCCCATTGTGGTTCCGGGACGCTTTGTTGTATCGCATCTTCGTCCGTTCCTTCGCCGATCATGGCGGGGACGGCATTGGGGACCTCCGGAGAATCATCGACTGACTGGATTGCCTGCAGGGATTAGGGGTTACTGTGATCTGGTTGACGCTCATCCTATCCCTCCCCTTCTGATCACGGCTATGATGTGATGGAGCACTTCGCCGTCCGTCCGGAATATGGGACGATCGCGGACCTTCGGGCCCTCATCGAGACTGCCCATGCCCAGGGAATACGGGTGCTCCTGGATTTCGTCCCCTCTCATCTCTCCAGTCAGCACCCTCTTTTCCGCTTTTCCGCGATGCCTTCGGCCGGCCGAACTCCCCTTATAGCGTCTGGTTTCTCTGGCTCAACGAAGCCCACACTCAGTATCTCGCCTTCGACACCCGTGTCGCCCGCTTCTGGCTGGAGCAGGGTGTGGACTGCTTTCGGGTCTACAACGCCACTTCTCCCCCAAGGCATTCTTCAGTGAGCTGCGCACTGCAGTCCGAGCCATATGTCTGGATGCCCTGCTTCTGGGGGAGGTATGGAAGCGGGACGTCCCGGCTCTGAGAGAATATTTTGATGGCTTCGATGCCCTTTTCGATTTCCCTTTTACCACAGGCTGATGGGGAGCCCGGACCGCAACGACAACAGTTTGCTGGCTGGCCAGGGCCATCCAGCCCTTCTCTCCGACCTTGTTTGAAGAGGAGGCCGCGCGCTTCCTGCCCGCGGGGATGGCCGTGCGTTTCCTCTCCAATCACAACACCAACCGACTGGCCACGAAGCTGGGGGGAGATCCAGATTGCCTGCGGCTGGCAGCTGCCCTGTGGAGCGCTCTGCCAGGGCCGCTCCAACTCTACTATGGGGAGGAGATCGGCATGCGAGGGCAGAAGGATGGTCCGCCAGCATGGGACAACTACCGCTGGGAGACGATGGACTGGTATGTGGCGGGAGAGTAGCCTGGGCAGACAACACGGTTCCGCCCACCCGACCGTTGGAACCGTCCGAACGATGGGATCTCGGTAGAGTCGGTAGAAGAGGAGAAGGAACCCGCCCCGCTGCTGAACACCTACCGCTGACTCCTTCGCCTGCGGGCGACGACGTCAGCACTGCAGGCAGGGGATTTCGCACCACTCCCCTTGAAGGCACCGGTGCCGGGGCCATGGGGGTGCATGCGACAAGCGAGGGATCAGACGGTGGTCGCTATTTTCAACTTCACCCAAGAACCCCTTCCGGCAACGATCCTCGCCTTCCCCTTCGCAGCCCCGGCCCTGCAGGATCTGTGGAGCAGGCAGGTCTTCCCCAGCGCCCAGGCCGGACAGCCCTATACCGTGACGCTGCTCGGTGCGGGCACCATTCTCTTAGCCACCCCATGGGCCCTTAGCGCCCTACAGGCTCCCGGGACCGGTCGGGTGGGCAGAGGAGGGGAGAGCCTCCGCGACCAGCGTGATAGGCGTATCGCCGTCCCTGCGCTTCCAGGACGATCCGATAGCCGGGCGTGAGGACCTGCAGATACATCCGCCCGGGCTCCGGGCATCCCAGGCTGCTGTCGGGCCAGGTCACCGCCCGCGCCTCGACCACCTGGATTTCCTTGGGATCCAGGCGCAGGCGGGCCGCCAGGTCCTGTCGGGCCTGCTCCACCAGGGCCTCCAGGCCGGGTTCCACGATGGATCCTCCCGGGGTGCCCAGAACGGGCGTCGGCCCAGCTGGCACGGGAAGCGGCGAGAAGCCTTCCAGCGGAGAAATCCCCGGGCGGGCTGGCGCACACGCCCCCAGCGCCCCCAGCAGCACCCCTGCGAGCAGCATCCAGCGCTTCTGTCCCATCTTCATTCGAAACCTCCCAGGGGAAAGGTTCACCCGCCTGATGTCGGGCATCCAAGAGACGTCCCCTGGAAGGTGAGGGTTCCGCCTCGGTCAGCGGGATCAGTCTTCATCCCGCATCACCCTGAAGTATTTCTCGACCACATCCGGCGACCTGTCACCCCCCCTCCGCGCCAGATCCTCCACAAAGGAGGAATCGTAGTCGCGGGTCCGCACCACCACCGGCATCGGCACGGCGTGGCCCAGCAACAGGGCCTGCTGCTTGGTCTCCAGGCGGGCCAGCACCTCCCGCAGCCGGGAGGCCCCCGAGATCCCGGAGAGGGCCGCCCGCACATCCTCCTCGTGGTCCAGCAGACACAGCACCCGCGTGCCGATCTGGGAGAGGACCTCGCCGTCGATCTGGCTGGGCCGCTGGTCGACGATCAGCAGCGTCACGTTGTATTTGCGCAGCTCCCGGGCGATGGTCCCGAACACGGTGTGCTCGGCGATGCCGGGCTGGAGGAACTTATGGGCCTCTTCGACGACGATCACCAGGTGCGGGGGCTCCTGGCCCGGGTCGCCCAAGGCCATCTCCTTCCGCCGGACGTATTCGGCGTGGATGCGGCGGGTGAGGTAGTTGGCCACCAGCACGTAGGCCGCCATGTCGTTGCCGTAGCGGCCGAACTCCAGGACCACGCTCTGGCCCTGGAGCAATCGGGAGAGAACCGCCTGGGCCGCGTCCTCCGGAGCCCGTGGGATCAGAAACCGAAACCGGTGGAAGAGGCCCAGCTTGCGCTGGAGGGCTCCCAGGGTGCTGCTGGTGATCAGGTCCCGCTCCACCAGCTCGGCCAGAGGGCTTCCGCCTCCCTCCTCGTCCTCCACGGGCGGCGCCTCTTCTTCCTCCAGGAGGATGCGCAGCCAGTCCCGGCCCAGCCGCCGCCGCAGCATATACAGGGCGCCGATCTGGACCTCGGAGAGACCGATGACGCCGCGCAGGAGTTCGACATCCTCCGGCTCGATTTGATCGTAGCCGATGCGGATCACCAGGTCGTAGCGGCTGTTCCGACGCCGGGAGGACTCCTCGTCGAGGGTGGCGATGACCACGCGGGAGAAGCATCCGGGCAGCTGCTTCAGGCCCGGCACCTGCCCGCCCTCCCCCGGCGCGCTCCATCCGTATTCGTTGTGCATATCGAAGATCAAGGCCACCGAGGCGTTGTGGTAGATCACCCCAGCCAGGAGCAGCCGGGCCAGGAAAGTCTTCCCGGTGCCGCTCTTCCCGAAGACGCCGCTGGAGCGCTCGACGAGGCGATCCAGGTTCAGGGGGATGCGCACCCCCGGCATGTCTAGAGGCTCCCCGATCACGAAATAGCGGTCCTCCCCTTCCTCCCGACGGGGTCGAAAGATGGCGTGCACCTCCTCCTCGGTGGCCTCATAGACCGGGGCGAAGTGAGCGGGGACGGTCTTCACCGGCCGGGGGAGGGGATCCCCCTCCTCCAGAAGCAACATGGGCTGCACGTGGATCTGCCCGAACACCCCGATCCCGGAGACCATATCCCGGATCAGCGGATCATCGGGATCCGGGGGCATGCGGGCGAGATCCGGGTTGGCGCTGTCCAGCCGGATGTCGGTGATCATCCCGAAGAAACGTCGCCGGTATCCGTGGATCACCACGTAGCGTCCCACCGCCAGCCCTTCGATGGCGATGCGGGGGTCGAGTTTCACCACCAGCCCCTCGGAGAGAGAGCCCCCGATCACCCGTCCCAGCCGGCGCGCCTCCTTCTCGGAGGGCCGATTTGGGGAACGCTCCATCCCTTCGCGTGGCCAGGCCATACGCCGATCCTCCTTGCGGGGTCCCCAGCCGGTCTTCGACCGACTGGGATGCCCCGGGATCCTCCCCCTTAGAGACGAAGACGCTCGCAGCTGTCAACCCCCCGGAGCGGAGAAGACCGTGGGCGCTTATCCGGGTGCTCCTCGAATGATTCGTGGGCTGCTATGAAGGCGCTCCGATTTCCACCGCGGCGCGGATGCGACGCAGGAGCTGGGCCAGACGGATCGGCTCGTCGGCCAGCAACCGCACCAGCTCCTGGCCGGCCTGGATCACGAAGTCCCGCCGGGCGGGCCCGGAACGCGCCTCGGCGGCCGTGCGAATCACCGCCGCCACCACGTCGTCGGAGGCCTCCCGGGCCTCCACCAGGGTGCGCAGGAAATCCGGCCGCTCGGTGAAGCGATGGATCTGGGATGGAAGACATGCGTAAACCGGCTCCAGCAAGGCGGGAGGCTGGGGTGGGATCCCGTAGGCGGTCCCTCGCTCCCGCAGATAGCCCAGGATGAGCACCCCGATTTGGACCGGGATGTTGCGGTTTTCGATCATGTCCTGCTGGATCTCCTGAGGCGGGATCTCCTGCAGGGCCACCATGCGGGTCAGCTCATCGCCCTGCAGGACCAGGTCGTAGATCACGCCGATGATGGTGGTCTCCCCCCGGGCGGTCTGGACGAAGGAGCCGAAGGCAGGGATGTCATCGGCGGTCAGCCGGCAGCCGACCCGGAAGGCCCGGGCGCTGGCCTCGATGACGCGGCCGATGAAAGCCGGGCCAGATGAGCTCCTCGGATGCGCTCCCGGGCTGGCCATCTCCGATCCTCCTCACCGTAGCCATTCTTTCTGCTGGGCTTTTGCGGAGATCACGGGCCGGAGTCCGCGGCGCAGAAGCGCCTCCTGGATCATCTGCTCCAGGCGCGCCCGCTCCTCCGAGCGGATGCGGGCCAGCTCGTGAGCCCGGGTCAGCAGATAGGGATAGGGCGCCTCCGCCAGGATCTGACACTGGTCCCAGATCGTCCGATGCAACCGGTCCAGCCGCCCCCGATCCTGAGCCACCCATTCCGGGATCTCCACCCGGGCCAAGTGGGGCCGACCGGGCGTCCCCACGTTCACGTAGAAGAAGAGCAGGCGGTGCCCCTCCTGGCCCAGGCGCTCGTTGATGGGCCAGCTCAGGGCGAAGAGGGCGGAGCGCTCCCCAGGCTCCAACAGCTCGGCGAAGAGGGTGCGATCCCGCAGCTGCCCGAAGGGGTAATCCGCGATCTTCTCCCGCGAGAGCTCTTCCAGGGGACCGAGGGCCAGCAGCCGCAGCACCGCATGGCCGGTGGGCCGGTCCACATATCCGGCGATGGCGCCGCCCGTCCCTTTCGCGGTCTCCAGGGCGCGGAGGACCCGGCCGAGGAGCTCCCGATAGCGCTCGAGGGGGAGCCCGGCGAAGGGTTCACCGCGGGCCAGGGCCCAGGGGAGCAACAGGCCGTCCGCCAAGCCGACCGGCGGCCCGAAGGGATCCGCCGCCCGAGCGGCCATCGCCGCCGCCAGCTGCTCCAGCTCCTGGATGTCCCGTTCTGCCTCCAGGTCGTTCAGCGCCCGCATCTCCCCGTCGTCGGTGAAGAGCTCTTCCTCCCGATACCAGAACACCAGGTGATGCCGGGTCTGCGGGGGAGCCCCGGAGCCGGCGCGCATCTCAATCAGGCCGATGTTGAGGACGAAATAAGGCACCGTCCCGTGGCGATCCGGGTAAATCTGGGAGCCGTCGGCGGCGATCACCAGGGCCTGGGGCTGCTCCGGGGGCAGCGGGAAGCGGGCCGCGAGGGGCTCGCCTCCCGGGAAGGCGCCCCGCCAGCCGAATCGCTGGGCCTCCCGGGCCAGCCGCCCCAACCGGTCCAGATCCTCGGAGAACCGGTGGAGCAGGCTCAGCGCATAGCGCAGGGTGGGGGGATGCGCGCGCAGGCGCTCTCCCGCGTAATCCGCCAGCTCTTGCACATACACGCTCACTTGCCGCCAATCCAGCATACGGGATCTCCCCCTTCCCGGACTGGAGGCCGCAGCCCATCCCTCCCTCTCCGAGGCCCCCTTCGAATCGTTGCGCTCTTCCTCCCTTGCGAAGGCTCACACGAATGATCCGTGAAGCACCTCAATTATAGCCTCGCAGGAAGGTATCCAGATCCGCGGCCTGCTCGGGGTTCAGGGCCCGGATCAGCCGGAGGAGAGCCTCCAGTCCCTCGGGTGTGATCCGGAAGACGGTGCCGTGATGGAGGCGAAGGAACTCGAAGTGGGACCGGGCCCCGGGGAGCTGGCGGATCAGGGCGAGGGGAATGGGCTCGTGGAGCAAGAGAACAGGGGCGGGGGCCAGGTCGAAGGTGTCGTAAGGCCCGCCGGGGACCTCCGGATAGCCGTCCGAGGCCAGGCGGGCCAGCCCGATCACTCCCTCTCCCGCCTGATACGCCACCACGATATCCCCCCGACGCATCTCGCGGATGCGGGCCCATGAGAGGGGCGAACGGATCCACCCCCGCCCGCCCCAGTTGCGCCCTTCTTCGGCCGGATCCCGGAAGAAGTCCCGCCAGTGCCAGTCGCTGGCCGCGGCGCTGGCGACCACCCACCATGCGCGAGGCAATCGCATCGGACCTCCCCCATCCTTCCCTTTCTGACTTCTCATCATTGGGGAACTCCGCCGCCGGGGCAAGCCCGCGTCGGGGCGCTGCTTTTGGCGAGGGAAGACAGCTCGGCTAAAGTAATGCCAATGAGCCATCCTCACCTGCGGGAGGTTCCACCGTGGCGGATCGAAAGGTGCGCGTGGCCATCATCGGCGTCGGGAACTGCGCCTCCGCCCTGGTCCAGGGCGTGTGGTATTACCGGAACGCCCCCGACGACGCCTTCGTCCCCGGCCTGATGCACGTGCGGCTGGGCCCCTACCATGTGGGGGACATCGAGTTCACGGCGGCCTTCGACATCGACGTCAACAAGGTGGGGAAAGATCTTTCGGAGGCCATCTTCACCCCGCCCAACAACACCCTGAAGTTCGCCGACGTGCCCCGGCTGGGGGTGAAGGTCTATCGGGGCATGACCCACGATGGGATCGGTCGCTATCTCTCCGGGATCATCCGCAAGGCCCCTGGCCCGACGGACAACATCGTCAAGATCCTCAAGGACACGGGCACCGACGTGGTGGTGAACTTCCTGCCCGTGGGCAGCGAGGAGGCCACCAAATGGTATGTGGAGCAGGTGCTGGATGCGGGCTGCGCCTTCGTGAACGGGATCCCGGTGTTCATCGCCCGGGAGCCCTACTGGCAGCAACGGTTCGAGGAGGCTGGCCTCCCGGTGATCGGCGATGACGTGAAGTCCCAGGTGGGGGCGACGATCCTCCACCGCGTGCTCACCCAGCTCTTCATCGAACGAGGCGTGCGGGTGGAGCGGACCTATCAGCTGAACTTCGGAGGCAACACGGACTTCCTGAACATGCTGGAGCGGGAGCGGCTGGAGTCCAAGAAGATCTCCAAGACCAGCGCGGTGACCAGCTTGATCCCCTACGAGCTCCCGCCGGAGAACATCCACATCGGCCCCAGCGACTACGTCCCCTGGCTGCAGGACCGCAAGTGGTGCTACATCCGGATTGAGGGGACCACCTTCGGCGGGGCGCCCATTTCCCTCGAGGCGAAGCTGGAGGTGTGGGACAGCCCGAACTCGGCGGGGGTGGTGATCGATGCGGTGCGCTGCGCCAAGATCGCCCTCGACCGCGGGTTCAAAGGGGCGCTGATCGGCCCCTCGGCGTATTTCATGAAATCGCCCCCCCGGCAGTTCCCCGACCACATCGCCCGGCAGATGGTGGAGGATTTCATTGCGGGACGCGGGGTCTGAGGCGCTGGCCTGGGCGGTGTATCTTCTCCTTCGGGGCCTCGGGGCGGCGGCCGGGCGGCTGCCGCCCCGTTTCGCCTATGACCTGGCCGCACGCCTGGCCGACGTGTGCTATCCGATCCTGCCCGCCACGGCCGGCCTGCGGGACAACCTGGCTCATGTGCTGGGGGTCTCGCCGGAGGCCCCGGCGGTGCATCGGACGGCCCGCCGGGCCTTCCGGCTCCTCTGGCAAAATTACGTGGACCTCTTCCAGGCCCCCCACCGTCCGCCGAGGGCCTGGTTCTCCTCCATCCGGATAGAAGGATGGGAGCACCTGGAGGAGACGCTACGGGAAGGTCGAGGCGGGATTGTGGTGAGCGCCCACTATGGCTGTGTGGAGTGGGGGTTGCAGCTGCTGGGGGCCAGCGGCTTCCCGGCCCTCGCGGTCGCGGAGGCGGTGCGCCCGCCTGCGATGTTCCGCTATCTCTGCCGGCTGCGGGGCGCCCACGGCCTCCGGTTGATCCCGGCGGATGGGGCCCTCCGGGAGGTCTTCCGCACCCTCCGACAGGGGGGGATCGTCGCCCTGGCCCTGGACCGCGATACCACCGGGAGCGGTCGGGTGTATGCTTTCTTTGGGGCGGAGGCATGGCTGCCGGACGGCTACGCCGAGCTGGCGGTCCGCCAGGGCGCCCCGGTGCTGCCCGCCTTCGCCCGGCGGGAGACCCAGGGGGTCTCTTTGCGGATCTGGCCTCCCCTCTGGCCATCCGGGAGGTCCACAGAGGCTCGGGATGAACTCATCGCCCGGGTCCTGGAGATCTTCGCCGGGGTCCTGCGGGAGGCTCCCGAGCAGTGGGTGCTGACCACTCCCATCTGGCAGATCCGGCCGGGGGAACGGCGCGCTTGAGGGGATGGGACCGCCGTCCGACCGGCGGGGCTGGAGGCCGCCGTCCATGCGCATCGCTCTGGTGTCCCCTTACGATTTCGCCGTGCCCGGCGGGGTGAACAACCACATCGCCCATCTGGCCCGGAGCCTGCAGCGCCTGGGCCATGAGGCCCACATCATCGCGCCGGCCTCCGACGGACGGTCCAGCGGGGACGGGTTCATCAACGCCTCGGCCTCGGTGATCGCTTTCCCCTTCGCCGGCTCCATCGCCCGGATCACCCTCTCGCCGCGCCTTTACCGCCGGATCAAAGGCATCCTGCAGTCCGGTGCCTACGATGTGCTGCACCTGCACGAACCCCTCACCCCCGCCCTCCCCCTCGCGGTCCTGCGGCACCGGGATCTGGTCCCTCAGGCCATCGCCGTGGGCACGTTCCACGCCTATCGGGAGGTGAGCCGGACGTATTACTACGGCAAGCCGCTGCTGCGGCGGTTCTTCAAGCGGCTGGACGGCTGCATCGTGGTCTCGGAGGCAGCGCGGCAGTATCACATGCGCTACTTCCCGGCGGATTACGTCGTCATCCCCAACGGCATCGACTATGCCCGCTTCGCCGATCCCGCCCTTCGTCCCCCTGAGCCCTTCGACGACGGCCGTCCCACCGTCCTCTTCGTGGGGCGTCTGGAGCGGCGCAAGGGATTGCGCTATCTCCTGGAGGCCTTCGCCCGGGTGCAGGCCGTATGTCCAGAGGCCCGGCTGCTGGTGGTGGGGGCCTTCGGAAAGGCGGAGAAGGCGCCTTATGTGGCCCAGGCCTGGGCGCTGCGCCTGCGCCAGGTTCGCTTCATTGGCTACGTGCCGGACGCCGAGCTGCCCCGTTACTATCGGGCGGCCACCGTGTTCTGCGCCCCTTCCATTGGGATGGAGAGCTTCGGCATCGTGCTCCTGGAGGCCATGGCGGCGGGGGTGCCGGTGGTCGCCACCGATATCCCGGGCTATAACGAGGTGGTGGAGGACGGCGTGCAGGGTTTCCGGGTTCCCCCGGAGGACCCGGAGGCCCTGGCGGAGGCCCTGTTGCGGCTGCTGCGCGATCCCGCCCTGCGGGCGCGGATGAGCGCCGCCGGCCGCCAGCGCGCCCGCCAGTATGATTGGGACGAGATCGCCCGCCGTGTGGTGGCGTTCTACGAAGAGGTTCGGGAACGGGTCCGCCGGGGGATGCGCGGCGTGTGAGGCGAAAGGAGGGAGGAGATGGAGACCGGGCAATGGGTGGAATACGATCCCGAGACCGACGCGCTCCGTCTGCGGTGGAGGGAATCGCCGGATCTCTCCGTCCGCCTGGAGGTGCGCGGAGGAGAGGGGACGCTCTCTATCGCGCCGTTGCGGAAGTGGCGGCCGTTGCTGGAGGCCCTGGGGCTTCCCCTCGAAGCGGAGCGCCTCCCTTCGGGATGGATCGGTGTGGACTCCAGCATGATCAGCGCGGTGCGTTATCATCCTGAGGAGAGGATCCTGGAGGTCGCTTTCAACAAGGGGGTTTATCTCTATTACGGGGTGCCGCCGGAGGTCTTCGCAGGCCTCCTGCGGGCGGAATCCAAAGGGCGCTACATGCGCGCCTATGTCATCGATCGATATCCATGGATCAAAAAGAGCCGTCTGCTGGCCCGCCAGCGGACGGATGCCTCCCGGAGGTCTGAGGGATCCCCATCCGCATGAAGAGATCGCGGTTGGGGACAAAAGCCCCTCACCGGCCGGGATAGCGGTCGAAATGAATTTCGGCCTACAATCGTTGTTGTCGGAGCGGCTTCAGCCGCGGCTTCTCGCGTCATCGGAGGAGTTCCTTGAGAGATTGAGCATCTCGGATACGATCTCTCATCCCGAAGCGAATGAGGAGGAAGATGCTGGACGGATGGATCGATTTGCGCAGCGACACGGTGACGCATCCCACACCAGCCATGCGGGAGGCCATGGCCCGGGCGGAGGTGGGGGATGATGTGTTCGGGGAGGACCCGACGGTGCGGCGGCTGGAGGAAGTGGCCGCCGAGCGGATGGGGAAGGAGGCCGCCCTCTTCGTCGCCAGCGGCACCATGGCCAACCTGGTCTCCCTCCTCACCCATTGCGGCCGGGGCGACGAGGTGATCGTAGGAGATCAGGCCCACACGTTCCTCTCCGAAGTAGGCGGGATGGCCGCCCTGGGCGGCATCCATCCCCGCCCAGTCCCCAACCAGCCCGACGGCACCTTGCGCCTGGAGGACATCGAGGCGGCCATCCGGACGGAGGATGTGCATCATCCGCGGACCCGGCTGATCGCCCTGGAGAACACTCATAACCGCTGCATGGGCGCGGCGCTGCCGCCGGATTATCTCCGGGCGGTGCGGGCCCTGGCCGACCGGCATGGGCTGCGCGTCCACATCGACGGCGCCCGGATCTTCAACGCGGCGGTGGCGCTAAGGGTGCCAGCGGCGGAGCTGGCCCGGCACGCGGACACGGTGACTTTTTGTCTCAGCAAGGGGCTATGCGCGCCGGTGGGCTCGCTGATCTGTGGGCCCGCCGCGTTCATCCGGGAGGCCCGCCGGGTGCGCAAGATGGTGGGCGGAGGCATGCGGCAAGCCGGAGTGCTGGCCGCCGCCGGCCTGGTCGCCCTAGAGACGATGGTGGATCGTCTGGCGGAGGATCACCGGCGGGCCCGGCGCCTGGCCGAGGGCCTGGCGGAGATCCCCGGGATCCGCATCGAAGCCCATCGGGTGCAGACCAACATCGTGATCTTCGAGCTGGACCCTCAGCTGCCGCTTCCAGAGGAGGCGTTCCTCGCCGCCCTGGCCGAGCGCCGGGTGAAGATCCTGCGCTGGGGTCCCCGGCGCTTCCGGGCCGTGACCCACTACTGGATCGATGACACAGACATCGATCAAGCCCTCCGGGCCATCGCGGAGGTGGTAGGCCAGGCGATGCGTGGGCCTCACCTCTCGTGAAGGGCTCCCTTCACGCCCGAAACGTGATGAGGATCCTCGCATGAGCATCCGTTGGGTGATCCCGGGGGGAGGCGCAGAGGTTTCAACGAGGGAGGAGGCCATCCCGGCCTTCCTCGCCCGCTCCGACGGCTTCCTCTGGTTGGACCTATGCCCCCCGGAGGAGGCGGATCGCCAGCGGCTCCGGGAGGCCTTCGGGTTCCATCCCCTGGCCCTGGAGGATGCCTTTCGGGCGCGGGAGCGGCCCAAGGTCGATGCCTACCCCGATCACTACTTCATCGCCTTTTACGCGGTGGGATATGAGACGGAGGACGGGCTGTCCCTCCGCCCCCTCCACATCTTCGCCGGCCCTCGCTATGTGGTCACCATCCGCTCCCAGCCGATCCCGGAGGTGGAGCAGGTCATCGCTCGCTGGCAGGGTCCGGAACGACAGCGGGTGCCCACGTCCGGGAGCGTGGTCTATGATCTCCTCGATGCCGTCGTGGACGGTTACTTCCCGGCCCTGGATCGGATCGCGGAGGAGGTGGAGGAGCTGGAGGAGCGGCTGTTTGCGGGAGGCGACGGCCGTCTGGTGGAGGCGATCTTCCAGGTGCGCAAGACCCTGCTGGAGCTACGCCGGGTGGTGGCCCCGGAGCGCGAGGTGATCAACCTTCTGCTGCGGCATGAGCTCCCCGTCTTCCGCCCGGAGGACATGGCCTACTTCCAGGACCTCTACGACCGGCTGGTCCGGCTGATCGAGAGCATCGATCTTTACCGGGATATGCTCTCAGGAGCTCTGGAGAGCTATCTCTCCCTCCAGTCCAATCGCCTGAACGAGATCGTCAAGGTCCTCACCATCGCCTCCATCATCCTGATGGCCGACGCCCTGGTGGCCGGGATCTACGGGATGAACTTTCGCTACATGCCGGAGCTGGAGTGGCCATGGGGGTATCCCATGGCCCTCCTGATGATGGCGGGGATCAGCGCCGGGCTGGCGCTCTTCTTCCGCCGGCGGGGCTGGCTGTGACGGAGCCGAACTTTTCACCGGCGCCACGGGAGCCGTAGGCCGCCGCGGGGCTCGGAGCGGGAGGAGGCGGCTTGGGCGATGGCCGGAAAGAACTCCGCCAGCATGCCTCGCAAAGCCTCGGCGAACGAAGCCGTCTCCGCC
>Ga0197144_100510_pt1 | contig 16267 bp, 10 predicted proteins | sample GBS85_MetaG_FD_148670 | JGI IMG/M metagenome (GOLD analysis project Ga0197144, IMG submission 148670) | Sediment microbial communities from Great Boiling Springs, Gerlach, Nevada, United States - GBS 85_MetaG | ecosystem: Environmental > Aquatic > Thermal springs > Hot (42-90C) > Sediment...
GCTTCCTGCATCTCCTTTTCAAGCCGCTTTATGACGAAAGGAATTTCGTCAAGCGTTGGGATTTCACTTGTCCCATGTCCCGTGTCCCATGTCCCAACCTGATACGCAGCGCGCCTCTCCATAAGCGACGGGACTGGCAAATAGGCGTCAAAGACGGGCTTTTGAATACTCTGCGGTTTGATTCCGTGCTTGCGGTTGAACTCTTCCTGAATTCGCCTCCTTCGGTTCGTTTCCTCAATGGCTTTTCTCATGCTTTCGGTGATGGTATCAGCATACATGATGACCTTGCCTTCAATGTGCCTTGCAGCCCGTCCCGTGATTTGGATGAGCGAGGTGTAGGAACGGAGGAAGCCTTCCTTATCGGCATCCAAGATGGCGACGAGGCTGACTTCGGGCAAGTCCAACCCTTCCCGCAAAAGGTTGATGCCGACCAAGACATCGTAATTGCCCAACCTCAAATCCCGCAAAATTTCGGTGCGCTCAATGGCTTCAATGTCGTGGTGGAGATAGTGGGCTTTGATGCCCAACTCGGTCAAAAACGCTGTCAAGTCTTCGGCAGTCCGTTTCGTCAGCGTTGTGACTAAAACCCGTTGCCCTTTCGCAACCCGCTTTTTGATTTCGCCGACTAAATCTTCAATTTGCCCTTTCGTCGGTCTGACTTCAACTTCCGGGTCAAGCAAACCTGTTGGTCGGACAATCTGCTCAACGACTTGTTCGCTGACGGAAAGTTCCCATTCGCTTGGCGTCGCTGACATGAAGATGCACTGGTTGATGCGTTCCAAAAACTCTTCAAACTTAAGCGGACGGTGGTCATAAGCGCTCGGCAACCTCCAACCGAACTCCACCAAGTTTCGCTTTCGGCTCATCTCGCCCTCATACATCGCCCGAAGTTGTGGGACGGTCTGATGGCTCTCGTCAATGATGAGCAAAAAGTCCTTCGGGAAGTAGTCAATAAGCGTGTATGGTGGCTCGCCCGGCTTACGACCGTCAAAGTGGCGGGAGTAGTTCTCAATGCCCTTGCAGTAGCCCGTCTCACGCAGCAACTCCAAATCGTAACGAACTCGCTGCTCCAGCCGTTGTGCCTCCAGCAACTTACCTTCCCTGCGGAACTTTTCAAGTTGCTCCTGCAATTCCTGTTCAATGGACTTAAGCGCTCTTTCCAGTCGCTCGCGAGTGCAGACATAGTGGCTTGCTGGGTAGATGACAACTTTATCCTTGCGTTCCAAAACCTCTCCCGTCAGCGGGTCAATGACGGTGATGCTGTCAACTTCGTCGCCGAAGAACTCAATGCGATAGACCATTTCTTCGTAGGCGGGACGGACCTCAAGCACATCGCCACGCAACCTAAAAGTCCCTCGCTCCAGTTCGTAATCGTTGCGGGCAAAGTAAAGGTCAACGAGTTTGTGGAGCACCCATCGCAAGTCATAAGATTTGCCTCGTTCCAAAGTCAGCGTCATCTCTTGGTAAAGTTCAGGCGAACCCAAGCCGTAAATGCACGAAACTGTCGCAACGACGATGACATCCCTGCGGGTTGAAACTGCTTGAGTTGCAGCGTGCCTTAGCCGGTCAATTTCGTCGTTGATGTCGCAATCCTTCTCAATATAGGTGTCAGTCTGCGGGATGTAGGCTTCGGGTTGGTAGTAGTCGTAGAAACTGACGAAGTATTCAACGGCGTTGTTTGGGAACAGTTGACGAAGTTCGGCGCACAACTGCGCTGCCAGCGTCTTGTTGTGGCAGATGATAAGCGTCGGTCTGTTCCACTGGGCGATGACATTGGCGATGGTGAAGGTCTTGCCAGAGCCTGTAACGCCAACCAGCGTTTGAAAACGGTAACCCTTCCTCAACCCTTCCAACAGTTGCCTAATGGCTTTCGGTTGGTCACCTTTGGGCTTAAGGTTGGTGACGAGTTGGAAGCCAGACATAACAGACCACCATCAACAAAGTTTAACGGCGCACTATTTGCAGGGGCAATTGGATTTGAAAGGTGATGGGAGACCGTTCAGCGAGTTTGTGCCAACCTTTTGATTGGCTGAATGAGGAGGGTGAGGAAAATGAGCGAATCAAACCGTAAGGGCAGGCTATTTGTCATTTCAGGACCATCCGGTGTCGGCAAAGGGACAGTTGCAGCCGAAGTTATGAAGCGATTGCCGCATCTGCGAAGGGTCGTGACCTACACTACCCGACCACCACGACAAGGCGAAGTTGATGGCAAGGATTACCACTTCGTCACGAGAGAAGAATTTGAGCGCTTGAAGGAACAAGGTTTTTTCTTGGAGTGGGCAGAAGTCTATGGTAACTACTACGGCTCACCTAAGTCAGAAGTTGAGAGACTGCTATCCGAGGGGCAAGATGTTGTTCTGGTTCTGGATGTCCAAGGTGCTTTGTCGGTCAAACAGCAAATCCTTGAAGCGCTCCTCATTTTCCTCCAGCCGCCGTCATTGGAAGAGTTGAGACGAAGGTTGGAAATCAGAGGCACAGACCCACCTGAAGTCATTGAGCGGAGGTTGGCTAAAGCAAGTTGGGAAATGGAGCAGGCGGACAAGTTTGATCATCGCATCCTCAACGACAAACTGGAAGACGCCGTCAACGAAGTCGTGAAACTGATGGAAAAGGACGGTCAAGGCGCTTCAATTTGAACAGGTGGTGATGGTCAATGCTGAGGGACAAAGTTATCCTCATCGGCGTTTCAAGCAGCATCGCAATTTTCAAGGCGTGCGAGTTGGTTAGTCAATTACGACAACGGGGTGCGAAGGTTCATGTGTTAATGACCGTCAACGCAACTAAACTTGTAACGCCTTTGACTTTTTACGCTTTGTCAGGCAACCCAGTCATTGTTGACCTCTTTGAGCCCAAAGAACATTCAATCCAACACATTGCTTTGGCGGATCAAGCCGACGCTTTCGTGATCGCACCTGCGACAGCAAACATCATTGCGAAGTTAGCGAACGGAATTGCGGACGATGCAGTGACGACCACAGCGTTAGCGTGCAAAGCCCCGTTAATTGTTGCCCCTGCCATGGAGACGAAAATTTGGGAACATCCCGCTACCCAGCACAATGTCCAAATCCTGAAAGAGAGGGGTGCAATTGTCGTTGAACCTGAGGAAGGTTGGTTGGCTTCAGGGAAGATGGGTAAAGGACGGTTGGCTTCTGTTGACAAAATTATCGCTGCCATTGAGCAAGCCATTGCCGGCTTGCAAGACTTAAGAGGGTGGCGGGTTCTTGTGACGGCTGGAGCAACTCGTGAACCTATTGACGCTGTCAGGTTCATCTCAAACCCCTCCTCAGGCAAAATGGGTGTCGCGATTGCTGAAGCAGCAAAGAATCGCGGGGCTGAAGTTGTGTTAGTGGCAGGGCACATGGAAGTTGAGCCCCCAAAAGGCGTTGAGGTTGTGAGGGTTAAAACGGCTCAAGAGATGCTGGAAGCAGTCTTTCGTTATGCGGATTGGTTTGATGTCCTCATTTCCGCAGCGGCGATCTCGGACTTTAAGCCTAAGCAGGTGGCTGAAGGCAAAATTAGGCGGAGCGAAACTGGGACACTCGTTTTGGAACTTGAGCCGACACCCGATTTGCTGGCAACGATCAGACAGAAGCGCCCTGATGCCCTTTTAGTTGGGTTCGCTGCAGAGGTAGGAGAACCAGTCCAAGGTGCAATTGAAAAACTGAAGCGAAAAGGGTTGGATTTGATTGTAGCCAACGATGTTACCGAACCTGATTCGGGCTTCGGTGTTGACACCAACAAATGCGTGTTCATCAGCCGCGACGGTCAAATAGAGCCGCTGCCGCTCTTGAAAAAATCTGAAGTTGCCCACCGACTGCTGGACAAGGTAAAAACGCTTAGGCGCACTTGATAACGGAGTGCGTTATCATTTTTGAGGCAGCAAAAATTAGCGGATAAGGAGGGACAGAGTATGGCAGAGAAGGTCGTAATCATCTACGGAAAGGCAGGCTGACCTTACACTCAGGCGGCCCGTGAGGATTACGCCAAGAAGGGCTACAAGGTTGACTACCGCGACGCAAAGGAGAACCCCAAGTATCTTGAGGAACTGCTCAAGTATTCGGGAGGACAGCGGCGCGTCCCCGTCATTGTTGAAGGGAACAAAGTCACCATAGGCTATGGCGGAACCTGAGGCATTTAGAACTTTGCTTCGGCAGTTCGCCGAAGTGAGCAGGGTAATGAACGAAGAGGGGCAAGCAACTGGCTTGCCCCTCTCTTGCTTTCAAGAACGCAGCGATTGTGACATAATAAAGCGTGGACGAAGAGAGCGGGCGTAGCTCAGGGGCAGAGCACCAGCTTCCCGAGCTGGGGGTCGCGGGTTCAAATCCCGTCGCCCGCTCCATTTTTTGTTGGCACCTGGTTCGCAAATTCGCATGGAGGAGAAATCTGCGGTGAGGGTTATCGCTGGGTGAGGCTGCTTGTGAGCATTTTAGTTGCCCTGCTTTTGTGCCTTCATCCCCGCTCAAACCCATTGAAGCATGCCGCGAATGATAAGGTCAACTGCTTCCTCCTCGCTCAAGCCTCGCGCCATCAAAGTCTCTAACTCCTTGCGGTTGACCGTCCCAATTGCAGCCTCGTGGGTTACTTGGGCTCGGTCGTCTCGGACTATGACCAGCGGCATGTTCTTGGCTACTGCTTGGTCGCGCACTATTTCGGTGCAGTCCATATGACCTCTTGCGAAGGGCGCATTGCCTTCCATTGTTGTGAAGACTTCGCTAACTGCTCTGCCGCGAACTGCCACACGGGTCTTTGTCAATCCCCTTGCACCTTCCCCATTGAGCCTGACGAACTCCTTGACAGAAATCGTGTCATCTTCCATGCCATAGACTTTTGCGACCAATTCCGCAACGCCATCCTTGCCGACATCAACTTCGTAGTCAATTTCCAGTCTTCCCACACGCCCGTGAACAAGGTTAAAGTTGTTCATAAACTTCCCGCCTTCTCCGACGAAAACTTTTGCGTGGGGTCTAACCTCAATGCCTCCATGTGGACCGTGATAGTGCGATTCGGTGTAACTCATTCGGGCTCTTGCCCCAACATAAATTTCTGCTTCCATCAAGTGCTTCAACTGCTTGGCGTTGGGAAAGGTGCAGTGAGCCAAAAAGGCGACTTGAGCGTCCTCACCGATTTCGTAACGGGCGATGATTTCTTGAATCCCCTCTTGAGCCAACATTCCAAAACACAAGTGGACTGGCTGTGGGATTTTGACCCCGGGTTCAACGACTATGCGGGCTTTGATCCCCGTCGGTATCTCCTCTGCTTCAAAGCGGATTCCGGTCAGTTCGCTTTTAGCGAGAACTTTGTTTGCGCTGACGACCAAAGTGGCGAACTTACCTGATGTGATAGCACTGGGGTCACCACCTGCTTGCTTTAGAGCCTCCAACATTGCTTCGTATTCGCGAACCCAAGTTGGCTCTTTTGTGATCAGTTGGTGCATCTTCAAATTCAGCGCCCCCTTTAAGACGGCGATTTCAGCATCTCTGGATGGAGCCGACACCTTTGGGCATAATATTGCCGAACTTGTTCCACTTCGCCCTGATACAGGATCGTCCCTTGACACATCAGTGAAGCGGAGTCAGCGACCTTCAGTGCCTCATCACGATGCGTGATTAAAAGGACTGTCGTCCCCTCGTCCGCCATTTTCCGGATAAGACTCAAGATGTCGTCAAGGGAGAGCAAATCAACGCCTGAATCGGGCTCGTCCAAAATCGCAAGTTTCGGTCTCATCGCGTAAACGGCTGCCAACTCTATCCTCTTGCGCTCGCCTCCCGATAGGGTCTGGTCAACGAAGCGGTGCATGTAAGCGGAGGGTGGCAAAGCAACTGCTTCCAATGCTTCCATAATTCTGGTTCGGTCAGGCTTAGGCATCACGAGGGACAAGTATGTGCTCACCCTCAATCCCTTAAACCTTGCAGGTTCTTGCCAAGCCAAAGTTATTCCCAAGCGCGCTCGTTCGGTTATTGACAAGTGTGTGATGTCCCTACCCTCAAACAAAATTCGCCCCTCATCAGGGGTATAGTCGGCACAGCCCATGATTGTGTAGGCTAAACTTGACTTCCCAGCCCCGTTCAGACCAAGGATTCCATGAATTTCGCCACGACGAACTGTTAGGTTAACCTGCTTCAGATGTAGCGACCGTTGCGTTTCAAGGACAAATTCTCAACCCGCAGCAAAATGTCGTCCATACCTTACCCCGCCTTCAAGCATGCGACTCAGTTTTTGGACTTTGAATTGCGTTCCTGTGAAAAATCTTTGCACCGACTCAATGTGCCAATGTCAGGCTTTCTCCCGAACTCAATTTTCGCTGCTCAACCCCTTAACTGCTTTTCTGAATTCCTCGCCTCGGTGTTCGTAGTTCCTGAACATGTCTTGGCTGGCGCACCCTGGTGAGAGCAGAACGATATCGCCTGGTTCAGCAAATTCAACTGCTCGCTTGACTGCCTCATCTATGCTGCTTGCCTTTGCGACTTTCACTCCGACTTTCTCGGACATCTCCACTAACCTGTCAGCGAATTCTCCCATTGCCACTAATGCCTTCACTCGTTCCCTCAACGCTTTCTCAAATTCGTTCCAATTGCCGCCCTTGTCCCTTCCTCCTGCGATTAGGACGATTGGGGCGTCAAAAGACCTAATCCCTGCTGCAGCAGCGTCTGGCGTTGTGGCAGCAGAGTCGTTAATGAACTTGATGCCATTCACTTCACCCACCAGTTCAAGCCGGTTTGGAACACCTTTGAAGTTGCAGATGACATCAGCGATGACATCTGGACGGGCACCGGCAAGCAAGGCTGCTCCGACTGCAACCCTCAAGTTTTGTCGGTTGTGTTCGCCGCGAAGCATAAACTCTGAAAGCCGAGCGACCGGGAACTTGTCCCCTCCCAAAGACGCCCAAACAACTTCACCATCGTCACTAACCCAATGAGTGCAGTATGGGCAACTTGATGCAACCTCTTTGCCACACCATAGAATCTTGCCTCTAACAAACTGAGCCATCCAACGGACTCCAGCGTTATCGGCATTTAAAACCGCCCAATCGTTGCCTCTTTGGTTGGCGAAAATTTTCGCCTTTGAAAGCCGGTAATCGTCAACGGACGAATGCCAATCAAGGTGGTCAACGAACAAAGTGGTGACTGCAGCGATGTCTGGTCGGAAAGTCTCACATGTAGCCAATTGAAAACTGCTTACTTCCATAACAACTCGCACTGGCAGACTTTCTCCATCGCGTGGGAATTCGTCCACAAACTTAGCCAGTGGCACACCTACATTGCCGGCGAGGATTGTCTTCAATCCGGAAGCCTCCAATATTTGCGCAATCAGGTGCACAGTTGTCGTTTTCCCTTTCGTGCCTGTAACGGCAACGAGGCAGACCTTTTCCCTTCCTATTTCTTCAGCCAAAAGCCTGTAACTGAACTCAACTTCTCCAACAATTTTTGCTCCAGACCGCGCCAGTGCTTTGATGTCCTCGCGATGGACGGAAATACCTGGGCTCAAAATAGCAAGTTTGGGCTGCAAGTCAATTAGGCGCGCAAAAGCGTTTTTGCCCAAAATCAACTCAAGCCCTTGCTCAAGCAATCGTTCTACATACTCGCGTTGTTCAAGTTCGTCTAAAGATGCCTTTTCGTCAGCGCCGACGACTTTGACTCCACGCCTTAGCAAGGCTTCCGCTATAGCGCATCCAGAAACACCTAAGCCCAAGATGGCAACAACCTTCGGAAACTCCATCTCCATCTCCATCACCGCCCAAAAATTTTGTGCACGCTCAACTCACTCGCTACCTCTGAGAAACGCCAACAACTTTCTCATGTCGTCTGGTAACGGCGCCTCAACGGTAATGGGTTCGTTTGTTCGTGGGTGCACAAAGGTCAATTTCCAAGCGTGAAGGGCTTGACCATTGAGAGATTGAAGGGCATTCAGCAAGTCATCTCGCTTGAGTTCGCGAGCCACCTTAAACGCCTTCGCGCGACCGTTGTAAGTTTCGTCGCCCGCTACGGGCAACCCCAAGTGCTGTAAGTGAACCCGAATTTGATGGGTGCGACCCGTTATCGGTTTAACTTCAAGCAACGCAAAACCCCTAAACCGTTCACGAACCCAAACTTCCGTCACAGCGTCAACTATGTGGGAAGCAAAAGTATAGCGATTCGCTACCGCAAACTTCTCTGGGTCTTCAGGATGCTTCATCAACGGGGCAGCAACGACCTTGTGTTCAAACTCAGGTTCGCCGACAACCACTGCCAGATACCGCTTGTCAACTTTGTGTTCAGCGAATTGTTGGGCAAGTTTCAGGTGCGCAAAATTCGTTTTCGCTACGACTATGACTCCAGATGTCCCTTTGTCAAGCCTGTGGACTATCCCAAGCCTCTCAGGTCCAGCAATATCCGACAGCGGAATCCCCATAGCCAGCAAGGCGTTAACGAGTGTCCCGCTTCTGACCCCAGCGCCAGGATGAACAACCATTCCCCGTGGTTTGTCAACTACGAGCAAATCGTCGTCTTCGTAGAGCACAGACAAGGGAATAGGTTCAGACCGCAAAGTTGAAGGCTCGGGTTCAGGGAGTTCAACTTCAATGAGTTCTTTGCCCCGCAAGATAAACCCCGGCTTGGTGACAGTCACCCCGTCAATTTTGACCCGCCCGTTTCTGATAACCTGTTGGCAACGGGATCGGGATAAATCGGGGAAGTGTCTGGCAAGAAAATTGTCAAGCCTCATACCTGCAAACTCTTGCGGCACTTCAATGGTCACAGCGCGAGCCATCGTCTCATCGCTCACCTTATCTCTCACGAACTTTCACCTTTCTGCCTCAACTTTGAACAATGCCACGAAATCAACCGCCAAATCTGCTTGACCTGTCCAGAAAACTCGGGTCTCAACAGGACCGCCAGGGTGAACGAATTCAAGCGAGACAAGGCGGAATTGACCGATAGGCAATTGATTGGCTGAAACCTGCTTCTCTGCCGTTATCGGACTACCGCCACCAACACAACTGTCCACCGTGGCGATAAACCCTTCGCCTTCGCTAAACCTTTTCAACCTGAAAAGCGCAAGGTATCGCCCCGCTTCAAGAGGGGCGTATGGACCATAGACGATGTGCCCAATTTTTGCTCTGTTTCTTTCAGCAACCCATACAGCCTTGTTACTTGCTTGTTCGTCCCGCCTCAATTCGCCAGAGATATGGGCAAGATTTTCAGCCTCAAATTTCGCAGCGAACTCCAAGACTAAACCTTTGGAAAGTGGGGCAGCCAGTTCACCCTGAGGCAGTTGTTCCAATGGAATTTCAACTTGCTTTTCAATTGAACTGCTGCTCAGCCTTATCCTCACTCGTTCGCCTATTGGAACGCCTGCAACGGTGAAGTTTCCCTCATCGCTCGCTTCAATTCGCAACTTCTCGGGATAGACCTTCGCTTTCTCCAAACCGCCGACAACACTCAAAGCAACTTCTGCAATTTTGCCGAGAGCGTTGAAGGCGTTTACCGTGAACGATATCAGTGTCCCTTCAACAGCCACAATTTGTGTTGGAGTTCGGACAAGCAATTTTTGCTGTGTCAACCATTCCCGATAAAGGAGTGCCAGATGGTCAGGTCTGACCGGCACATATTCGTCCCCAAGCCGCTTTGCGACTTCGTTTAGCATCTCCAAGTCAAATCCCCAGTTCCAAACGAACACATGCAAAAAGGCTGGTCTCGTCGGAGGGGTCATTGCCTTGATCTCGCTCACCATCCGGGTTATCCGTTCCTCACGAGTGTCTTCTTCACGCCAGCCTGTGATGGCGTGGAAGACAGCGACATTGTGAGCGGTCGGGTAAGTGACTAAATTGGGGTCGGTCAATTGGCGACCGTAGTCAACGAACAAAGCCCTTAAGTTAGTGCCGAGTGCTGAGTGCGGGGTGCGGTGAGTTGAAATTTTCTCGGCATATCGGCGGATGAGTTCTGGATGAGTGATGCCCATAATCCAAAGTTCCCGCAAATCCATCCGTTGCATGTAATCAGCCGTCAAGTCAAGGAACTCGTCAAAAACACGCTTTCTGTCAGGCTCACGGAAGCGCTTCCCATAATGGTCTGGGTAGCAATAGCCGATGCCCGAAACGGCGCCAAGGAAGTAATCATTTGGCGTCGCTGTGGCGTAGTAGTCAACGATGGCTGGGATGAGCATGATCGCTGAGGGCGAAATTGTCCAGCCGAGCGGCAATTTACCTCTCACAGGGCTTTGCCACAATTGCGGGAAGTTGAAAATGGTCAGCACCGGCAAGTTATCGCCGTCGGAGATGATGAAGGAGTAGTAGACCCTGTCAGATTGCAATTTCGGTGGCGGTGGTGCAGGTTTCTGACGCAATCGCGGGATGAGGATGCCTGAATGGACGCTCAAGTTGGTGCAATTAATTGAACCGACAAGGAACTTGCCAAACTCTGAAAAGAGCGTCACGCCAGGTCCTTCCCCGATGCCGACATCTTGACCAGCCCAAGGGTAACTCATGACAGGGATGTTGACGGGCATTTGGGCAAACAATTTTTCCATCAACCTAACTTCAGCGTTGGGGTCACCACCGCGCCTTGCGCCGTCAACCGGACCTGAAATCCAGAAGACGAAGATGCGATGCTGGACAAAATAGTCTCGCATCCCAATGTGGTCGGGATAGGCGCAGGCGATGACATGGTGGTTCAACTTCGCCCACAAGTTTTTGAACGCCCATTCGTAGGCTTCGGCGTTGGTCCGCCACCTGTCTCGCAAGTCAGCGATGACGGGCAAATTTAAGTCCCTAGCCAATCGGGGAGAGACCGCAACAGCATCTTCAACCCCGCAAATCATCGTCGCCACATTTTTCGTCGCCGGTAGCAAAGGGTCGTAAATGACCATGCCCTTGACAAAAGAGCGAAACCGAGACAGTAAATCGCGAGCGTCAGGGACTTTTTCCGTCGCTTTGACCCAACCTCTCTTTTGCAGCCAATCAAGCCAAAGTTCGTCCGTCGGGTTGAACAGGAAGTAAATTTGAGGCTTTTGGCGGTTGACAAGACCTTGAAGCGTGAAAAGCAAAAACTGCCAATCGGCAGGCAATGGGCGCAAGTCAGCGACCAACAATTTCTGTGCTGGCGGTTTTGAGCGCGGGAAAAGTTCAGGGAAAGGACGGGGTTCGGAGTGGTATGGCAAATTCTTGGGCTCGCCCGTCGGGTTTGGTTGAGGGGCTCGGTGAATGAGCCGCTCAATGCTAACGCCTTCAACCCTAAACAGCGTCACCTTGTCAATCCGAACTGAGACATTGCCTCGCCAAAAAACTCGGCACTCCAAGGGACTGCCCGTCAAACGAAACGCCAGCGGGATTTGAACGAACTTGCCTTGCACCAAGTCCAAATCGGCAACTTCAACGGAGTTCAAAATTCGCCTTCCATAGTCAACGCAAGCATCTAAATCAAAAGCGAAATCTCGGACAGGTTCATCCAGCAACTTGACTCGGAAGAAGGCGATGTAGTCGCCTGGGGGAATGTTGGCGTAAGGACCGAAAAGGGCATGGGCGTTAGGTGTGTCCTCCCCTACCCTGACCTCCCAAGCAGCACCGTTGCTTGCATCTTGGTCTTCAACTTTGCGACCGATTTTGTGGGTGAAATCTTTCTCTGCTTCCCATTCAGCAACGAACTGGTAACGACCATTAGGCAACAAATTTGGGTTTGTCAATTCACTCACTACGCTTTCTGGCAACCCTTGCTGCTGTGCCCAAACTAAAGCCCAACATGCAACGCAAACAACAAACATTGAAGTCCCTAAAAATCCTGCAAACGCAGTTGCCCACTTCTCCACACTTCTCACCTCACAGTCAACGGTCATTGACCCATCCGTGATTTGTTTTGGTGCGCCTTTAAGCCTTTGTCCACACTATTGGGGTGTGTTCTAAAACTACCCATGCCACTGGCTTTAGACAATATGCGTGCAAGTGTGCAGGAGAGAGTTTTCGCCGACTGAAGTCGGCGCTCAGTTTTCTGCGTCATCAACTACGGACTAAAGTCCGTAGCATGATTTGTTTTTACTGTGCCATTAACCATTCATGCCACTGGCTTCAGCCAGTGGTTGATGACGGACTTTTTTGAGCGCCGAATTCATTCGGCGTCTGGGAGGGCGAACCTCTTGGTAAGCCTAATTTGAGTGCGAGGTGCTAAGTGCGGAGTGCAGTTGTTGAATGCTGAAATTTTTCGGCAGTGCAGGGAAACTGCCCTTCAGGGAAACCATTCGCCACTTGCTACTCGCCATTCGCCGCTATTCAACCAGTCGCCAATCGCTAGTCGCTAATCGCTGCCGTTTGGGCTCGGCAGGAGCCTCGCCCTCCCATTTTGTTTCTATCCTGCATCCCTCGTCCCGTTCTAATCGGCTAGCATGAGTGGGTTCTGGTTGCGTCATCAACTTCGCTATGGCTTCACGCTTCGGGCATTGACGGCTGTGTTTCTTCCAATGCTCGTTGGGAGACTTCAAGGGTTGGTTGAGTCTCCGTAGCAGGTAAAGCAATTTCACCTTGCGTTAATTTGCGAAGCAGATTGAGTGTCACTCTGACTTGTTCCAACGCTTTCTGCCTTTGGTTGCTCACAGCAGTTATTTCCTTCGCCATTTGCTCCAATTCTTGCTCTGCCCGTTCAAGGGCAGTGACAGATGTCCCGATATCTTGGTCTCTTTCTCCCAGCCGCGAAATTCCCAAGCGTTGAGCCATCAAGTAAAGGCTAAGCACGAAGGGCAAAAGCAGGCTGTAAGGCACAACGACAATGCGATGACTTTGAGCCGCTACTTTAACGGCTTCTCGGCACAAGCCGTAAACCGAGTCAGGCACAGCAGCAATCCCAAAACCCAAAACTTTAGGGTCGGTTAAATACTTGGCGACACCTTTAGCCCTATCCTTGACCCTATCCTTGATTTCCCCTAACAGTTGTTGCTGCTGCTCTCCGTTATCACCTTCCAATTTCGCCACTAGTTCAGGAGCAACGAATTTGCTGTCCAAGGGGATGAGATAGCCGCCCGGCATTTTGATAGCGAACTCCACTTGCCCGCTTCCAAGTCTTACATTTCGCTCCAGCCAATCATCGGGTATAGCGCTCAGCAGTTCACCGACAGCTTTTTCTCCTGCCTGCCCGCTTCTTCGCCCTGTCAAAATTGTTGCCACTCTATTGATGTTCTCTTCAACCCTTTCGGTCATTTGGTGCAAAGTCTTCAAAATGCTGACCTGCTCTTCGATGCGCTGGATAATTTTATTCGCCACAGCCAAATCGCTCCTGAGTTGGTTCAACTCTTTATCCACTCGCTCCTGCCCCCTGCGAAGAGTTTCGCTGACCTCCCTTAATAAAGTTTCCAAACTTGACAGCATATTACTTGCCTTCTGCAAGTTGTCCATTAGTTGTTCGTGTCTCTGTTCACCACTTTGATTTTGAGCGGTGAGGGATTGATAGGCATCTTGCAATGCTTGTTGAATCCGACTCAAAGAATCTAAAGCATTTTGTAGTTGTTGGGAAATTTGGGGTTGGAGGTTGGTTTGCGCAAAGCGGGTGAGGTCTTGCAGTGAACGGTCAATTTGAGCCAAAGTCTGTTGGGCGTTAGATAAGTCGTTTTGAACTCTTTCCACCTGCGGTTGTTTTGCCGTTGTTTCTTGCAATTTGTCCAAACGACGCTGTAAATCTGTGATTGTTTCCGACAATCGTTCAACACTTGGTGCCTTTCGCAACCATGCCCCAACGATGATACCGAGCACAAACCCAAAGAAACCACCGACAGTCAAACCGAAAGTCATCTCTCCAACCATCTTCATCGCCTCCTTTTGTCCTCAAAAGAGGGCGGTTTGTTTTGCCGCTTTTAGTTTAGCGCACTTTTTTTTTTTTTGGGGGGGGCGTCAACAGCCTTGAAGGGTGTTCAACATCTGTGCAACTAAATCCCCAAATGCCTACCAATCACTCAGTCAGACAGACGGCGCCTTTTGATGCTGATGTGACCAGTTTGGCGTATTTGGCGAAGACACCGTGAGTGAACTTTGGTGGCGGAGGTGTCCATTCCTTTCGGCGGCGCTCCAATTCAGGTTCGTCAACTTCAAGGGTGATGGTTCGCTTGTCAACATCAATGGTGATGATGTCGCCGTCTTTGACAAGTGCAATCGGACCTCCGACCATCGCTTCTGGTGAAATGTGCCCAATCATCAAACCGTGAGTTGCTCCTGAGAAGCGACCGTCTGTCAGCAATGCAACTTCGTCTTTCAATCCTTCCCCGACCAACGCGGCGGTCACCGCCAACATCTCTCGCATACCAGGTCCGCCTTTCGGACCTTCGTAGCGAATGACCACGACATCGCCGGGCTGAATTTTCCCTTCGGAAACGGCTTTGAAGGCGTCTTCCTCGCAGTCAAAAACTTTCGCTGGACCTCGGTGGAACCTCTTCGTCGTGCCCGTAATTTTCAAAACTCCGCCTTCCGGTGCGAGGTTGCCTCTCATGATGACGAAGCCACCAGTTGGGTGAATTGGGTTGCTTGGGTGACGGACGACATCTTGGTCGGTTGGGAATTGGACATTCGCCAGCCGTTCAGCGATAGTCTCACCCGTGACGGTTTTGCAATCGCCATGCAAAACTCCGATGTCCAACAACGCCTTCATGACGACAGGGACACCACCGATGCGGTCAATGTCAGCCATGACATATCGCCCGACAGGTTTCAAATCAGCGAGATAAGGAGTTCGTTCACTGACCCGCTCAAAATCGTCAATGCTTAGGTCAACGCCCGCCTCATAAGCGATTGCCAGCAAGTGGAGCACCAAGTTAGTTGAACCTCCCATTGCGGCGGCGACGGCAATAGCGTTTTCAAAGGCTTCTCTGGTCATGATATCTCGAGGGCGAATGCCGAGTTCCAAAATTCGCATAATTGCTCGTCCAGTTTCGTAAGCGAGTTGGGCTCGGCGCGGGTCAGGGGCAAGTGGGGCGGCGCAGTTGTGGACTGTTATCCCCATCGCTTCAAAGGCTGACGCCATCGTGTTGGCGGTATACATCCCGCCGCAAGCGCCGAAAGTCGGGCACGCAGCGCATTCAAGTTCTTTCAACTGCTCCAAGGTCATTTTGCCCTTCGCTACTGCTCCGACCGCTTCAAACACATCTTGGATGGTCACGCTTTTGCCTTGCCAATTGCCCGGTGGGATGCTTCCGCCATAGAGGTAAATGCTTGGAATGTTCAACCGAGTCATAGCCATGACGCATCCTGGTTGGGTTTTATCGCAACCGCCAATAAGGACGAGGGCGTCAAACTGGTAAGCCACAGCCATCAACTCAATGGAGTCGGCGATAAGGTCTCGGCTCACCAAAGACGCCCTCATACCGACATGTCCCATCCCCATTGCATCGTTGACGGCAACGACATTGAACTCAACGGGAACGCCTCCAGCGTCCCGAACACCTCGCTTGACATGCTCTGCAAGTTCCCGCAAGTGATAGTTGCAAGTGTTGATTTCAGCCCATGTGTTGGCAATACCGACCAACGGCTTGTCAAGGTCTTCGTCGGTGAAACCAATTGCCCTCAACATCGCTCTGTGCGGTGCTCTCTCAACGCCTTCCGTAAGCAACCTACTTCGCTCCTTCTGCGGCATCTCCAATTCCCCCTTCCTCAGTTTTTGTGTTTTGCTGGGTTCTGGAATCATTTGCTCGCAATTTAGCCTGCAAAACTCCTTCAAGGCTTAGGTCATCTATCAGAAGGATGCGATCTGCCAGCATGGCTAAAAGTTGCTTGTCACCTCTTTTCAACCTTGTCACAAACTCTTCCAAAGTCCAAGCCTTTGGTTCAATGCCTTCCGCTGAGCAGGAATAAAGCAACTTAGACCGCTCAAGGGGATGGTGGGGAAGTCTTTCCGCTACTACGAAGACATCAATGTCGCTCCAAGTTTTGAAAGTTCCCCTTGCCACCGAGCCGTAGACCCATGCTGTCAATTTCCCAACTTTAGACCGCAGTCTTTGGACGAAATGCTTTGCACTCTCAACGCGCTCGGTTTGTTGCTCTCTTCGCCGTTTCATTACTTCCTGCACTTTCGGGCTACCTCCTCAACGAATTTTAGGATTTCCCTGCAGGCTTGCAACGAGTTTTCAGCTCTTTGGGCATCGTAAAACTCGTATGGGCTGCCTGAGGGATAAGCGTCTACATAGCGGCTCGGGATGTATTCGCTCTCCAAAATTTTGCCCGCTTTCTGTATGTCCTCAGGCACGGGGACTCCGATTTTTGACAAATCGCTAAGCAACTTCGTAAGTGCGTGACCGAAAGCGGGTTCGCCTAAAGCCCTGAGTAAAC
>Ga0197144_100512_pt1 | contig 16245 bp, 18 predicted proteins | sample GBS85_MetaG_FD_148670 | JGI IMG/M metagenome (GOLD analysis project Ga0197144, IMG submission 148670) | Sediment microbial communities from Great Boiling Springs, Gerlach, Nevada, United States - GBS 85_MetaG | ecosystem: Environmental > Aquatic > Thermal springs > Hot (42-90C) > Sediment...
AGGTCAGCCTGAGGTTGGCATATTTGCTACTAGGTTTCCGCCTAGACCTAACCCTATAGGGGTTGCTGTGGCTGAGCTTGTCTCCCTAGAGGAGTCTAGGGTTAGGGTTAGAGGGTTGGACGCGTGGGCTGGGACACCGGTTTTAGATCTTAAGCCTTACGACTACTATGATATTGTTAAAAACCCTAGGGTTCCTTGGTGGTTTAGGGATAGGTGGGAGAGGTGGAAGCTTAGATGGGATTACGTGAAGATAGCCCCGTGGCTTGGACCCTGTGTTTAGGGTTTTGAGGTGGCTAGGGTGTTTGTAGGGCTTGTGACCGATTATGGTGAGGGGCATTATGCTGGTGTTCTTAGAGCTGTTATTAAGGGTCTTGCCCCGGATGTTGAGGTGGTGGATTTAGAGCATAGTGTTCCAGGCTATAATGTTGTAGCCGGTGCTTACGTTATACTTGTTTCCTACAGGTGGCTCCCCAGAGGTTCTATTATCGTAGGTGTTGTAGACCCGGGCGTTGGGGGTCCTAGGAAGCCTATAGCTGTAATGGCGGGTGAGTACGTGTTCATAGGGCCTGATAATGGCTTGCTCTACCCAGCTATAGAAGCTGAGGGTTTCAGGGCTGGTGTTGAACTCAAGTTTGATAGGATAGCTAGGCTTGTGTCAGGCTGGTTTCCGGGTAAGCTTAGTACGTGGACTTTAAGCTACACGTTCCACGGTAGAGACATCTTTGCTCCAGCCGCGGCTCTCCTAAGCCTGGGGTTCAGCCTAGATGATCTGGGAGAACCTATTAGTGAAGGTAACCTCGTTAGGTTAAAGGTGCACGAGGTTAAAGGCGGGGACGGCGTTTACGAGGTTAAAGTTGTATACGTGGATAGATTCGGTAATGTGGTTTTAAGCTGTAAACCCGGGGATCTAAGCCTGGGTGACGCTATAAACGTGGAGGTCGTAACAAGGAAGGGATCCTTCAAAATACCAATAGGTGCAACCTTCTCAAGCGTCCCACCGGGAGAGCTGGTAGTATATGAGAATAGCTTCGGCTACGTTGAAATAGCTGTAAACCAGGGGAGCGCCAGGGAAGCACTAGGGGTTAGCATAGGAGATAACGTGGTATTAAAGGTTGAATACTAGATGCTACACTTCCCTAACAACCCTATAACCCCTAAATACACTTGAAAACTTCTCGAAATCAGAGCACTTAACTATAACATCGCTACCCTCCCTAATCAAGGAAAGCCCTTCCAGAGGGTTACCTGGGGGATTCGCCTGGACGCTTTCAGGTTTAACCACGCCAGCGTAGATGTATCTAAACTTCCTACCTGTTCTAGAGAATCTCCACCAATACCTCCCGTAGTACTCATAAACCCTCCGCGAACCCCCCACGTACTTGTACACCTTATGAACGGGCTTCAGGTAGTAGCCCGTGCCTCTTATACTCCTATTATACTCGTAGAAGGCCTCCTTCAAGCTAGCTAAGGTAAAGTCTAAGACTTTAGCTCCACCTACAACCCTCAAACGACACTCCTCTAGAGAGGGGGGCTCTATCGGCTCTTCCATCTCATAGCCCCTTACCAGCGAAGCTCGTATCGTCGCAGGCCCTATCACAGCCCCTGTTATACAATATAGGCTATTTAGGGTTTAAACCTCTTCTCGAGGAAGGCTTTCATCCTATCCTTCGCGCTCTCCGTTAAGCATAGGGCTACTAGCGATTCTAAAGCTGCGGCTATGAGGGTTGAATACCTTGAGTATAGGAGCTCCTTCATAGTCCTTATAGCCTCAGGTGTTGTTTTAGCCGATAGTTCTAGGGCTCTCTCATATGCTACTTCTAGGAGTTTACCACTGTCAACAACCTCATCTACAAGCCCCAGCTTTAGAGCCTCATCAACGCTAATCACACCGCCTATTAAAGCTAGCTTCCTCGAAGATCTCAAGCCCAGTGCGTCTACGCCTAGGGTTAACAGGATTGGAGGTATGAGGCCTATCCTAGCCTCGGGGAAGGAGAACCAGGATTCCTTAGATGCTATAACGTAGTCTACGAGGAGGAGCATTTCAGCACCACCACCAACCGCTAGCCCGTTAACAGCAGCTACAACAGGTTTAGGGCACCTAGCTAGGGTTTCAAGAGTACCTCTAACTACGTTAAAGAATTTCGCCGCCTCCTCTCGGTTTAAGAGGTTGAACATAGCCTCTATGTCATCTCCGGAGCTGAAAGCCCTCCCACTCCCTGTAATCACTAAGGCTCTACTATCCCCCGAGCACTCCTCAACAAGGATGTTGCCTAGGAGCGTCCACAGCTTGATGTTTAAAGCGTTAAGCTTCTCAGGCCTATTGAGTTTAATTAAGGTAACCCCATTCCACCTTCTAACCTCTAAGAGTTCTGGTGAGGGGCTGCTTTCGCTCAAACCCTCCTACCCCAGAATTTAAGCTTCTCCCTCCTCCTAACATCCCTCATTAGGGTGTTTAAACGCTTGTACACAGTACTATGCATCCTACCTTGTGCCAGCATCTCTATAGCCTCCTTAGCGGCCATAGCCCTCTCATACTCACCTATTATCGCAACATGGTGTTCTCCTACAACGATATGGGTTCCCGTAAGCTCCTCTAGCGTCCTACGAGCTCTTCCACCCTCACCTATAATCCTCCCCTTAACCCTTCTCAAGTGATTCTCCCTATCGCCAACGAACTCCTTCAAGTCGACAACTAGTAGGATGTACTCTTCATTTAGCAAGCTCATAGCCTTATCTGGTGTAAAGCCATACGCTATAGCCTTTACAATCTCACTAGCCTTAACAACATTAACGGGAGGCGTGCCTTCAGCCTCAGGCTCTATAACGGCTACAGAGTTCTCCGTATCAATTGTTATCGAGACTCCAAGCCTCCTGGAAATCTCCATCTTAACCGAGCCCTCCTCCCCTATAACCGCTCCAAGCCTCTCCTGAGGTATATTAACGTACATTCTAGGCTTAACACCTACACCTTCATACACGGCGCTACCTCACCCCTCAAACTATCGAGAGGCTCAATTTCAATGCGCTCTGAGAAGAAGCCGTGAATGTTGGCTAAATCCCTCTCCAGGAACTCTCGAGCTCTCGGATGGCTTAGGTCAACAGCTTGAGATACATCTATAATACAGGGTTTCCCCTCCCACACCATAACGTTATACTCGCTTAGATCAGCATGCACCAGCATAGCTTTACAAACCATCAATTTAATCTGCTCTCTTAGATCTAGGTAGAGTTGCTCTAGCTCTTCAACTTCGAGTTCGTCTGCAACCTCTACCAGGAGGGGGGCTCTATAGCCGTTCTCACCTATAAACTCCATGACGAGGATGTTGCCTAGGAATGCTATGGGCTTGGGGACTCTAACACCGGCTTCATACATCCTCTTAAGGTTTCTATACTCCTTCTTAGCCCACTCGTATATAAGCTTCCTTAGGTTACCCTCAGGTATCCTCTCAAACCTGGGGTCGCCCTCAATATACTTCTTTATACTCTTCCTGAAATCCGTTGTCTCTACAAGGTATATTTTAACTGCTAGGCTGGAGCCATCCCACCCCTTAGCCCAGTAAACCCTAGCCTCCTTCCCAGAGCTTATAGCCCCCTTCAGCTCCCTTATTACCTTCCTAGATTCTAGTTTACGGACTAGATTGAGGGTTATTGAGTCGAACACTTCCTCAACAATCTCAAACATATCAGAGTCTTTGATCCTCTCAGCTTCACTCTTAAACCTTTTCAGCCACCTAGCCTTCCTCCTCAAGGAGCTAGCACACCCTCAATGAAATCCCTGGATATAAGCCCCATGTCTATGAGCCTTCTAACCTCATCTCTATCATATCTGTATACAATTTCACCCTTCTTATCCCTGGTACCCCATGGCAGGAATAGTATGATATCCCCCTCTTTTATCCAAACCTTCCTCCTCATCTTACCAGGTATTCTAGCCATGTAGACATCGTTATCCACGCATACAACCTCTGTGAACCCTGCACCAACTATTCTCTGGACTACACATAAGATTGTACCCTCATTTGGGTCCGGTAACGGTATTTCGCCCGAGCTCGGAGCATCCCTTTTACTCAAACGGCTCACCTACTAGATATATTTTACCTCTAAGTAAATAAGCTAGGTATACTCTCCCTATCTCGAGACCGCCTCTTAGAACCATAACATTCCCTAGAGGGGCTACGTGCTCCTCACCCGTATCTACATCTCTGAACACCAGGTTACCGCCTTCAACTCTAGATAGCTGAAATCTCCTTAAAGTGCTCTTAGCGTACTCCTTAGCATCTAATAGCTTTGCTCCAGCTAAATCCTCATAGCTGGTTGTAACCAGATCGCCTGTACCCATGTTAACTAAGTGTAGCCTGTGCTGGTCACCGCCAACAACTAAGTGTGGAGCCCCGGAGTACGCTATTACATCTCCAAGCCTAACATTGTGTATTCTAATAGCTACTGTTAGAATACCCTTCCTACCACCCCCCCGTTTAACCCCTGTTACCTTAAACGACTCTACTATATGGCCTCCAAAAACAGCCTTAACCTTACCTGCTATAACTCTGGCAACATTCTGATCCTCAACAAGTATGTCAAAACCGTTCCTGACACGCTCTACTGATATGATAGAACTCCTACTCCTAGCCTCCAGCCTTGACAGGATATCCTCTAACATAAGCCTATCACCCTCTCCTAAACCCCCTACAAGAGGTCTAACCTGGACTACAGCATTATAACCTGTCCTAGAGGCCCTCTTCATACACGAAGGGCACACTACGGTATTAACCTTAACCCTAACAACCTTAGACTCGCCCAGCTGAGCGGATCCCACGTTACCGGATAAAAGCACCTTGACATCCACAGTATCTCTTGAAACACCGCCTAAAACCTCCACCCCTTCAATCCACGCCTTCTCGATAAGCATGGTAGGTTTAAGCTTCTGGCTTAAGAATATGTAGACATACTCCTTAAGAGTATCCTCCAGCTCACTTAAACCTTCAACCCACTGCCCTTGAAGCTTATAGGAGCTACATACCCTGCAATATGTAAACTCTAGGCTCCTGGGTACGCTAGCGACACCGTAGACCTCAGCATAGCAATCACTACAAAGGGCTCCCACAAAGCTTACGTTAGAGCGCCCGCACCTGGGGCATATCCTCCCATAACCTATGCTAAACACCCGTTAAACAATATTCTAACTTAAGCTTTTTAAGTTAAAACTGGAGGTAAAAACTCTAAACGAAAACTTAAGAGCTGGTGCTCTAGGGTTGGTGGAGTTAGCCGTTATAGGCACGGGGTTGATGGGGTCAGCCGCCTCTAGGAGACTCAGGGACTCCGGGTTTAGGGTAACCTTATGGAATAGGAGTATTGAGAAGGCTGAAGTCCTAGCTAGGGAGCTTAACGTAGATGTGGCTAGAACAGTTTTAGAGGCTATTGAGAAGGCTGAGGCCGCCTTGCTATTCCTAGCAGATGATGACGCCCTCCTAGATGTAATCTCTAGCATGCCCAGAGCTGACGGGCTCGTTGTAGCTAACTTCTCAACTATAACGCCGAAAACGAGTTTGCAGGCTTCGAAGCTCCTAGAGGGTAGAGGCATATGCTACCTTGAAACCCCCATAATAGGTGGTCCTGGGGTTGTAAGAGAGGGTAAGGCTATAATCCTTGTATCCGGGCCTAAGCACTGTCTTAGGAGATCTAGAGGATTCCTGGAAGCACTGGCAACAACTATAGTTGAACTCTCAGAAGATATAGGGAAGGCTTCAGCACTAAAACTAGCGTATAACAGTCTCTTAATAAACACTATAGCGGCGCTCGCTGAGGCACTTCTATTAGCTAGATCATATGACGTCGATGAGACCACCATATTCAATGTGCTCACCAAGACCATGTTTAGAGAGGTTGTAGAAAGGTACTTTAACAGGCTACTAGCGGAAGAGACGCCAACAGGGTTTAAACTATCCCTAGCATTAAAAGATCTAGAGTACGCTCTAAGAGCAGGCTACGAGAAGGGAGTACCGCTACCACTTACAGCTACAACATCTCAGCTATACGAGCTAGCTCGTAGAGCCGGGCTCGGAGATAAGGATTACACAAGGGTGTACAAGTTCTTAAAGAGCATCGGATAAACCTATGGGTGCGCTCGTTCACTAGATGTTCAGGAAAACCTGCCCACACGTTAGTGGGATTTCAAAGCCACCCTTATAGTTAAAGTAGGCTCCCCGAAATGGAGAGGAACCCTGTTAATAGAGTTACTTAAAACTCCTCTCTACCTCCAATGCTACGCCGGCATGTAGACTGGTTTATCCATCGTGGATACCTCGTCAACGCTCTCTATATACTCTCTCAAATGCTTTGGTATACTGAACATGTGTCTATGAGACTCCCCATCATAGAACCTCGTTTTAACACCGTGGTGCTCGAGGGCCACGTCTACATGCTCCGCTCTTAGCTCTCTTGGATCTCTTCCATTAGATGCTATGACGAAGCCCCATACCGCTTCAAAGCTTGGGATGAAAACGTGATAGTACGCTACGTGTTTGAACGCCTCCCTTAGAGTCCTGTATATTACAGCGTGCACCCTAGGAGTATTCGTCGGGCTTGCTGCTTGTGTTACGAAAACCCCCTGGTTTCCCGTGAGCTCCGCTACTCTCCTGTAAAACTCTACTGTGTAGAGTTTGTAGGAGGGCCCCTCCTCTAGAGGGTCTGAAAGATCTGCTATTACCACATCATAGCCATCCGTTGCTCTGAACACGTAGTCCAGGGCATCCCCTATTATGAGCTTAACTCTCTTATCCTCGAAGACCCCCTCGTTCATGAACTTAAGGTACTCTCTAGCTACATTCACGACATCCTCGTCTATATCCACCATTACAGCTTCCTCAACTGAGGCGTATTTTAAAACCTCCCTTAAAGTAGCGCCCTCACCGCCACCGAGTACTAGAACCCTCCTAGGGCTACCGTGGAGGAGCATTGCAGGGTGTGTTAGGGCTTCGTGATATATAAACTCATCCCTTTGGGAGGATTGTGTTTTACCATCTAGGATTAAGGTTAACCCGTAGTCGAAGCTCTCGGCAACAACTATATCCTGGTATTTCGATCTATGCCTGTATAGTATCCTCTTTAAACCCTTCATATGAGCATGAGTGGGGGTATCAAACTCTATGTACCAAAACCAGTTTCGAACAGCCAACACTCATCACCGGGTAACATAGGGAGCCCGCCCTTTAAATAGAAGCTAGGAGTTTAGCGAACTCAAGAAAACCCTCTCCGCCAGGCTTGGAGGCAACGTATTTAACAGCTCTTTTAACGATATCAGGGCTATCACTAGTGGTAGCCGAGAACCTAGCCTTAAGGAGCATTGGTATATCGTTCTCTCCATCCCCTATAGTAGCTACCTGACCCCACGTAAGGTTGAAGCGGGAAAGTACAGCCTCAACACCCCTATCCTTACCCCCACCCTGTGGCTGGATGTGGAGGGCGAAGCCAGACCAGTACACATTAAACCCCATAGGCTCTACGATCCTTCTAACCTTCTCGACTAAAGAGTATCCAGCATCCCCGGGCATGTGAAACGCTAGGTCGTGCTCTCTATACTTATTCTGCCATGCAGGCTTAAACCCCATCTCCCTTAGAGCCTCTACAATCTCCTGGCTCGGCCTACCCCTACATACATGCTCTTCACTAAAGGAATCTAGGTAGAACGCTACACATCCGTTCTCAGCAACTACGGGACCCCTGGTTCCAAGGTATATGGATAGACCTACAGCTACCGGTAGCGCATTACCTGTCACGAGAACTACGATGTAACCTCTATCTCTAAGCATCTTTATAGCATCAATACTGTAGGGGCTAAGCCTTAAACTCCCCCTAGACTCAGTTAAAGTCCCATCAATATCAACAGCTACAAGCTTTAAATCCAACCATGACACCCTTAAGGACCCCGATCTCTAACCCTCCTAAGGTCGCACACCCCCTCTCGCCCATTCTAGGAAGTCCCTCACCATAGCTTCAACATCCCTCCACCTCCTCTCTCTAAGATGTTTACTAGAGTACCTGTAGCTAAGTCTTAGCAGATTCCAGGAGAGTGCTAGTGGAGACCCTCTGGGAGCTAGGGATCCGATAGCTAATGTCCAACCTACGGGTACGGTTATGCACCTCCTAGATAGTTGCCTACAACCCTCTAGGATTAAATCGCTGAAATCAGGGTAGTAGGGGGATACAACGTTTAACCATAATCCGTCATAGAACCCCTCTCCAGCCTCTAAGGCTACCTCTGCAACATCTAGAACGTGGACTACAGGTAACCCCCTCCCTAGCCTTGGAGCTATTCTAAGATCTAGTAGGAGCTTGTACAGCTTCCACTCTAGATGGTAGCCCCAGGGCCCCACCAGGAGACCTGGCCTGATTATACACCACCTACCCTTAAGCTGGGGGTTTCTAGAGACTACTAGCCTCTCACCCTCAGCTTTGGTAACCTCATGGTAGCTGTGATGCCTATGCTTAAACGGGTCTAGGTGCGCCTCCTCCTCGTAGACCACGCTACCAGGCTTGACTCCAACAACCTCCCCTAGAGCTCCTATGCTACTAGTGTAAACCAGCCTTGAGCCTAGCTTCGACGCCGCTTCTAGAGCTTCACCTAGGAGGTCTACATGAGCCCTCCTCTGTGCTTCATACCCTCCGGAAACCGCGCCCACCAAGTAGTAGTAGTTATCACCCCCTAAGCTCTCTAGAAATGCCGCTTCTATATTATCAGTTAGCTTAATCTCAACGCCTAGATCCCTTAAAGTCTTAGCTATCCTCGGCCTTTTAGCCTCGGAACCCCTCCTACCAGTAACTAGAACCCTGCGGCCGCTCTCAACTAGAACCCTAGCTATATTAACCCCTAGGAACCCCAAGCCCCCTACGAGCACGTCAACCATACTAGGGCAACCTCGCCAATGTTATGTAAAGGGTTACTAGTGAGAGTGCCGAGGAGAGCCAGGTAAGCCACGTTGAGGATACAACTATCTCAGGCTCCGAGAGGGGGTTTCTAGATGTCAGTAGTACTGTTAAACTCAGGGGGGAGTCTTTGGACAGCCTTGGCCTTATAAACCAACCCTCCATATCAACAGGTCTCTGGAAGCCCCTCCTCTCCTTAAAACCTATGCTCGTTATCTTCAAGAACCCGTTCAAAGCTATAGGTAACCCAGCTATCAAAGCTACAGCTTCAACCCTCCCTATAACGGCTATGGAGGCTACAGCCGCCCCCACGGTAAAGCTTCCAACATCCCCGTTGAAGGCTTTAGCTGGGTAGAGGTTGTAGTATAGCATTCCAATAACAGCCCCTAGGGCCGCCATGCCTAGGATAACGGCTAGGGCTGACTCCTCGAACCCGTGGGTGTACTGCATGTAGCCGCCAACTACGAGAGCTATGATGATTAGAGCTGCCGAGGATAGCATAACACCGTTATGCGTATCATACATGTTGAAGGCGTTAGTTGCAACGGTGTAGACTATGGGGAGTGATAGGGGGTATACTATGGTTAACCTTGCAACACCATCTAGCGGGATGATAGGTCTAGGCTCGTAGGCGGAGAGGAGTATAATGGGGATTGAGGGGAGGGCTCCGAGAGCTATCTTAGCCCAAGCTCTTAGAACCAGGAAGTCGTCAACCAGCCCTATGAGGCCGGATACGAGTATTGAGAGGGCAAACGCTAGAGCTTCTATCTTAAAACCGAGCGAGTAGATTATCGGAGTAGCTAGTAGGAGGGAGAGTAGAATTGATACACCAACACTCTCAACAGCAACAACTTTACAAGGCTTATGAACGTCGACGCCAACACGTCCAAGCCTCATCATAACCTTAGAGGTGGTAGGAGCTAGAGCGAGGGTTAATACTAGTGTTACAGCAAGTAGCCCGAGCCCTGTGTACAGCAACATTAACACCTAAAAGGGTATTCAACTCTAAACCTTAAAGGTTCTAGGCTTATATACACTATAAACGGCGGGATGAAGAGTCGCAAACCAAGGCTTAGAATGTAAGGTGTGGCCGAGGGTTCTCGAACGACCGCCATCACGTAGCTAGCTGTGACTGCCGTGCTTCAAACAGCTATCTCATAATCTTCCTAAATCTTGGATCCATCCTATCCCTAAGGGCTTCGCCAACAATATTGAATGAGAGTACGGTCGCGAATATAGCTAGACCCGGGAATATCATGGCGTGGGGGGCTGTCCTCATATAGTCCTTAGCCTCATATAGCATTAGACCCCAGCTTGGTGTTGGAGGCTGTGCTCCCAGGCCTAGGAAGCTTAAAGCAGCCTCCCATAGTATGGCGGACGCAGCTGTAAATGTAGCTTGTACTATGAGAGGCCCCGCTATGTTCGGTAGTATGTGCCTGAATATTATCCTGAAAGAGCCAGCCCCTGCAGCCTTACTAGCTAGCACGTATAATTGCTCCTTCTCAACTATAATTAAACCTCTCGATAGCCTAGCGAATACAGATGCTTCAGCAACCCCAATAGCTATAACAACCTTCTCGAGACCCGGGCCTAGTACAGCAACTATAGCTAGTGCTATTAGGACCGCTGGGAAGCTCATTAAAGCGTCAATGATCCTGGATAAGAGCAGGTCAGCTTTACCTCCAAAGTAGCCTGAGAGTAGCCCTATGAGAGACCCTATTGTTATAGCTATTACAACAGATACTATTATCACGTAGAGTAGAGGCCTAGTTCCGTATATGACCCTGCTAAGTATATCTCTACCCAGGTGATCGGTACCTAGAATGTGCTCTCGGCTAGGGGGTTCAAGCCTTTTCCAGAGATCTGGCTCACTATAGCTATAAGGTGCTATGTAGTCTGCCAGGACAGCTAAAACTAGGATTCCCAGGATTACAGTTATAGCCGTATATGTTACCAGGCTCAAGGAGAGCTACACCCTCGTAACCCTAGCCCGCGGGTCTAGAGCTGAGTATAGTAGATCAACGATCAGATTAACGGTCATAACTATAATGGCTACGAAAACAATCCCACCGAAAACTACGGGGTAGTCTCTAGCAAGTATACCTTCAACTATCATCCTACCAACACCTGGGTAGGCGAAGACAGTCTCAGTTATGACAGCCCCTCCCATTAATATGCCGAACCTCAAGCCAACAAGAGTTACTATAGCTACAGTAGCGTTCCTCATAACATACCCTATCACCACCCTTCTCTCACTAAGCCCACGAGCTCTAGCCGCCACTACGAAATCCTGAGAGTATACTTCAAGCATTGCAGCCCTGGAAACCCGGCTTATAAGGCCGAAGTTTATGGTTGCAAGTGTTAAAGAGGGGAGTACGAGGCTCTCTAAACCCTCCCTCCCACCTGGTGGTAGAAGTTTAAGGTTAACGGAGAACATGAAGATCAATATTAAACCCCACCAGAAAACAGGCATAGAGTAGCTGGCTATAGACAGAACCCCTATAACTCTGTCAGCGAGAGAGTGGGGTCTTAAAACAGCGATGTAAGCTAAGGTTACACCAACGGCTGAGGCTAAAGCTAAGCTCACCACAGTTAGCTCTAGAGTTGCAGTAAACCTTCTTATAACAAGCTCTACAACAGGCTCACCTGTGTGAATCGACTTACCCCAATCGCCTGTGAAAATCCTGTAGGTGTAGAGGATGAACTGGACTATAAAGGGTTCATCTAACCCTAGCTTCTCCTCTAAAGCCATCCTTGCTTCAGGTGGTGGTTCAAGCTCTCCATACATAACCGTTATGGGGTCACCTGGTAGCAGTCTAACTAGTAGGAACGTGATAAAGAGGATTATAAAGAGGGTTGGGATGTAGAGTGAAACTCTGTAAGCTATGTAGCTGAGGACCAACTTTAACCTCTAACCTCTCTTAAAGCATATGTTAGTATCCATCTCTCTATAGCCTGTATCTCCGCTCCAACAATACCTGGTTTCAAAGCAACTATTATGTCCTCGTAGTGTAGGAATATCCATGGCGCGTCTCTCCATATAATCTGCTGTGCTAGAGCATAGTATTGCTGTCTTAACGTAGCCTCTGCAACCTCCCTACCTCTATCAAGGTACCCGTCTACATCAGGGTTACTGTAGAGCATCCTATTAAACGGAGCTCCCGATCTAAATAGCGAGTAGAGCCCGTAGTCGGCGTCTAACGTAACGGTTGACCAGCCTAGGAGGAAGAGGTCGAAGTCCTTCTGGGTTGTAACCCTGCTTATGTAGGCGGCCCACTCCATAACCTCAATTCTAACCCTTAAACCTACAGCTTCAAGGTAAGCTTTAACAGCATCCGCTATCTCCCTATCCCTTAAATACCTCCCTTGAGGTGTTATGAAGACTAGCTCCTTACCCTCCCACCCGGCCTCCCTTATGAGGGCTCTAGCTCTCGCAGGATCGTAGGGGTACGGGTCTAGCTTTGTGTAACCGAATATAGCTGGGCTTATGGGAGCTGTGGCTACGCTACCAGCCCCCTCTAGTATCCTCTGAACTATAGCGTTCTTATCAACAGCATAGTTTAATGCCTGTCTAACCCTAACGTCTGGCACCCTCTCAACGTTAATACCAATGTATATCACCCTCGTGCTGGGTATTTGAACTACCTGGAACCCCTTAGCTTTAAGTGTTGGAACTATGTGTGGAGGAACGTGCGTTATCATATCTACGGTTCCAGCTTCAAGGTAGCTGACCCTAGTACTATCATCGGGTACGGGGACCCACACTATTCTCTTAACACTAGGCTTCTTGCCCCAGTATCCATCGAAAGCCTCTAAAACAGTCCTCTCCCCCTTAACAAACTCAACAAACCTGTAGGGGCCTGTCCCTATTATGTGTCTAACATCGTCTATCGGCTTATCCGGGAAGAGCGTAGCCACCCTAGCGGGTATGATGGCTGTAGATGGGTGGGCTAGGTGAGCTATGAGTGGCGCAAATGGGTACTTAAGCACTATCCTGAATGTAAGCTCGTCAACCACCTGAACCTCCTTCACAGACCCGAGCAGTATTCTAGGTATACCTCCAACCTTAGGGCCCCTCTCGAAACTAGCTTTAACATCCCCTGACGTTAGAGGCGTTCCGTCATGGAATTTAACTCCAGCTCTAAGCTTAAACTCCCATACTGTATCATTAACCTGCTTGTAAGACTCAACAAGCCACGGCTCAAAGGTAGGTCTACCTTGTTCGTCAAACCTTATCCTAAACAGCGTCTCGTAGACGTGGCTGAACACCGATAATGTCGGAGCGTCGGTTGCAACCTGAACATCTATGGTTGATAAGTCGGCTCTCTGCGAAACCCTCATCACGTCTATTTCAGCATACCTAACAGCAGGAGGCGTAGTTAGGGGTGTCTCGGTTGGTGTTGGTGTTGGAGTAGCCTCAGTAGGGGTTGGTGTTGGAGTAGGGGTTGGTGTTACCTCCGGCCTAGTAGCAAAGTAAGCTGCCACTAGGATTATAAGTAGTATTACCGCAACCGCTATTATAAGCGATCTCTGAACCATACCCTCCACCCTCGGGTAGCCTAGTCGTGATATCTCGTTTAAACTCAAACACTTATAAGCTTATATGCTGATGGTGCGGGCTCCAACATCTCTTGTGCTTTAATGGTATTGGGTTTAAGGTTTTAAATGTGGGTTTCAAGGTTTATATGAGGGTTTCCCCAGTGTCTGGGGATTTAGGTTTTTATAGAGCTAGGGCTGTTGTGCAGGATTCCGTTCACGGTGTTATCCCTGTTAATGAGGCTGAGTACTATCTTCTTCAAACTCCTTTCCTTAGAAGGCTTCATGATATTAAACAGCTTGGTTTAAGCTATCTTGTCTTCCCATCTGCTACTCATTCTAGGTTTGAGCATTCTCTCGGCGTTATGCATCTTGCTTCTAGGGTCTCTCAGAGGGTTGTTGAGGCTTCTCGTAGGAGCTCTAAGCTCTGTTCTAACCTCTTCTACGAGTGTAGTGATAGGGTTTACAGGGCTTTCGTTCAGGTAGCTAGGCTTGCAGGTCTTCTCCACGATGTTGGTCACCCTCCTTTTAGCCACATGCTTGAGGATGCATTATCAGATCTCATATTCAACCCCGGGGATAGGGGTATTGTAGATGAAAGTCTGCTAAGGGGGCTGGAGGATGCTAGGGCTAGGATCGCTGAGGTAGGGGTTTACGGTAAGGTTCACGAGGCTTACACTGTGTACTTTACGAGGAAGCTTATTGATGTTGCTAGAGACTCTGGGTATGAGGATTTAAGCTTATTCCTAAACCTGGCTCTCGCATCCCTCAACCCTAGCGTGATCAGAGTTGAAGACTGGATTCTAGAGGAGCTTGGCATTAGAGATGAAGCTTGCAGGCTGGTAAACAACATTATATCAAGTGGGATTGTCGACGTTGATAGGCTAGACTACCTCGTGAGAGATGCTAGGTATACTGGTGTGATATACGGTTACATAGACATAGATAGGGTTCTGGAGAGCCTTGAGGTTAGAGTTGAAGGTGATAGTGTTGTAATAAGAGTTCCACCTAAAGGATTCCAGCCTATAGAGGACGTCTTCGACGCTAGGTTTAAGATGTACAAGACAGTATACTACCACCATAAGTTCGTAGGAGTCCAGATAGCTCTAGGTAATGCTTTCACACAAGCACTAGTAGAGTGGAGAGACCTCCAGCCTAAACCACACTCAGAGCTCCTAGACAACGCTGGAGACCTCCTAAACCCCGCTAAACTATCATACCTCATAGCAAACGGCCTCATATACTTCGATGACGTAGAGGTGTTGAATATATTTAAGCTAATGGCCTTAAAGGGAGGTAGCGTTGGGAGGAGATGGGCTAAATCTCTGCTCCACGAAAGACACCTACTACCAATATCGCTAATAAAAAGAGTGGATGAGGTGGTAGCGGAGATATCGAGAATTGCTAAAAGCCAGGTAAGCAGAATAGCCTACGAGCTAGAAGCAGTAACAGGTGATAGAGAAGCTTTCGAAGGAGTTGTTGAGAGAGGTATAGCTAGGAAAGCAAGAGAGCTAGGCATAGATCCAGGTGATATTAGGGTAGAGAAATCACCAAGAAAAGTTGTAAAAAGCGTATATGGAATACCAATAGGTGTTGCAGAAGCATCACTATACATTAAAATGCTGGCAGAAATAGCGTCAACACCCATAATCTTAGTACACGCTTACTCAGATGATGAAGACACACATGTAAAACTACATAGAGAGAGGAGTGGAATCAGAAAAGCCTTCATAGAGGAGCTGGTAAGGGAAATCGTAGAAAGGCTTAAAACCTAAAGTAAAAGTGGTAGAGGAAACGCTACATAGCACCGTGTTATCAAAGGCTCTAAGAAGAGCTCAAACCATATGCTATCACAAGGAAATGCTTCTATTAACGGGCACGGATGTGAAGAGTCTGGATTAAAAGGTTACATTTTATAGTTAAACATGGCGATAAGGATGTCCAATGTTCTTAGACTACTTAGATCCACGCTGACTTTACTAACAGTACTACTAGTAACTCTTATAATAGTCAGGCTCTCGGCATTCTCATTTAGATTAGCGTTAGCAGTCCTCGTCTTCGTGGTAATGCTAGCTATCATCATGGCAGTTAGCGCTCTATTCAGGTTACTTAGGTCGAGGAGGTGATATCCTCTTCTTCCCCGCTAGCCCTAGGTCGGTTTCCGCGGTGCATTAGGTGTGGGTAGCTAAGCTCTACGGCTTGCCTTTTGACGCTTGTGCTTGTACTATGTTGAGGAGTTTTGGTTTGCTTTTGACGGTCTTCATGTTGTAGGCTATAAGAGCTCCTTGGATTCCGGGTAGTGATAATATTCTATCCACATGTTCTGCCATCTCCTCCTGACTTCTCGCTATAAGCTTTAATAGCACGTTGTACTCTCCTGCGAACACCTCGTACGCCTCTATTACATTGTCGTCTTCCTCCACGAGCTTCCTAAAGGCTTCTAGGCTATCTCCTCTAACCTTTAGGAGTATGTATGTTGTAGATTTTAGTCCAAGCTTAGCTGTATTGATTTTTACTGTGAAGCCTTCCAGTACACCCATTTCAGTAAGCTTCTTGACCCTTAGGTATACTGTTGTTTCGCTTACACCTAACCTCCTGGCTATACGGCTCCAGGGCGTTCTAGAATCCTCCTCCAGTATTCTCATCAAGTTTATATCCAGGGAATCTACTACCCTCTCCTTACTCAAGACCCGCCACCTCTGGTTATAACGGATTTCGCTAGAGTCCTCCAGGAGGCTAGCCAGGCTATGAGAGTTATTAAGGCTAACAATGTTATCATAGCACTCT
>Ga0197144_100513_pt1 | contig 16224 bp, 13 predicted proteins | sample GBS85_MetaG_FD_148670 | JGI IMG/M metagenome (GOLD analysis project Ga0197144, IMG submission 148670) | Sediment microbial communities from Great Boiling Springs, Gerlach, Nevada, United States - GBS 85_MetaG | ecosystem: Environmental > Aquatic > Thermal springs > Hot (42-90C) > Sediment...
CAGCATTATTGACACAAGGGATGCAAGTTCGGGTTGAACACCTCGCACCACCTGAAGCGAAAGGTGGGGCGTTGGCGACTTTGACAGCGATAGGCGCTGCTTTGTCCCTTGCCAGCCAAGTTTTTGCAGGTCCACTTAGCGACCGATGTTCCCACCCTTTGGGGCGAAGGCGTCCTTTCCTTCTTGTGGGAACATTTGCTTCTTTGCCTTTCCTCTTCGCTTTCGCTTGGCTTGAAAACTTTTGGTCGGTCGTCGCAAGTTTCGCCTTGCTCCAGTGGTTTCTCAACCTCGCCGCTGCACCTACAAGGGCTTTGTTGCCCGATTTGGTGCCTTCGGAAAAACACGGTTCCGCTTCGGCTCAAATTGGCTTGTGGTCGCTTTTCGGTCAAGTTTTGGGGATGGTCTCTGTCGGGGTTTTGCTCAGCCCCACTTTCTGGAAGAAGTTGAACTACGAAATGCCGAAGGAAACTGCCGAAACTTTGGGGCTTCGTTTGTTTGCGGCTTCTGTTGCGGTTTTGCTTCTGCTCGCTTCCGCATTGACAGCGACTTTGCCCGACCGACCTGCACCGAAAAGTTCACAGTCACTTGCTCAAAGTGTCATTGCAGCCTATCGCTTTCCGCTGAAGGGGCATGCCGATTTCCTTTGGCTTTTGGCTTCTCGCTTTCTTCTGAACTTGGGGTTTTACACAGCCGTCGCTTTCATGCGTTGGTTCCTCGCCGACTCCCTAAAAGTTGATGACCCAGCGAAAGCGACGATGGAACTGGGATTGCTGGTAACTGTGGTCAGCGTGCCCAGTGTGCTTATCGGTGGGAAGTTGGCTGACAAAGTGAGCAAGCGAGAACTTTGCATTGTCGCTTCAATTGTTGCTGGGGTTGGCGGTTTAATGTTCGTTGCCGCCACAAATTTCACAATGACAAAGTTGCCCGCAATTTTGTTTGGCGCAGGTTCGGGAGTTTTCGCTGTCGCCAACTGGGCTCTGGCTGTCAACTTAATGCCGAAAGGCGAGGGAGGTAAATTCTTTGCCCTCTGGCAGTTCGCTTTCACGCTCCCACAAGTTTTCGGTCCAGCCATTAGCGGAAAGTTAGGCGAATTCGTCAACGCTGTTTTAGGCGGCGGCATGGGCTGGAGGGCTGTGCTCTTGCTTTGCGTCGTTGAAATGCTGGCGGGAGCAATTCTGTTGCTCAAGGTTAGGGAGAAGCGAGGCACGAGCGGAAACTGAAGGCAAGGGGTTAGCCCCTTTCAAACCTTTTGTCAAGTTCGGATTTGGTCAAGGCAATGAGGATGGGCTGACCGTGAGGGCAAAGGGTGGGGTTCTCCAGGGAAAGCAAATCGTCAAGCAACTGCTTCATTTCCTCATGAGACAAGACATCACCCGCCTTAATGGCTGCTTTGCAAGCGACCATCGCCAGAAGGTCGTGAAAGAGTTCGTCAGAGGAAGGGAATTCACCCGCTGTTAACTCGTCAATTAGGTCGTGTAGGAGTCGCTCGTAGTCGCTCTGGGCGATTGCGATGGGGACGGTTCGGACGAGGAAAGTGTTTCGTCCAAAGGGTTCCAACTCAAAACCTGCCCTTTTGAGGACACTCAAGTTGGCTTCCACGAACGCTGCTTGAGCCTGACCCAAGTTGAGGGTGAAAGGGACAACTAAACCTTGCTTCAAAACTTCGCCGCCTTCCGTTCGCTTCATCAGTTGCTCAAACAAAACTCGTTCGTGGGCTCGGTGTTGGCTGACGATGAACAAATCGCCTTGCTCATTTTCCGCCAAAATGTAAGTCGCCGCAATTTGCTTAATAGGTGTCAAGGTTGACGGACGGACGATGAGGGATGGGGCTGAAATCTGACTGACAGGGCGAGCCAACGGCGTTTTCCCTTCGGGAACAGCCGTCGGGGCGGAAGCGACAGTGGGCTGAGTTCGTTGTTGAGCAGTTGCATCGTCGGGCGAAGCGGTTGCCTGTTCCGTGCGACCGAAACGGAGCCTGAGCAAAGTCCTAAAGTCAGCGAGGTCGCGTTGAGTTATGCGCAAAGTTGATTGCTCTCCCGTTGGCGGGCGCAGGGTCAAAGTGCCCTCAGGCATCAAGATAGGTTGCGGCTTTTTAGCGAACGAGGCGACGGGAACCACTTGTCCCGCCACTAACGCTTCTCTCAATGCCCTAACGACGACTGCCTGCACCTCGGATTCCTTGCGGAAACGAACCTCAATCTTTGCCGGATGGACATTGACATCAACAAGTTCTGGAGGCAAGTCCAAAAAGAGCACAACGATTGGTTGGCGACCTTCAGGGATAAAGCCGTGATAAGCGTGGCTCACGGCTGAGGCGAGGGTCTTGTTGCGGACAAACCTGTTGTTGACGAAGAACCACTGATGGCTCCTCGTGGGTTTGCTCATTGTCGGTGGCGAAATGAAGCCGCGAACGGTGTATGGTGGTTCGTGATAATTGACGGGGACAAGTTGCTGGGCAATTTCCCGACCGAGAACTTCCGCAAGGGCAGAACGATCATCTCCAGTCGGGACATGACGCAAAATCTCCCTGTCGCCATGAAAGAGGGTGAAGGAGATTTCGGGGAAGGCGAGGATGTAGCGGCTGACGACTTCCGCGATGTGGGCGAATTCGGTTGAAGCGGCTTTCAGGAATTTGAGCCTCGCTGGTGTGTTGAAGAACAAGCCCTTGACAGTTACGGTCGTCCCTTGAGGGCAACCTATCGGTTCAACACTTTGCAAAATCCCGCCTTCAATCACGACCCTTGTGCCCTTTTCCGCGTTCGGTGGTCGTGTGATGAGTTCAACATGAGAGACTGCGGCGATAGAGGGCAAGGCTTCGCCCCTGAAGCCCATCGTCGTTATCCGCCACAAATCGTTTGCGTCCCTTATCTTGCTGGTTGCGTGCCTTTGAAAAGCCAGGACGGCGTCCTCAGCGTCCATGCCGCACCCGTCATCGCTGACGCGAATTAGCCTCTTGCCACCTTCCTCAACTCGTATGGTTATTCTGGTTGCGCCAGCATCAATTGAGTTCTCAATCAACTCCTTGACGACCGATGCAGGTCGCTCAACCACTTCCCCTGCAGCAATTTGAGAAGCGACATCTGGTGGCAAAACGATGATGCGACCCAAAACCTTTCGCCTCCGTGGTAAGTTTTTACGCCAATTGCGAAATCCTTAAGGCTTGGCTTCTAAGGTCACTAAGTGCTGCCGACGCAATTGACCGCAAGCGCCTTGGATCTCTGTCCCTCGTTCTTGCCTGACAGTGGCTGGTATGCCTTTGTCGGCGAGAATTTGTCGGAACCTTTCAATTGCAGACTCACTTGGTCGCTCAAACTCATCAACGGTCGGGTTGTAAGGGATTAGGTTGACATGACAAGGCAAACCTTTAAGCAGCCTCGCCAACTCAACAGCGTGCTCAACCTTGTCATTAACGCCTTTCAAGAGCACATACTCAAAAGTGATGCGCCGCTTCGTCGCTTGGAAGTATTCCCAGCAAGCCTTTAGGACTTCAGCAATTGGCGGCAATTTTGCTGGGATGAGTTTGCTGCGGAGTTCGTCGTTAGGAGCGTGGAGGGAAACCGCCAAGTTCACTTGCATCCCGAGTTGAGCCAATTTGCGGATGCCTTGAACTATCCCAACGGTTGAAACGGTCATCCGTCTCGCCCCGATGCCAACTTCTCGGTTCAACAACCTTATGGCTTTTGCGAGGTTGTCAAAGTTGAGCAGGGGTTCGCCTATGCCCATAAAAACGATGTTGGGATTCTCGCGGCGCCTCGCTATGAGCACCTGCCCGACTATCTCGCCAGGTGTCAAGTTGCGGGAGAAACTCGTGCCCGAAGCGCAGAACTTACACCCAATCGGACAGCCCGCTTGCGTGCTGACGCAGATAGTTTCCCAATCGCTGTGCGGAATAAAAACGAACTCAACTGCTTCGCCGTCAGGCAACTGGCTCAGGTATTTCGTCGTTCCATCAGAAGCGACCTTAACATCAACCACATGCAGCGGGTTGATGATGGCAGTTTCTTGCAGCCTTTCCCTAAAGGTTTTGGGCAAATCCGTCATGGCATCAAAAGTGATGACCCCTTTGCGGTAAATCCACATCGCCAACTGCCGACCGCGATATTTCGGCTCACCCAACTTTTCTGCGAAGGCTTCCAACTCTTGAGTTGTCATTCCAACCAAAACCGTTCGGTCAGTCACAGGTGCTCACCCCATCAAGTGTCAAAAAGCGAGGCGAGGAACTCTTCGGTGTCAATTTCGCGCTGGGACGAAGTTTTCGCCGTTGATGTGGCTTCAACGGGCGTGCCGACGGTCGGTTGAGTCACTTGCGACGAAAGGACGGGCTTGATTTTCAGTTCAGGCATGTTGAAAACCTCTTGCAGGCATTTCTCAATCGTCTCCTTGTAAGTTCGGTCGTTGACGCATTCCCACGAGAAAGCGTGTTGAAATGTCAAGACCAGTTGATTGTCTTGCAGGTCGGTGGGTTCGGCATTGAGCAGGAAAGAGTAAGCGACCATTGAAGTCCGCTTCAGTTGCTCCAAGAAGATGTGCCAGTGTTGGCGGATGTAATCTATGCCCGAGAGTTCGCCTTGAGGTGACAAGGCAGTCTCCTGTGGTGCTTGAGAGACGACGGGTGCGACCATCGCTTCCGCCACTTGTTGGGTCGGTTCAGAAACTGGTTGGGGAACTGTTACAGGCGCTGCCGTTTTTTCTGGCGGAAGTTCTTCCTTCGCTTTCAGCGTCATTGCCATGTTGAGAAGCCCGATCTCAAGCATCAATTGAGCGTCCGCAGCGGAACGCAAATCCCTCTCCAGTTCCCAAGACGCCCTGATCAGGCGCATCAGTTCGGACTCGCTGAAAAGGGCTGACTGTCGGTCAAGCAAGTTTATCCTTTCCTCGGTTTCCTCAGCAGGGATGCCGATTTTGTAGTTGAGCAACTCTCTGAGGTAGATGGCAAGGTCGTGAGCAATTTGGTGTAGGTCGCGACCTGTTTCAACCGCCTCGGAAACCAACCGCCACAGGGCTGGGACATCGCCCCCTCTCAACGCCTCAACTAACCTTGACAAAAATTCGTCGTCGGTAATCCCGAGGAGCGAACGGACCAAGTCAACGGTTATTGAATCGTCGGCGAAGTTCATTGCCTGTTCCAGCATTGTCAGAGCATCTCTGAGCGCGCCCCTTGCTGCTCGGGCGATGAGGGCAACGGCTGCTGGGTCGTAGCGACCAGACCAACCTTCGTTTTCAAGGACAAAGATGAGCCTTTGGGCAATGTCCTTTGCCGAGATTGGGTGAAAGTCAAACCTTAGGCATCGGGAACGAATGGTGGCTGGGACTTTGTGTGGGTCAGTCGTTGCCAAGACGAAAACGACTTGAGGCGGGGGCTCTTCAAGGGTTTTGAGCAGGGCGTTGAAGGCTGCCGTTGACAGCATGTGAACTTCGTCAACGATGTAAACCTTGTAGCGGAGGACTGCTGGCAGGAAAGAGACACGCTCAATGATGACTTCTCTGACAGCATCAACGCCTGTGTGGGAGGCGGCGTCAATCTCAACGACATCCATCGCCGAACCTTTTATGATGCTTTGACATGCAGAGCAAACTCCGCAAGGTTCTGGAGAAACCCCCTGTTCACAGTTCAAAGCCATTGCTAACAGCCGAGCCATTGTGGTTTTCCCTGTCCCACGCTGTCCACAGAAGAGGTAAGCGTGGGCGACTCGTTTGGAGGCTATGGCGTTTTGGATTGCCCTCACGACATGCCTTTGACCGACGACATCAGCAAATTTTCTGGGGCGATACTTGCGATAAAGTGTCTCGTAAGCCATCCACCCAATCCCTCCAACCTGCAAGATTGTTTTCCGACCGCAAAGATGATAGCAGCGTCAAATCGGGATGGGAAAGGGGAGGGGGTGCAAGTTTGGGCGATTTTTGAGCCACAAAAAAGATTTTTGGTGGGCGCGGAGGGATTCGAACCCCCAACCAACCGGTTATGAGCCGGCTGCTCTGCCGTTGAGCTACGCGCCCACCTTGCCCCAAGTCGCATTTTAATTTTAGCGCAGTCAGGCAAGAAGTTCACTAAGCCGTTCAAGCAACTTCCTGTAGCGAGGTCGGCGCAGTTTCTCAAGGGCTCGTTGCTCAATCCTGCGAACTGCTTCGCCCGAGATTTTAAGCATTTGCCCAATTTCGTCAAGGGTGTAGGTTCGCCCGTCCACCAAGCCATACCTCAATTTGATGACTTCCCACTCCCTCTCCGTCAAACTCTCTGCCAAAATAGCCCTGATTTGCTCGCGGGCGTAAGCCCTGTAGTAGGCGTCTTCAGGTGAAATTGTGTTGGGGTCAGGGATGATATCTTCAAGCACCAACTCCTCTTCTTCATCGACCGGCGCTTCAAGTGACAAAGGCGGTGAGAGGAGCGTCATCATTTCTTCAACCCTCTCAACGGGCAAACCTAATGCATCTGCCACTTCTTGATTAGAAGGCTGCCGCCCCAACTCTTGAGTGAGCCTTTGAGTGACAGCGACAAGTTGGGCGAGGGATTCAACCAAATGGAAGGGCAAGTAGATGAAGCGGCTGTGCTCTGCGATTGCACGCACGATGTATTGGCGAATCCACCAAACGGCGTAGGTGCTGAACCGAGTCCCGCGCTTCCAATCAAACTTGTCAACGGCTCGGATGAGCCCCAAGCAACCTTCCTGCACCAAATCCTCAAGGGGCACGACCGATTTTTGAGCGAACTGAGACGCTATGCTTAAAACCAACCTCAGGTTGGCTTCAATGAGTTGTTCCCTCGCTTTGTCGTCGCCTTGATGCATCCTTTGGAACAAAGCGATCTCCTCTTCAGGGGTCAAAAGTCTCGTCCACCTCGGAGACCTGAAGAGGACTTCAAGGGGATTAGCCAGCGCGGTGTCGGTCTCATCCGCTTTTGCGAGTTCCCATTCTTCCCTCTCCTCGTCAACCTCAGGGGCTTCTTCAACCCCCTCCGCTTCAGTCAAGAGTTGGCTTTCGCTTTCGTCAAACTCATCGGACAGTATTGTTACGCCCTCTTCGGTGAGCCACTCAACCAACTCTTCAATGGGAGCACCAACCGCTTCCGCTGTGGCTTTAACATCGGACAGGAAAACTGCCTTCGTTTCCTGAGCCGTTGCCCAAAGTTCCTGAATCTCCGGAACATCAAAAGCGTTGGATGGCAACGGCATCTCAAACACCTACCTTGTCCCGAGTTTCAACGCCTTCAAAGTTTCTTGCCAAACTTTGTAGGTTGGGTCATCGGGAGAGATTTGACCCGTTGAAATTTTGCGCAAAAGTTCAGCCCTTTGTTGTCGGGCTAACTGCTCCAACTTGTATCGTCGCAGTCTTTGAACCCTGTCTTCCACTGCGTTCTTAGCCCTCAAAAAGGAAAGGTCGCGGAGCAGCAAACCACTTAAAGTTTGTCGCATCTCTTCATCGCCAAGTTCAGCCACCAATGTGGTCAAGTCGTTGAAACTGTCTTCATCCAAGCAAGCGCTGACCAATCGGGCTAACTCTTGGTGGCGGGACAGCAAAAACTCGTCGGGCGAAATCAAGGAGAGAACTTTTCGGGCAAGTTCCTTGTCCTGAACCATTGCCGCCATCAAGTCTTGTTCAGCCTGCAATACCCCTGGTGGGATAGCGGAACTTGAGACCAAAGAAGTTGCGATGGGATCGGAAGGGGTTGACACTTTTGGAGTTGTGGCTTGCCGTTGCTGGCGTAAGTATTGAAGGAGCGCTCGCGTGAGGGCTTGTTCCAACGCCCCGATCTTTTCGGGTTGACCACCACTCCACTCCTCTGCCAAAAGTTGAAGGCAACTCCTTTGCTCAATTGGATCGTTAAGGGATGCGAGAAGTTTCACAGCAGCCTGAAGCCCCTCCGATGTCGCGCTGGGGTGACGCCTCACCAACCAACTCACCCTAAACTTGGTCAATGACTCCGCCTTTTCAAGTAACTCGCGGAAACCGACTGCACCATGCTCCCTGACAAAACTGTCTGGGTCACTTCCTTCAGGCAAGTCCACAAATCTGACTTCCATTTCGTTTAGGCGGAACAAATCGGCGCTCCTCAAGACCGCGTTCAGACCGGCAGAGTCTCGGTCGTAGGCTATGACAATTCGGTTGGTGTATCGCTTGAGAATTTGGACTGTGTCGGAATTCAGGGCAGTTCCCATCGTTGCCACTGTGTTCGTAAAGCCTGCTTGGTGGAGGCTGATAGCGTCCATGTAACCTTCAACGAGGATAACTTCGCCCTTTTCGCGAATGGAGTTGCGAGCCAAGTTCAACGCGTAAAGGACTTTTCGCTTCTGGAAGAGCGGTGTTTCGGGAGTATTGAGGTATTTCGGCTCGCCCTCACCGAGAACCCTTCCACCAAAACCAATCGGTTCGCCTTGTGGATTGAAGATGGGGAAAATCAAGCGGTCACGGAAACGGTCAATGACTCCTGAACCGTCGCGAACTTTTTGAACCAAACCCGCTTGAAGCAACTCGTTGAGTTGAAAACCTGCTTCCTGGGCGGCTTTCGCTAAGGCATCCCACGAAGGTGGTGCGTAGCCCAATCGGAACATGCGGGCAGTAGTTGTGCCGATTTGGCGCTGGAAAAGATATTGGCGAGCCTTTTCACCGACCTCGGAAGCCCACAAGACGCGCTCAAAAAACTCCACCGCCCATTGGTTCAGTTGGAACAACCTCTCCCTTGCCCACTCTTCCCTACGGGTCGCAGGGGATGGAGACCAGCGAATTCCTAACTGACGGGCTAACCTTGCGACAGCCTCGGTGAAAGTCAACCCTTCAATGCGTTGGATGAAGTCAATAACATCCCCGCCGGCATTGCAACCGAAGCAGTGCCAAACCCCTTTCTCCGGGCTGACATAAAAGGAAGGGTCTGTTTCTTGATGGAAAGGACAAAGGGCTTTGTAACTTTTCCCCGCAGGGATAAGCCGGACATAAGCGCTGACAACCTCAACGATATTCGCTTGCTCGCGAATGAGGCGGACAATGTTTGTGTCCGGCATCGGACAGTGCCGCCTCCCAAATTTTCAGCGAATGAAAGTCACTTCCCTCGGCAAGAAGATGAAGATGCGAACGACTTTGTTCTCAAGGGTAGTGAACTCAATGTTGCTGCTGCGGTGATAGCGCAAAACTAAGTTGCGGGTCGGCGTGTTGACAATTTGCAAAGTCAGCGGGTTGTAGTAAACGATTTCGTCGGGCTGACCGTAGCGCATCAAAACTCTCTGCAAATCGTCGCCTAACTTGATGGACTTGAATGGGTCTCCTTTCGCTGTCCGAGCACCATCGTATCTTCGCCCTGCAACTGTTATGGCGACGACTCGCAACTCATTGCGACCGTTAACTTCCCTAAGTTCCATCAAGAAGTTCAAGTGAGCGCCTTGACGGCGATAAACGAAGTAAATCTCGTTCATTTCAGGTTGCACGAATGGTGGGATGACCCAAGGCAACTCCTCTGGGCGTGGGAAGGTTGGCGCCACTCCAGTTGCCCCAGCAGTGCCACCAAATCCCATGCCGGGCATCATCGGTCCAGCACCCATTGGAGCGCCCATTTCTTCCATCGGAAAGCCTCCTGGCATCATCGGACCACCGGGAATGCTTGGTATTCCGGGCATGCCCATTGGAGCGCCAGCCAGTGTTGCCATCCCCGAAACTCCAGCCATCACACCAGGCAAGGTTGGCTGTCCACCAAACCCACCTCCCATCCCACCAATTCCACCAGGCATCATCGGTCCACCGGGCATCATTGGTCCTCCGGGCATTCCCGGCATACCTGGCATGCCGGGCATCCCCGGCATCATGCCGGGCTGGGCAGGTGCTGCGCCGCGCCCAACAATGTAATCTGGCATCCCGTAGATTGCAAGCAGACAGTCAGATTTGAGCCTGCCTTGTTCATCGTAATCAATGAACCGCGTTCCCAGTCGGACACCTGCTAATTGCTCCTCCAAACCCCTTTGAGCCTGAACGAAGGCGAAGGTGCTGACGACTAAAAGGGCGATACCAATCAACCATCCTTTCTTGACAACTTCTTTCCTGCTCACTTCGCTCACCTCCTGAAAAACTTTCCGTCACTTCACCAACTCAATGCGTTCGGGCAAGAAGATGAAGATGCGCTTGACTTTGTTGTTCACGACGAGGAACTCAATGTTGCTGCTGTCAGTGTAGCGGAGTGAAATCATAGAGAAGATGCCGACGGCTGTTGGCTGAATAGGTTGCATTTGACCGACAAGATATGCCGAGTCGGGCGGTCCGTAGCGGAGCAATACCCGCTGTAGGTCATCTCCTAATTGGATAGAGCGGAACGGGTCTCCCAAAGCAGTTCGGGCATAAGGAAAGTAGTCACCTGCAACTGCAATTGCAATCACGATGCCATCCTGCTCCAAAAATCCCATCGCCGCTTGTTCACGCCGATAGAGCCAGAGCCGCTGATTTTGCTGTGGTTGGATGAAGACAGGAATTGCCCAAACAAGTTCGCTGGGAATTGGAACTGCTGCTCCTGCTCCACCAGCCATGCCAGGCATGGTCGGAGCACCTGGCATCGTCGGAGCACCCGGCATTGTTGGTGCCCCTGGCATCATCGGTGCTCCGGGCATCCCGTAACCCATTGGCGGCATGCCTCCGGGCATCATCGGAGGTCCACCATAAGGCATCCCAGCAGGTGGACCACCCGGTGCTCCGCCTGCACCTGGTCGCATGAAAGGAGGTTGCCCACCAAAACCACTACCCATCCCGCCAATTCCTCCGGGCATCATTGGTCCGCCGGGCATCATAGGACCACCGGGCATCCCTGGCATGCCAGGCATCATGGGAGCGCCGGGCATAGCCATCGGTTGTGCTACTAAACCTGAGTGTGCAATGATGAAATCTGGAAGCCCCCAAACCCGAAGCAAACAGGTAGGCTTCAAGTTTCCAGCCTCATCTTTGTCAATGACGGGGGAACCCAATCGGATTCCTGCTAACTGAACTTCCAAACGGCGTTGCTTTTGCGCCGCTGCGATCAACACAACACTTCCAGCAGCAACCAACGCCAGCAAAAATACTTGCCGACGCATCGCCACCAACATTTTCAATCGCCTCCTGTTGCGTTCGGCTGCATCAAGTTTAGCAGCAAAGCCGACAATGTAAAGACGGCGTGACAAAATTTAATGCCGACACTCGGCAAGGAGGGATGGTCATGCCTCTGAGGTTGACCAAAAGTGGATACGAACGGCTACAAAAGGAACTTGAGCAACTGTATCAGCGCCGTGCCCAACTCATTGAGGAAGTCCGAGAAACGGGCGCTGAAGGCGACCTGAGCGAAAACGCTGGCTTGGATGCGGCGAAGCGTTCTCTGGGTTTGGTTGAAGCCAGAATCAAACACCTTGAACGGCAACTGATGGACGCTGAGATAATTGAGCAGGACGGGCAACCTGAGCATGTTGATGTGGGCGTAATTGTGACTTTGGAGGACTTGGACACCGGCGATTTGGTCCGATATCGGATCGCTGAAGCGATAGAGGCTGATTTATCAGCGCCCTTGAAAACAGCGACACCTAACTCGCCTTTGGGTTTGGCTTTGAAGGGCAAAAAGGTCGGCGATGAAGTGACCGTCACTTTGAAGACAAAGACCCAACGGTTCAAAGTCGTTGACCTGACTTGGGACGGTTCGGAGTTAGAGCCACAACAACTCACAGATTAACCAGCAAACGCTGAAGTTCAGAGAGGCTGTGGACGGAAACGACTTGCTTTGTGGCGAAAATTTGCTGCAGCAGCGTTGATGCTTCTCCGTTAACGAAGTCACGGTCGGCGATGGTCTCCGGGTTGAAGGCGACAACCAGACCCTTTGCCGCTTCCAAAATAGCCTTCAAGTTCACGATGTTGCCCCAACCGAACGGAACATCTGTCAAGACGACCACTTCAGCGTTCGCTATCATCTCCTTTGTCCGCTCAAACGCTTCTGAGGAAATCGGCATGAAGGGTTGCTCTTCAACGACCGAAACGCCGAGCAACTGAGCCGCTTCATAATCGCTGTCGCCCCGGTTCAAAGCCCCTGCGGTGACTTGACAACCCGCAGCCGTCAGCATCGCCATTACTTCGCTTCCAGTCCCGCCGCCACAGACGACATGAACCTTTACACCCCTCAAAGACGGGATTCGTCTTTCAGCCAAAAGGATTATCGGCTTACCGTTAAGCGGATGTCTTGTAACCACGACAGGCACACCGTAAACTTGCTGAATGTTCTGTGGCGTCAGAACTTCATCGGCGTTGCCGACAGCGTAAATGCGACCTCTGTGCATCAAAATGAATCGCTGTCCCAACATGGCAGCCAGGTTCAAATCGTGAAGGACAGCGAGGACAGTTATGCCCCTCTCGCGGTTGAGCCTCTGGATGAGTTCAACCACCTCAAGTTGGTAGTGTAAATCCAAGTTGGCTGTCGGTTCGTCAAGCAGGAGCAGTTGAGGTTCCCGAGCCAACGCTTTTGCTATCAAGACCCTTCGCTGTTCGCCGCCCGAAAGTTCGGTGAAAAGCCTGTCCCTCAGTTCCCAAACATCGGTCGCCTCCATCGCCTCACGGATGATTTGCCAGTCTCGTTGCGAAAGCGGTGCGAGCGGTGAGAGGTGAGGAGTCCTGCCCATCGCAACGATGTCTTGGACGGTGAAACTGAAAACGCTCCCTTCCGACTGAGGCACAACGCTCAGGGTTTTCATCAGTTGCCTGACTGGCAATTTTGCGATGTCGTGACCATCCAAAAGCACAGTGCCGACCTTTGGGGACACGACTTTCGCTATCGTGCGCAGTAAGGTCGTCTTGCCAGCACCGTTTGGACCGAGCACGACCACTAAGTCGCCGCGAGCGACCTCAAAACTGACATCGCGCAAAACAGTGTGAGCGGCGTAACTTACTGTCAAGCCGTGAACGGAAAGCAGGATGGAAGTTTTACCGCTGACCGTTTCCGCCAAAGCCATTCAGCCTCACCATTTGCCAGTTTCTGGAGTGGACGATGTTTGTGAAAAGCGTTAGAACTGCCTCTCAAGAACATATTCTGCGAGTGCCCTGAGCAAATCAGCCTCTTCACCGAAGGTTGACAGAGCCTTTACGGCTCGCTCAACGGCTTCCGCCGCTAACTCCCGCGACTTTTCAATCCCAAAGACCATCGGGTAGGTCAGTTTCTTTTGCTGCTTATCTTTGCCGACGCTTTTGCCCAACTTTTCAGGGTCGCCGATTTCGTCCAAAATGTCGTCGGTGATCTGGAAAGCGAGACCAAGCCAGTAGCCGTAATCGCTGAGGGCTTCAATTTGTGCCTCCGTTGCGTTCCCAATCAAACCACCGATGACGCAACAAGCCCGCATCAACGCTGATGTTTTGCGCTCGTGGATGAGCAAAACCTTCTCAGGAGACCTGTCGGAGTAACCTTTTGCTTGCTCCGTGATGTCCAAAGCCTGTCCGCCGACAAGCCATTTTGAGCCAGAGGCGTGCGCCAAGACGGCAACGCATTTCAAGGCGACATCCGAAGGCACGCCCTTTTCCGGCAACTTCGTCGCCAGCCACTCAAAGGCGAGGGCTTGAAGGGCATCGCCACATAGCACAGCCATGCCCTCACCGAAGACCTTATGGCAAGTTGGTTTGCCGCGCCGAAAATCATCGTTGTCCATGCTGGGCAAATCGTCGTGAACGAGGGTGTAAGTGTGCAGGACCTCAACGGCGCAGGCTGCAGGCAGCGCTTTTTCCTCATCGCCACCTACGACCCTGCAACTCTCAATGACCAAAAAAGGACGCAACCGCTTCCCACCCGCAAGAACGCTGTATCTCATCGCTTGATGGAGCACCGATGGGAGTTCATTCTCCTTCGGCAGCCACTCGTCCAAAAGGGCGTCAATTTTTCGCTGACACTCTTTCAACCGTTGAAGCAGTTCCTCGGTTTTAGCCTTGACGCTCATGTCAAGTCACCGCCCGTTAGGTTCACAATTCGGGTTCAAATTCGCTCACCCTTATTGAGCCGTTGTCGGCTAAGGTCACCATCTTTATTCGCTTTTCGGCAGCATTGAGTTTCTCCTCGCAAAACTGCCGCAACCTTTGCCCTTCCTCGTAAAGCCTGACAGTCTCGTCGAGGCTCAACTCACCCGACTCCAAAAGCCGAACAATCTCCTCAAGCCGAGCCATTGCCTGCTCAAAAGTCAAGGTCTCTTCCGGCTCATTGGGTTGCTCTATCGGAAGCCTCATCATTGCCCATCACCTCGTTGACTGTGACATCAAGTTTTCCGTCGGCAAGCAGAACTTCAGCCCGTTGTCCAACTGTAAAGTTCCCGACGCGAGTCAAAACTTTTCCAGTCAACGGTTCTCTCACCAAAGCGTATCCTCTTTGCAAAACGGCGAAGGGGCTGAGCGCTTCCAATTTTCCCGCCATCAGTTCCAATTTGCGGCGGCATTTGTTCAACGCTAATTCAACGGCAGTTTGCAGAGCCTCGTTGTATCGGTGCAGTCTCTCACGCCACCTGACCAATTGTGCCTGTGGGCTACAGTGAGCCAATCGGTTGGAGAGTTCAAGCAACTTCCAACGCTTGAGAGAAATTTGGCGTTGCGCTAAAGCGTCAATTTGGATGCTGACCCTGTCCAAATCCTGCCTGAAATCGCCCAACAAACTGAGTGGGTCAGTGAAACACCTCCGTTCGCTGAGCCTTCGCCATTGTTCTCGGCATTGTCTCAGCCTGTTCCTGACAGCCTGTCTGAGCCGAATTTCAAGTTGCTTCAACCTGTCAAGCAACTCCTGTCTATCAGGCACAACCCTTTGGGCTGCAGCCGTTGGTGTTGGCGCTCTCTCGTCAGCAGCGAAGTCGGTCAGAACAAAGTCTATCTCGTGCCCAACAGCACTGATGGTTGGGATTCGCGATTCTGCGACAGCCCTGACAACTATTTCCTCATTGAAAGCCCAAAGGTCTTCAACTGAGCCGCCGCCGCGCCCGATGATGAGGACATCAATCTTACCAACCAGCCTCTCAACTTCAAGGGAGTTTGCCAACTTAATCGCTTGAACCAAAGAAAAGGGAGCATCTTCGCCTTGAACGAGGGACGGGAACAGGACGATTTCAACGCCAGAATGCCTTTGCCGAACGATGCGGATTATGTCTCGGATTGCTGCTCCATCGGGCGATGTGATGACGCCGATCCGTTGCGGAAATGTTGGGATTTGCCGTTTCCGTTCGGGATCAAAGAGACCTTCTGCCTCCAATTTCCTCTTCGTCTCCTCAAACTTGCGCCACCAAAACCCTTTGTCAATCTCGCGGACAATCTTGATGGCGTCAATTTGGAACTCGCCACCTTTTCTCGTGACCTTTATGCTGCCCAAGACCCGAACTTTTTCCCCTTCCTTCGGCATTTCCGCAAGGTAAGCGAGCCGTTCCCGCCACATCACGCCTGTGATTTGGCTTTGTTCGTCCTTGAGGGTGAAGTAGGCGTGACCGCTTTGGTAAACTTGCCATCGCGAAATTTCGCCCCTGACCCAAACCCGTTGCAAAAACTCGTCCCTGTTTAGCATCTGGCGGACATAATCGTTGATTTCGGAGACGGTGAAAACAGGTTCTTCCTGCCATTCCTGCTCCATGCGCCAAACCAGTTCTTGCCAACTTTTGTCAAGTTCGTTATCCCAAATGCCCATCCGCTTCAGCACCTCCTATGGACATTTTGGCACTTGCGAACTGAACCCGTTTTGCGACCGAATTTCTCCTGACACAACACGCATCCACAGGAGACACAATTGATGGCGGGCAATCCAAAGCAGACGGGATTTAACTCATGCTGTGGGATTCAGCCCACAGTCGCTGACGGGAATTTTGAGCGCCGACTTAGTTGGCGAAATCGTGGGAGAGCGAGGCTCCTGCCGAGCCAAAACGACAGCGATTGGCGACTGGCGATCGGTGAACGGCGAATGGCGAGCAGCGAAGGTGATTTTTGAACGCCCTTAAGCAGACGAGAAACTTTAAGCGGGGTGAACGAGGATGAAGCGGATTGGAGTGCTGACAAGTGGCGGAGATGCTCCAGGAATGAACGCTTGCATCAGGGCAGTCGTGCGAACGGCAATCGCTAAAGGTCTGGAAGTCGTCGGGGTTATGAGGGGCTATGCAGGTTTACTGCGGGGCGAGTTTCGCCCTATGGATTTGCGAAGTGTTTCGGGAATCATGCACTTGGGCGGGACGATTTTGAAAAGTTCCCGCTGTCCAGAATTCTTCACGCCCGAAGGGAGGGCTCAAGCAGCAGAGCAAG
>Ga0197144_100514_pt1 | contig 16221 bp, 14 predicted proteins | sample GBS85_MetaG_FD_148670 | JGI IMG/M metagenome (GOLD analysis project Ga0197144, IMG submission 148670) | Sediment microbial communities from Great Boiling Springs, Gerlach, Nevada, United States - GBS 85_MetaG | ecosystem: Environmental > Aquatic > Thermal springs > Hot (42-90C) > Sediment...
CGCCGTACACCACCCTCACCCCCTTCCCGCCCGCCTGCCGGATGGGCTTTATGGCCACCGCACCCAGCGCCTTGCTGAAGCTGTAGGCCTCCTCCACGTTTTTAAAAACGCCGTATATCAGACGGCCAGGCACCCCATGTCTCCACTGCAACGACCTGGCGAAGTCCTTCCGCATCTCCACAACGGCTAACCTCCTGGAGGCTCCCACCACCCTAAATCCCCTCTCCCTGAGCGCGTCGGCGACGCCGGCGAACAGAGGCTCCTCAGGCCCCACAACCACCAAGTCTGGCGAAAACTCCTCCGCAGACTTAACCACGGCGGCGGGGTCAACCGGCGGCGCCGGGAAAACCCTGCCCCCCGTCTCCTCCGCGATTTTTACAAGGCCGGGGTTGAGATGCCCCGCCACGGCGCCAACAACGACGCCAGAACGCGAGAGGGCCCAGGCTATTGCGTGTTCCCTGGCCCCGTCGCCTACTACTAACACTCTGTCCATGCCTACGCGAATTTGCCAATTTAAAAGTTTATTGAAAAACAAGAGATATTGCCGCGGTGCATGCCGCCGTGGATATACGTAAACGTTTAAAATAGAGAGATATGCACCTCCATGGAGCTCATATATGAGGGGAAGGCCAAACGCGTCTACGACAAGGGGGACAGACTTGTGTTAGAGTTTAAAGACGAAGTCACCGCGTTTGACGGGGCTAGACGGGACGTGGCGACGTCTAAGGGAGAGCTCGCGGCCACGTTAAGCTCGGTTCTCTTCAACTATTTGAGAGATGCGGGGGTTGAGAACCATTTCCTAGCCCAGACAGCCCCCAACGCGTTGGAAGTCGTCAAGACCAGGTCCATCCCCCTCGAGGTAATTGTGAGGTTCAAGGCATATGGTAGCTACCTTAAACGCATGCCCTACGTAAAGCCGCTTCACCAATTCAGCAAGCCGCTGGCGGAGCTACACCTAAAAGACGACAAGCTCCACGATCCCCTAATCCTGCCGCAAGACGCCGTGGAGGGGGGCGTCGTAGGCGAGGAGGAGCTAGACACTATGTTTAGAACAGCGCTTAACGCCGCAGAGGCTCTGAGGTCTCTCTACAGCGCCGTGAATTGCGATTTCGTAGACGTCAAGTTCGAATTCGGCCGCGTAGGGGGGCGCCTGATACTCATAGACGAGATATCAGGCGACACTTTCCGGCTGTTATGCAACGGCGAGCACTTGGACAAGGAGTATTACAGAAAGACCGGCGACGCCGCGGGTCTCGTCCAGAGATACCGCCTTCTCCTAGAGGTGACCAAGAAGGCGCTGGGGATCTCCCGAGCGAAGTAATTAACCGTAGCCGCCGGAAGCTTAGGCAAAGGCCAGCAACCACAGCCGACTTCAAACGAGGAGGCTCTTAGACGTGTGCCCCCAGCCCCGCTCTGGACGGCATTTCGGCGCGTGGGGCCGCGGCGAGACGGCAGACGCCGCCCCTTTCAATGCATGTATCTAAAGGCGGCGTGCGCCGTGTGAGCGCCCGGCGGCCGTCCAAACAGACACGCCGCAGATTCCCTTCTGAGGTGCCGCCATGTCCCGGGGGGCGGGCCGTCTCCCCGATGCGGCGGAGGTTAAAGGGTGCGCGGTCTCATCGAAGCCGAGATCCCAGAGGTCTACGTTTTGTGATACTAGAAAATGATCCATCACCTCAGTGCGTCATGGGTGTTTTTAAGGGGTAGGGGAGGATATATGTGGAGGCTGTCCGTTGCTGGATTTGCCGCTGGTATTTCTTACATGTGGAGTGGGACGGCGTGGAGAAGGTGTTGGGGAGATACATCGGCTGGATAAGAGGAGAGCCGTACCACCCCTGCGTGGCCGACCCCTTCAACGGCCTCGCGTCTGTAGACCGTTTCCTCGCCCTCGGCCTCTACTACGGCAAAGAGAGGTGGGAGAGACCTCTCAACGAGCTCTCAGAGTGGATCCTCAAGCTAAAGAGGGACTCTCGACACGCAGAGCCTTTGGGATGTCTCCTCGCTGAAGCCATCAAGAGGGAGTGGGGCGGCGACCTCCGCCAATTCCGCGAAGTAGTCCTGGTCCCAGTGCCTAAGCACCCAGAGGAGAAGGGCGGCTACAATCAAGCCTTGGAACTCGCCAGATCCGTATATACAAGACTCGGCAGTCAATACAACGCGACGTTTGAGGAAGTCGTAGAAAAAACAAAGCCCGTCAGCGCCGCCAAGCTACGCCACGAGCTGCCCAGCCACGAAGAAAGAGTGGTCCAATACATGAAGCTGTACAAACTGAGGAAGAGGCTGAGACCTGACACGCTTGTCATAATCATCGACGACGTGAGGACAACCGGCGCGACTCTTGAAGCACTTGCCAGAATCCTTAAAGAAAGCGGCGTCCGCAAGATCTACGCCGCCACGGCGGCCAGAGATGCCCTCCTGGAGAAATTCAAATGCGTGAAGCCGAGCATCTGGGAAGACCACGACAACTACGACGACGCACATCCACAAGACGCCGCTAGGCTAGCAGCCCTCTGGGAGCGGTGGAGCCAGATAAGAGACAAACTGACAACCCTAGAAATAGCCCACATGATAAAACAAGGCAAGAAGCTGAGCGACATTTTTACGCCACATCCCATAAACGAGGTAACTCCCTACAAGGAGGCCGAAAAGCTCGGCGTAGTTCCCACGCCGATGGACACGCCCGAGTATCCGCCCAACCTCCTCAACTACGGCTACGGCGAGGTGTACCCTCCCCTGGTTCTCTTCCGCGTGGGCAGGCCGTTGAGCAGGGTGCTTAAAAGCCCCGTGGCGGTGGTGGGCGCCAGGGACCCCACCGCTCCGGCTAGAAAAGCGACGCGCCGCATAGCCCAGCTCCTCGCCGAACGCGGACACACGATAGTGACCGGGCTTGCAAGGGGCGTGGATAAAGAGGCCGCGTCAGCCGCCGCAGAAGCCGGCGGGGCGGTGGTGGGCGTGTTGCCGCACCTCTTCACGGCTAAGCCGCCCCTCGCGACGCTGGAAAAAGACGCCGCATGGCTCCTCAGCCTTACGGACCGGTCGGCTGTCGTGGCGGAGCACCTAGTGGCGAGCCCCGGCCTTACGCGGCAACGCCTCGTCGCGAGGAACAGGATAATCGCCGGCATGTCCCACGCCGTGATAATACCAGAGGCGAGATACAGGTCCACGGGGTGGGGCACCAAGTACCAAGTCCAATTCGGCATAAAGGCGGGGCGGCCCGTCATAATCTTGAAGCCGCAGACGCGAGACGAGGCAGTTTGGCAGGCATACAGATACTTCAAGAAAGAGGGCGCCTACGTCGCGGAAACTCCGGAGGAAGCTGTGGAGCTGGCGGAAGAACTGAGGTTGAGCCAAGATACGCGCGGCTGACGAGAGGCGGCTCCCCCGCCGAGGTTTCAACGACAGCGGAAATAACGCCGATCTCCACGGGCACGACAGCAGTTAAACAGCGGCAAAAGCCTCGGGCACAACGCCGCCTCTCCCATTACTCCCCGCTGTCTTGCCGCTGTCTGTAGACGGTGCCGTCGGAGGCTTAGGCAAAGGCCAGCAACCGCGGCGAGGTGGTTTGCGTGGCTGTCATGTACGTGGTTATTATCAGGTTCTTTAGGAGGCGGGCTCTGGTGGCTAGCCCCACGCCGCCTATGTTGGGGGTCAGGTAAGAGGCCTTCTGCGCCACGGACTCTTCGTCTACGTCGAAATACCACCTCTTGCTGGCTGGATCCACCTTGCCGCCTACCCCCACCACCATTGCGCCTTCTTTTATCATGTCGCCGGTGAGACGCCACGGGTTGTCGCTGTAGAGCTCCGGGGGCCTCCCCACGGCGGAGACCACGACATCTGCGTTGCGGGTGTAGTAAGCCCTGTCTTTAGAGAGAGCGTGGAGGACAGTAACTGTGGCGTCTAGTTGCATCAACATTATCGAAAGGGGGAATCCCACCAGCGTCCCCTTCCCCACCACGACCACATCTCTTCCGCGTACATCTATGCCGTATTGACGAAAAAGCTCTAATATGCCGGCGGGGGTGCAGGGAAGCACATCTCTGTCTAGGTCAAAGCCCGTAACGAGCCTCTTCTTGTTCTCAGGCGTTAAGCCGTCTATGTCTTTGACGGGGTTCAACGTCTCGAAAAGTCTCGATTCGTTTATATAAGGCGGCAGAGGTTTCTGTATCAACACGCCGGTGACGTCGTCCGCCCTGTTAAGCCGTTCTATCAGCCTCAGCGCCGCGGCCTCTCTCCGCTCCGGGGGCTCCCGATACAGCTCGTAGATCTCCACCTCGCCCCCCACGCTCTTCACGTCTTTTGCCTTAAGCGAGACGTACTTCCGCTGGGTCTCCAGCTCCACCGGGTCGTCGTTGAGAAGCAACACCGCAAGCTTCGGCGTGAGGCCGTACCTCTCCTCCAGCCTCCTGACGTGTTCGGCCGCCCACCGCCTGGCCTCCTCGTGCAATCTGTCGCCCCTAATCCACACAACCATGGGGACAGATCAGATGCATAGGCTTCCCCGACTCTCCCCACTCCTTCAGCTGAAACTCTATGTAAGTCCTCTGCCTCTCCCTCCACTGCCTCATCCAAGCCTCGTCTATTTTCAACACGGCGTATGTCCTCTCCACCCCCTCCTCGACGTATTTAATCCTGCCGCCTTCCTCCACCACGCGCGGCGCCTTCACCTTCTCCACCCGTAGCTCAAGCCTCCCGTCGGCGATTGCCTGTATGACCCTTGAGTAGAGCCTGTGTTCGTATATTAAAACACGGCTTGCCAATATCTCCAGCTTCTGTTCATACGGCAGATCCGCGGCATATATGTCGCCTACGTAGACAGGCCACTGGTCAAGTATGGGGCCGCCGTCTACCGACTCGTCCACGAGGTGGACCGTTGCTCCCGTTATCTTCACGCCGGCTCTATACACCTCTGCGTGCACCCGCATCCCGTGCATGCCCTTACCCCCGGCGAAGGGGAGGAGGGAGGGGTGTATGTTTAGTATCCTCCACCTGTACTGCTCTATGAAGCCGGCGCTGAGTATGTAGTCGTACCCGGCTAGCGCCACGAGCTCCACGCCGTACTGCCTCAAGGTTTGGAGCATCTCCTCCTCCCTCTTAGCCCTGGCCACCCCCCTGTGCGGCACGTAGACCGCCTCTACGCCGTAATTCTCCGCAATTTTTCTCACAGGAGCCTCCGCGTCGCTGTATATCAACACCGCCGGCTCCACGCCCCTTAGAACGCCCAGCCTGACATGGTCGAAGATGGCCTTGGCGTTGGTGCCGCGCCAGGAGGCCAAGACGCCAAGCTTCACGCCACAAACTTTAAACGGATATATTAAAATTACGCATGGTTTTTAAGACGCTCCGGCTTGTTTTTTAAGTGTCCTCTTAAACGAGACAGCTCCTTCTCAGCGCGGGCGACGTCTATATCGTGGAGGTACCGGCCTGTGAAGCAGGAGTAGCACGTAGTTTCGCCGAGGACCTCCATGAATTTCTCCAGCGAGATGTAGCGTAGGGTGTCTGCGCCTACGACCTTCCTGACCTCCTCCACGTCTTTGCCCCACGCGATGAGCTCCTCCCTGCTCTGGAAGTCCATGCCGTAGAAGCAGGGCCATCTGATGGGAGGCGAGGCTATCCTCACGTGGATCCTCGACGCGCCGGCCCTTCTCAGCATCCAGACTATGGCCCGTAGGTTTGTCCCCCTTATCAGCGAGTCGTCGATGAGAAACACCCTTTTCCCAGCCACAAACTCCTTGGCGACTCTGAAAAGCGGCTCCGCCTCCCTCTCCGCGGGCGGCTTTATGAATATCCTCCCAGCGTATCTGCTCTTCACCACGGCATCGACCACCTTTAAGCCGAGTCTCTCCGCGAAGCCCTGCGCGGCGTGTCGCGCCGTCTCAGGCACGTAGGCAACTACGTCGCCCTCCTCGCTTTCCTCCTCCGCCAACGCTTGGCCAAGCCTAATCCTCACGTCGCCCACGACGCGGCCGCCGAGGCTAGACGCAGGATGTGCAAAGTAGACGTACTCCAGCGCGCAGAGCTTGGGCTGCTGCGGCTCCACCTTCCACCAGGCGAGTCTCATGCCGTAGAGGGCCGCAACGCCTGGCGCCAGCTCCACCCCCTCGCCCAGCGCCACGGTCTCAGACGCCACCTTGAAGAGGCCGCCTTCGTTGCTAACCGCAAGAGGCCTCACGCCGTTGGGATCCCGCACCGCCAGCAAGCCCCAGGGGAGGAGCGCCACCAGCGATGCGGCGCCCACCATCCTCCTGTAGACCTCAGCTACGCCCTCCTCCAGCCCCCGCTCCCAGATCTCCCTCGCGAGGCTTCTCGCCAGGGCCTCCCCGTCGAAAGATGCGGAGGGGTCCAGCTCCCTGTAGTTCACGATAGTGCCGTTGAAGGCCACGGCCACCTCAAGGTCGCGGTACTTGGCGTAGACAGGCTGGAGCTGCGCCCCGTAGGCGCCTGAGGTGGAGTACCTGGTATGTACGATGGCCGCCTCCGCGTCTTCGGGCGGCGCGCCCACCACCACCGACTCGCCGGAGAGGTAGGCGAAGCCAACCCCCTCCTGACCTCTGTGCATAAGCCACGGCACCATTTTTAAAACGATCGACCCAGCCCTCCTCCCCCAGGCCCCGCCTACGCCCCACATATCAAAGCTCCATGAGACGACCGAGCTCCTCCACTGAACGCCGGTAGAGCACAGTGCCTCCACATCTCAACACCAGCTCTTCGCCACGCGCCTCGCCTATCGGAACCCCAGGCCCCTCTGGCCCCGCCGCTAAGAAACGGCCATTGCTTTCGCTAAACAGGAGGAAGTCCAGCCTCGTGGTCTCCGCAGGCGCTTTGCAGACGTCCACCTCGGCGCCGACTCCGCTGTTCACCGTCATTTTAGCCAAGGCGGCGGCTAGCCCCCCAAGCCCCACGTCTGTGACGCCGCTGAGCCTCCCCAGCCAGCTCTGGACAACCTCCACAATTTCTCGCTCGGCGGCATAGTTCACTGCCGGAGGCGTCCCGGCCACTAAGCCGTGAACTCGCCTCAAGTACTCGCTACCGCCGACCTCTCCCTTAGTAACCCCCCAGATATAGATCCTGTCGCCGTCGCGCCACATAGCCTTATTGGCCTTGGAGACATCGCTAATCCTCCCAAGCACCACGACGGCTACTGTGGGCTTAATGGGGCGGCCCGTGTATTCGTTGTACAGACTCACCTTTCCGCCGACTATAGGCACGCCCAGCGCCTCTGCGGCCTCTCTAAGCCCCTCCACAGCCTCTACAAACTGCCAATAAACCTCAGGCCTCTCGGGGCTCCCCACGTTGATGGAATCCACGGCTGCCAGCGGCACGCCCCCCGCCACGGCCACGTTTCTATACGCCTTGACGAAGGCGTTGGCCGCCCCCAGACGGGGGTGTAGATACGTGTAGCGGGGGTTGGCGTCGCCCTTGACCACGAGCCCCAGCTGGCCGTATTCGTACAGCTTAATCACCGCCGCGTCGCCTTCGCCGGGCTTCACAGCCGTCCTCACCCCCACGTCGAAGTCAAACCTCACGTAGATCCGCCCCTTCTTGGCCACATTAGGCGAGGACAAAACGACGTCTACAGCCTTATCTATGGGGGGCTCCGGCACCTCTGGCAACTCCGGCGTTTTGTAAGACGCAACAGGCCACTCTAAGTCCGGCGCGCCGTCAGCCAGCTCCACAGGCACGTCCACCACCGGCACGCCCCGCCACAACACCTTGACGCGGCCGCCCTCCACAAATCTGCCGGGTATGGAATACGGCACTTCGTATTTTTCGAGGACAGAGAGAAGGCAGTTCAGCCTCTCCGGCGAGACGACGAACACCAGCCGCTCCTGGGTCTCGCTTACGAGAAGCTCCTCGGGAGCCGCCGAGCTGTCGCGGACGTGTAGCTTGTCTAAGTGGAACTCCACCCCCAGCGAAAACCAGTGGCTCAGCTCCGCCAAGGCTGTGGCAAGCCCGCCTCCGCCCAAGTCCTTTATGTATTTCACACACGCCCTGGCCTCCCTCACCGCGTCGATAAGCTTCTTCCCCATGAGCGGATCGGCGACTTGCACCGCGCCTAGGTCCTCCCTGCTCTCCCCCTCGAGGGTTTTGCTGGCGAAGGCGGAGCCCCCGAGGCCGCTTCTATCCGCCCCCAGGCCGGCCACCACTATGACGTCGCCTGGCCTCACCCCGCCCGGCGGCACCTCGCCCTCTCTCACCACGCCGACACAGGTGGCCAGCACTATGGGTGTGTAGGTGAAGTCTTCGTCAAACCACGTCTCGCCGCCCACCACCGGAACGCCCACTCTATTTCCGTAATCCGAGATCCCCCTGACCACGTTCTCCATTATCCACCTGGCGTGGGGGTGGTCAGGAGGGCCGAAGTGGAGATTAACCAGGAGAGCCACAGGGACGGCGCCTACTGTCAATATGTCGCGAATTATCCCGCCGACGCCCGTCGCCGCGCCGTTGTAAGGATCCACCGCACTTGGGTGGTTATGAGACTCTATCTTAAAACTGACGTAGAGACCAGACGCCACCTCCACCAAAGGCGCGTCCGTCCCCCTACCCCTCACCACCCAAGGCGCCTTGCCCGGCAGCCTCCTCAGCCAGCGCCGGGTGGACTTGTAGGAGCAGTGCTCAGACCAGTGAGAGGTGAAGAAGGCCACCTCCCCCCTGGTGGGCTCTCTGCCGAGACCCCTCTTAATCAACTCGAGCTCCTGCTGCGTCAAGACCATAGACGTCTAGAAACCACACTTTAAAAGTTTAATCAACCAATTAAACAATACGCCGAATGCACCGTTGCCGCCCACGTTTAATTTACTAGTACACTTAAAATACCTCAAAAACTTATATAACGCGTTGAAAAATGCAAACATGAAAGTGGCCATAATCATGGGCTCTATAAACGACCTGGAGGTGATGAAAGAGGCGATGGAGGTGTTGGAGGCGTTGGGCATACCCTACGAGGCCAGGGTAGTCAGCGCCCACAGAACCCCGGACTACATGGCGGAGTTCGCCAAAAGGGCCGAGGAGGAGGGCTTCGAGGTGATAATCGCAGGCGCGGGAGGCGCCGCGCACCTCCCAGGCATGACGGCGTCGCACACGCCCCTCCCCGTCATAGGCGTGCCGGTGCCCACTAGACACCTAGGCGGGCTGGACTCCCTCCTCTCCATCGTACAGATGCCCAGGGGCACCCCCGTGGCCACGGTGGCCATAGGAGGCGCCGCAAACGCCGCCTTCTTAGCCGTCAGAATACTCGGGGTGAAGTACCCAGAGATAAGAGAGAGGGTGAGGAGACACATGGCCCAGACGCGAGACGAGGTGTTGTCGAAAAGCTTTATAAAGTCTTTTAAGCCGTAGCTTAATATCAACCGGCCCAAAAGCCGCGGAGAGGAAAGTTTTTTATTGAGTTTGTTTAAAGCCGACATGCAGCTCCTAGTGCTGGGCGGGGGACAGCTGGCGTTAATGATGTGCTGGGCCGCGTCCCGCCTGCCCCTCAGATTTGTGGTGTATGAGAAAGACCCACAGGCGCCTGCCTTTAGATGCGCAGAACGCGCCGCGGACCCCCTCAAGGCGGTGGACGAGGCGGAGTACGTAACCTTCGAGTTTGAAAACATAGACCTAGACGTGGCTCAATACGCCTACAGACAGGACAAGCTCAGACCCCACATAGACTACCTCCTCCTGAAGAAAAACAGGATAACGGAGCGGGAGGCGTTGCGGAGCCTCGGCGTCCCAACGCCGCGGTGGACCGTGGCGAAAAACGCCGAGGAGGCCCTCAAGGCGGCGGAGAAATTCGGCAAGGCCGTGGCCAAGTGGCCCGCAGGCGGCTACGACGGCAAGGGGCAGTACGTCTTGCCCAGAGAAACCCCCGAAGGCGGCCCCCTCCTAGTGGAGGAATACGTCGAGATCAAGCGGGAGTTCTCCCTACTGGCGGCGAGGGCCGAAAACGGCGATATATACTTCTACCCCCCGGCGGAGAACTACTACGTCGACGGCATCTTGGTGTGGAACCACGCGCCCACTGAGGCGCCTCCCGAGGCGTATAAATACGTGGAGAAGATTTTAGAGTGGCGCAAATACGTGGGCGTCTTGGCTGTGGAGTTCTTCGAAGACAAGGAGGGGCGCGTAGTCGTGAACGAAATAGCGCCGCGGGTCCACAACACAGGCCACTGGACGCTGGAAACAGACGCGTCGCAGTTCGAAAACCATGTGAGGACGGTGACGGGCCTGTCCATAAAAAGGCCGCAGGCCGTCGCGCCGACGGCCATGGTCAACATCCTAGGTATAGCGACGCCGCCCCTGAAAGAGCTGGAACAATACGGAAAGGTGTACTGGTACGGCAAGACGGAGGCGAGGCCAAGACGCAAGATGGGACACGTAAACGTCACAGCCCCCACCGTGGACCAGGCAAAAACAAAAGCCCGCCAAATAATCCAGCTTCTATACGGCAGAAACTTCCCACAACTAGTAATGAGACCGAGAAACCCCCCGCACCCCTAGCCCCCAGAGACTGTATTTAAACAATCCCGCCTCTCCCATCCACCTGTCCTTCACCTCAGCCACATATAGCCAGCTGCCTTCAACGCGGCTAAGCTTCGACATGTTGGTGTACTCCACAATTCCATATCCCTCACGCGTCAGCCAAGACTTGACACAAGCCGCCGAGATGCGAGACCGCAAAATCTGCTGTGCTTAGCGAGACAGTGAAGAAGAATAGCTTAGCGAACAACAGCGAACTAACGGAGTCTCTCGGCGTCGATCATTTCTCTACTACCGCAACGATTAGAGCGGTCGCCTTAATAACCCCCTTGGGATGTTCTGTCCAACACAGCAACAACTTCATGATTATGCTCTGGGGATGTCTCAATGTTTGCAACGTATCAAAATCACGTGTCGTCTTCGTCGAAACATATTACAGGCGGCATGGTTTGCCCTATGGCTATCCGCCGGGTTAGCCACCATTAGCTATGTCGCTCTATGGCTCCTACACAGAGCAGAGTTATTAACACAGGATCTTGGAAAGTAGGCGACGGGAGGGCTGAAATATATGAGACACAGAGGCGGCGTATTACGCCGACGGCAGTGTGTCAGCTCGCTGAGAGTAGTCCTCAGCGGCGTCTACGCCGTTTAGTCGGTGGCTGGAGTTTTGGGTTTAGTTTCTCTACTAGGGATTCTTCTAGGCGTCTCCGCATCTCCTCGTCAGGGACCTCCACAGTTATAATCACCATCTTGCCGAGTTTATCTCTCAAAAACTCTTTCGCCGCCTCTTCTCTTTCAACGACGTTTAACTCGTCTTTAACGTTTCGAATATCTCCGGCAGTTAGTACACGAGGAAACGCGCCACGCCCTCGGAGCCGCCTATATGCGCTTCACAGTGTTCCTTGTAGAGCCGCCTGTAGGCGTCTCCAGTCTGACCCACGTAGAATACCGCATCTCCCTCGCAGAACACATACACGACTGGTCTGCCCTCCCACTCCCCTCGGCTTCTCTTGAGCTCTTCGCAGTTGAGTACCCTCACCCTGGGGCTTTGAAGCGTCTTTCATATTTCAGCGAGTACCTTATCTACACAGCTGACCATATGGTTCATTGAGACATAGTATAAAAATATATAGTATAAACTTGTCAAACTGCTACATCTATATTACTAAATGGTATAGGAGCTCTTAAGTACGGCATCTGTTGAAAGCGCCTTTGTCTAAAGTCCATGGCGGCGGAGGAGCTCTCTGAGACGTCTTTTTGCAATTTGGTCAGCTTTTCTGTGATCTTTGTCTTCTGCTGGGTCTATCCTGACGAGGTAGAGAGTCCGGCTGTTTTTGAGCTTTATCTCTGCGGTCCAGTTGTTGCGCGCCATGTATCTGTAAAGCTCTGCGGTGGCGCGTTCCTCCTGGTCCACGCCCTCCCCCTCGAGCCAGGGGAATATCAAGATTCCCGCCTCCGCGTCGTATTCATACATGTAGGCCATGACCTTGAACCTGCCTAAGGTGACGTAGTGAGGCTCGCCGGAGAACTTCGCTTCGACGACGATCACCCGGCTACCTCTCATCATCACGTCAGGCCTGCCTCTGAGGCTTTCTGCAGATACGCCGTCGTAAGACTGCAGTATCGACGCGTCGCTTGGCTTGTTGAAGAGGACGTAGACCTTGCTATCCCCCTTCTCAAAGCAGAGGTCTTCGCCGCCGCACTCCACCTCGGCGTAGCCTAGGCTCTTCAAAACCTCGTAGATGAGGAAGTAGAGGTATATCTCATAGAGCCGCCAGTCTAGAAACACAACGTCGGGCCCCCTCCTGGCCCGCCCCGCCACCCTCACGCCCCTCTTAAGCCCCCGCAAGACTCTGTATGAGGTGCAGGCGTGGCGTAGCCAAGTTATTTCCGGCGCGTCTCTGCATGTGAGCCAAGTGCGGCCGCGCGGGAGGTAGGCGGCCAGTCTCCTAACTCTCTCGGCCTTCTCGACGAGTCTCTGGTCGCCTAGGCTCTCGGCGATTTCCACGGCGGTTTTTACGCTCCTCTTGGCTATCCTCCGGAGGAGCATATACTCCGGGGCGTTTAGCGTAGAGGGGAGGTATGTCAGCGAGGCGTATAGCCTCTGACCCCACACGGCGAGAGACCTCGCCACGTCTAGGGCCCCCAGTAGGTCTCTTTCGTACAACACGCCGAATTCTCTGTAGACAACTCTGTCCCTCCTGGCTCTTTTAAGCGCGTATGAGAGGACCTCAAGCGCCGCCGACGCCGCCTCTGAGAGGAGAGCTCTAAACGCGGCTTTTTGAGAGTCGGCGGGGGCCTCGCGGAGGAGGTTTTCCAGCGCCTTTACGACTTTTCCCTTCTTTGCGTAGTATTTGAAGTATTTGCCGCCGGCGAGGAGAGCTAAGTTCCGCCTACGTACCGCCTCGGCCACAGCTAGGACCTGCGGCGTCTGTACAGCTCGCCAGTTAGGGCCTCCACCACTTTCTTTGCCTCTTCAGCCGTGCAACTCTCCACGGCGCCGAGGAGCTTGGCCGCCCCTACCACAGCCGCCACTGGCTTGTTTTTGAGGTATCCGCCGCCGCAGAGCTGTTTGAAGCAGTTTCTCAGCCTTTCGTCTGCGACCAGCGCATCTATGTGGTTGCAGGGGTCTGCCTTTACCTCCACGACGACGAATCTTCTAAGCAACGCCTCGCCCAGCATGAAGAGGTTTCTAGCATCTCTAAGGTTCATCGTCGCAACAATGCGTATAAACCTCAGCGGGGCGTCTCCCAGCTTTGAATAGTAGTGTAGAAATCTGCGCGTCTCGTCGTCTATGCGTTCGCCGTAGCTCTTGACTTCTTCTACAAGTCCCTCCGGGATGGACCAATCTTCGCAGAAGGGGGAGGTGAAGACTGCGAAGAAGTCTGCAAACGCCTTGTCCGCGTCGGCGCGGTTTATTTCGTCGATTATTAGGAAATACGGCTTGTTCACGCCTTTGAGCAGATTCTCGGCGGCTCTGTTGTAGGCCCTTATGAGCAGTCCGGCTTTCCAAACAACTCCTCCCTCTGTTATAGTCTCCCCGCCGACGACGTCGCGCCGAAACCACAGGGCATGGGCCACTGCGAGGTTGCTACCCCCGCCCAGCTTCTCGGCCAGAAGCTTTGCCAGAGTCGTCTTCCCCACGCCGGGAGGGCCGACTAAAAGGACGTTGCCGGATCTGACGGCGGAGACCGCCAGCCGCAACATAAACTCATCGTCTAAACGGAGCCGCTCCTTGACTAACTTCACCACCTTCTCGACGTCGGCGTCAAGCCGGCAACTGGTCGGCATCCGCGGCGCCTCAGCCACAAGGACGTAGGGCGCTCCGACTTTCTCCAGCATCCACCCGACGACTCTGCAGTCTATCTCTGCCGAAGAGCCTTGGAACACGGGGAACTCCAGCCCATCTTCATATTTTTCCCCCGGCAACCAGTAGATGACGCGGATGAAGAACTTGTAGTCCCACTCAGTCCCCTCGGGCCAATAGTCGCATTTGCATTCCCCTACTAAATCCTCACTGGCAACCTCGCCAATTACGACAATGCTCCTCGGCGATCCGCGTTCAGGCCGTTGCGAAACGCCTAGAACCAGAACTCGCCCCCTCCCTTCTGCCGCTTTCTTTAGGCCTTCATAATAAGACTTATTGTTGAAGGCCCATAGGATAAACCCTTTTCGCTTCTTCTCAGAGATATTGCTGAAACACTCTTGGCATTTGTCGTCTGGGGGATGGGCTGGGCTTAATTCGCCCTCCTTCTCAATGTCTCGGAGGGCGTGATACCAATTTCTGAACGAGCCTTGTATTACAAAACACATTAAGTTGTTTAAGACTTGGCAGTTTATATATGCTGAATTTGTTGCTCCGCGAGGTCGCGCCCGGCGTCACGTTGAGAAATCTGGCGTGGAGACTGTACCAAGTTGGTGCCTACACACCTCCGAGGAGCGAGTGGGAGTTCCGGACGTTGGTGGCTCTGCAGAGGAGGGCTGCGGAATCTCTCGGCGCTGGGCTTTCGCGCATCGTGCCTAAGATGCCGTATTCGCCTGGTAACAGGAAGATCGGAAATGTGTGGAGCTTCGACTTGCCGCCGGTATTGACGTGTCCCCACGCCACTTTCTGTGGAAGGCGGAGCTTTGCGGGGTTTAGGGGGCCTGTGTGCTACGACGTCAACATAGCTAGGTACAGCCTGGCTCATCTCCTCCGTGAGTATATCAACTACATCCACGTCGTCAAGACCGGCTACGAGTGGCTAAGAGGCTGGACACGCTTCGTCGTCGAGCAAAGAGGCGTAAAGACGATACGGCTCCACGTAGGGGGCGACATATTTGCCAGATGGTACTGGGAATACATAAAGAGGCTTGCGCAAGACTTTCCGCAGACAATCTTCTATCTCTACACCAGGTCGTTTCCCATCGTGGCATCCGCCCCGGAGAGGCTGAGGAATTTGAAAATCCTTATGTCCCTCGACGCAACCAACCTTGCCTCTCTCTACAGATACGGCGAATACTTTGACCATATTACTTATCTTGTAGTGGACCACAACTTAGAGATTCAATTACGCCACATCGCCGAGGTAACTGAGTGGGCGGCGCGACGCGGTAAGCGCTTCATAATCTTCCTAGAACATAGGATGAGGGGAAAGCTGTACCGCATGCTCGGACCCTATAGAAGGTATGTATGTCCGCAGGAGGCGGGGGAGGACACCACATGCGACAAATGTAAACTTTGTTTTACGTGACGATCTCAGAGGTTATCCAGAGCTTGACATGCTATAAGGTGGTATCATCCCTATTCGGAGGGGTGGGGTTAAAATTGGCGTTTCCAGGTATGCCTTAAGGTCTGTATAGAAAAGCAAGTTTGACTTAGCTATTTTGGCTTCCTCCTTGAATCCTCAGTTTTATGAACAGCTCCAGTTCTAGGACGTCTGTTATGCCGAATATCTCGCGTCGGATTGTTGTGAGCAAGAGGGGGTCTTGCAGGTGTTTCTTTGACTTCTTGACGAGACGATACAAGGTGGGCGGCGGTGGTTTCGCCTTTTATAGCTTCTTATCTTCGCCGAAGTGCGCGACGGCATCTCCGAGTCTTTTCGCCGACCTGCGTAACGCCCTTGTAAGGCCCTCTTGGGTGTCTATAGATGTAGAAGCCGCTGTCATATTGATTCGCCGCAACGTGTTAGCGGAGTCGTGGAGCTCTATTTTTATTCTGCCGTTATAACATCGCATCCATGCGGTGGAGGCCACATAATTAAGAACGGAACTAGTGTCTCTAGGTGGTAAAAAATAAATAGACACGTGAATGAGGGAGCGGGGCCGTAGTCTAGCCTGGTAGGATGCGCGGTTCGGGTCCGCGTGATCCCGGGTTCAAATCCCGGCGGCCCCATTTGTTCTGACCACACTTCGTGAAGAGGTAGAAAGGCGCGAGGTGGACTATTCACGGCGACAGCCTTATTGTACAGCCACACGCTGTGTTTATGCTATATAAAATGTTTAATAATGGGGGCATATTGATACGTATGGCTGTTAATGTCGTCCGGAACGATATGCCTTTAGCTATGCAGTGGACCAATGCGGTGGGTAGCGTGGAGGTGCCGGCGTTTCGACGTGTAGAGACGCGGTATGACAGGAGGGCTGACGTCCTCTCCATCAGGCTTAGAGACGGCGATCCGAAGTACGTAGTCGTGGGGCGCGGCACTTTTGTGCTGTACGCCGACGAGGGGGGATTTGGGCGGTCGACCTAGAGGCGGAAAGGTGGGACGTCGATGTGGA
>Ga0197144_100516_pt1 | contig 16211 bp, 25 predicted proteins | sample GBS85_MetaG_FD_148670 | JGI IMG/M metagenome (GOLD analysis project Ga0197144, IMG submission 148670) | Sediment microbial communities from Great Boiling Springs, Gerlach, Nevada, United States - GBS 85_MetaG | ecosystem: Environmental > Aquatic > Thermal springs > Hot (42-90C) > Sediment...
AGCCGTTGCCCCTGCAGTTCTTCAGAAAAATCGCCATAGGCCAGCTCGTTTATGAAGGCGACGAGGAGGCTGTGCGTAAGATGGGCGAGAGGATCGGCAGAGCTGTTCAGACCTTCGAGGTGGGGGAGTTGACGATCCTGCTCCACAAACCCACGTCCGGCAAGTCGCTAAGGGCGTTTCTAGAGGCTGTCGAGACGGGCATAGAGAGCAGATACCAGATACAGATCAAGAGCTACGGCAGGCCGGTTTGGAAAGTCCCCGTCTACGTCTACGAGCTGTATCAATACGTCCGTAGCAGAGAGGGGGAGCCCATAATCGTCACGGACCCCAAAGGCGACTACATAACTCACGTCAAGGAGAAGCTGGCCGACCTCTTCCGCAGAGAGCGCGTGAACGTGTTGATAGGCTCCAGAGAGGGGATACCGCCCGGCGTCTTCCGCTTTGCCTCGTTAGTTGTCGATCTCGTGCCTGAGGTCACAATAGCCACAGACTTCGTGGTGCCGTCCCTGGCCATTGCGCTGATTAGCGCGCTGGAGGAGGTCGGCGCCCTTCCCCGGTACGTTGGCAAGCGGAGAAAACATTAAATATGGCCCTGAATCTGCGTCTTGATGTCGTCAACTGAGCAGACCCAGCAACAACAACAGAAGCTCAGGTGGGGAATAGCCTGGATCTACTCGTCTTCAAACAACACCATAATCACAATCACCGACCTAACAGGCGCGGAGACCGTGGCACGCGTCAGCGGCGGCATGGTGGTCCGCGCCGATAAAGACAAGCCATCTCCGTGGGCTGCCATGCAGGCGGCCTACAAAGCGGCGCAGCTGGCCCTAGCGAGGGGGATAAACGCAGTACACGTCAAGGTGAGGGGGCCAGGCGGATACGCCATGAAAGTGCCGGGCCCCGGCGCCTCAGCCGCCATACGCGCACTGGCGAGATCCGGCCTTATAATCGGAAGGATTGAAGACGTCACGCCGATTCCCCACGACACGATAAGGCCGCCTAGCGGGCGCAAGGGCAGAAGAGTCTGATGGAGAAAAGAGACTGTCTCATCGCCGTTTTCGATTTTTGTAGCGGCCGTAACTATCCCCAGGACGCGCTTAAGGAGGTTGTAAGGCAGGCGAGGATCAAGGCACGTAAACTCGTGGTTGTGAGCAGTTGTGGCGGCGTGGCAGACGTATTTCCCGCGGTTAGGTACATAGCGGCGGAAAACATGGACTTCCCCGTGCGGCACTACCACCAACTAGACGTGGAAAAGGCGGCGCAGCTGGAGAGCTGCTACACCTATGAAGTTATAAATCTGTAGCGACAATGCTCCATGTGATGAGAGGGCATTTGCGGCTGTAGATGGCCGACGCTGGAACGGCTGATTTTTAAACCGGCGCGGTTTCTACCTCGTTGATGAGAGGAGATGGGCGAGCGGTGAGCGGGCTGAGCTACGCTGAGCCCCTAAAGCCTTTTATAGCCATAAGGCGTTAAAACTGTGGAGGCTGTGTTAAGCAGGACGTTGCCAGATGGCCGGGTCGAGTGCATAGCTTGTGCTAGGAGGTGCAAGTTGAGGGAGGGGCAGACCGGCTTCTGCGGCGTAAGAAGCGTAAGAGGTGGAAAGCTGTGGCTAGACGTATACGGCTTGATCTCGGCGATTGCGGTTGACCCTATTGAGAAGAAGCCGCTTACCCACTTCTACCCCGGCGCCATGGTGCTGTCATTCTCGACGTTTGGTTGCAACTGGGCGTGCCAGTACTGCCAAAACTTCGAGATCAGCCAGAGGAGGAGGGCGGAGGGGTTCGAGGTCACGCCGGAGTTGCTGGTGCAACTTGCCGAGAGCTACGGCGCCCACGGCATCACCTACACCTACAACGAGCCCACCATCTTCATGGAGCTCGCCCACGACGTGGGCGTCTTGGCGCGTCGGCGGGGTTTATTCAACACCTTTGTGACCAACGGCTACATGACCCCGGAGGCGGTGAAGTACGCAGGCGAGTTCCTCGACGCCGCCACCGTGGACTTCAAGGGCAACGCCGACGAGAAGTTCCTCAGAAAGTACGTGTCTGTGCCAGACGCCGAGCCTATCTTCGAAACTCTGGCGGAGATGAAAAAACATGGCATATGGGTGGAGGTAACTGACTTAGTCGTCCCTGAGGTGGGCGACGACCTGGAGAAGGCCAGGAAGTTGGTTCGCCGCGTTGTCGACATATTGGGGCCCGACGTGCCGATACACTTCCTCCGCTTCCACCCCGACTACAACCTGCAACACCTCCCCCCGACCCCCGTGGAGACCCTCGAGAGACACGTAGAGGTGGCGAAGGAGGAGGGCGCCAGGTTTGCATACGTGGGCAACGTGCCCGGTCACAGATATGAACACACCTACTGCCCAGAATGCGGACGTGTGGCGATAAGGAGGAGGGGCTTCGCCATACTGGAAATAAACCTGGCGGAGCAGGGCGGCGAGTACCGATGCAAATTCTGCGGCGCCAAAATCCCCATCAAGGGCCGCATCATGCCGACGTGGAGGGAGGACTTCCGCTTCGTTTACGTGCCGATCCAAACCTTCGCGCGGTGGGTGAGACGTGAAGTTAATAAATAACGACAGATATATGATGAAGTGCAACGGCTTAAGAGGATATTTTCCACGGGTCTAGAGGACATAAGGGAGAAGATAAAGGACCACCTCCTCCTCTCGCAACAGTCGCTTCGCATACTCCAGGAGTTGATATTGAACAAGGCGCTTGATAAAAGTGCCGTGGACGAGGCAGTGAGGAGGGCGACAGCTCTGGAGAGGGAAGGAGACGAGATAGTGAGGGATCTCATGGATAAAGTGGCGCAGGGGGCGGTAGTGCCGACGGTAACAAACGTGGTCATGGTAATGTTAGACAACGTCGACAACGTCCTCGACATGATATACTTCGCGATAAAAGAGGTCAAGAGAGGACACCACCTCTGGTCTGACGAACAGGTCTACGCAGTGGTGTCGGGAGAAGTGAAGGAGATGCTCGCCCTCTCAAAGACCATGCTTGAGTATCTGCAGAACATGCTCGATGCAAGAGGCGACGATGAGATCCGCCGCCACGCCCGTCTCATAAGCTCGCTAGAGGAGGAGATAGACGAGATAAAGGAAAATATTCTCGACAAGATATACAGTATTGAGCTAAGCGCCGTGGCGTTTAACCACTTGGTCTCGCTGGTGTATACAGCGGATAAGATCGCAGATAACATCCAAGACGCCGCATACCACCTAGCCACAGTGCTGTCTTCCGTGTGATGGAGGATATATACGCGTTTACACTCGCCCTCCTCCTGGTCTATAACAACTCGCTTGTTCTCCTAGGCCCCACCGCCTGGGGCACCGGGGTAGGGCCTAGGAAAGCCATGACGGTTGCTGTAATCGCGCAGTTGCTAGGGACCGCCACCAGCTCTATGACGCCGCTAAGGCTAGACCTCATCACGTTTCTCTACATAGCTCTTCTCTACGTCCTGCTTTCCCTAGCCAAGATAAGCCTCCCCTTATCGGTCGTGGGCTACGCCATGTCCTCCCTTAGGCCGGAGGCCGTCATGTTCTGGCTGACCTCACCGGCGGTCTCCCTAGCGGCCTATGTATGGTGCCGGCTTCTAAAAAGAGTCGGCGGTCTCCCGCCGCTTTCTCTCTTCTTGGTGATGTACGCCTTTGGCTTCAACAACGTGGCTCTCTTCTCCCACAACCCCATCCTCACGGCTTTAGCAGTCACGCTGGGAACTTACCTGGGCCTTGGTTTCTCGCGATGGGTTGCGGACCTCGTGGCGCTTAGGTCGAGAACCGCAGTTGCGATAAACCTCTCAGTGGTAGCAGGCGCATCCATCGGCATACTGGCCGGCATCCCTATATCGTTTACGCTTATAGTTTACTCGGCTATGCTGGTGGCGTCTTACAGCTACTCTATGAGGGTGGTAAAAATAGAGAAGTTTATAAGGGCCTATCTTGGGATAGTCGCGGCGTTGCTGGCGGCCTTCATATTTCACGTTGCAGAACCACTACTTCGATTCCAGGCTTTACAAGTCTCTTGAACTCCTGGGCCTCTCTCTCAGAGGCCACTATGGAGCCGTAGTGCATGGGGATGGCGACCTTAGGCTTCACTGCGTTGACAAACTCCGCGGCCTCGCTGGGGGTCATCACGTAGACGCCGGAGACCGGCACAAGTACTACGTCGGCCTTCACCTCTCTAAACTCAGGCACAAAGTCGCTATCCCCGGCGTGGAATATCTTAACACCCCCTAGCTCTATTAAGTAGGCCACCCTCCCGTCCTGCTTTGGGTGAAACACAACTCCGCGCGCCGGGTCTCTGTACTTGTTTATATTATAGGCGGGATATGCGGCTATTTTTATACTCCCCACGGTCTTTACTTCGCCAGGTGCGATCTCTACAATATTCTGTATTGCCTTGGCAACGCACTGCCTAGCCACCTTTGGAGCCACTGCCACAGTAGACGGCTTTGCCACCCTATGTATAGAGGGTGGATCGCAGTGGTCAAAATGTTCATGTGTGATCAACACGGCGTCTGCCTTAGGCTCGCCGATCTGTATCTGGTAAGGATCGATGTAAATGACGACGCCGCCACCCATAATCCTGAAAGCGTCGTGACCAAGCCAGTAGATCTCTACATCACGAAATCTATAAGGCATGTTGAAATAGGAGGAGGGGAAAAAATCTTTTTGGTTATTTCTTCTTGCCTAATAGCCTGTATACCTTGATGCCTGTGTAGGGCGATTTGGCGACGGCAAACAACATCGGGCCGCGGGCAGTCTGCTTCTCCGTAACCTCGTAGTTATCCGTCTCAAACGCCTGCTTCGCCTTGATATCATAGAACTTCAACTTCTGCTTCTTAGACATGGGCTGTAAATACTTCATGGTTTATAAAGTTTTTGTTTAATTTAGGTACTGTATTTTTTTCTATGGTATTTTTTATGGAATAATTATTGGGTATACTCTGGTTCTTCTTTTAATTGTTTATATAGTTTTACTCTTTTTATATATTCTACTTTCTTCTGTATCTTTTTAGACTTCTCCCAGTTTATGTGAAAAAGGCCTAGATCGCGCTTTTTTAACTCTTTAAAATCATGATACAACTTTACTGAATATGCTATATAGAAAAGTCGTGGCGTTGCTGGGTACGGGCGGCGTGGGAAAAACAACGTTTGCCTATAGGGTGTTGGGACTTTCTGAAGTGCCGGTGCTTACTTTACGGCCTAGTTACTTCAGGATATATATCGGCGACCTAGAAATAGACCTGGTAGATGTGCCGGGGCAACGCGTTTTTGAGGTTGCCATGAAGTTCGCCTCGTTTAAAATCCCCGTTGTGGACCGATTGATGTATATGTACGACGTAACAAACCACGAATCTCTCTACGCAATTTCAGAGCTTCATTCTATATTTGCAGACCGAGGCTCTGAGGTTGCGAAGGAGGTAGTCATAGTGGGCAACAAGATGGACTTGGCCTCTGAAGCCGGATTTTTCATAGAAGCCGACGAGATAGCAGAGGCAATAGGAGCTAAGGAGGTTTACTACATATCCGCCGTCAAGGACCCTCCAGAGCTGTTTGTAAAAATACTATTGGGAAATCCCCAGCCGTCTTAACACCTCGGCGTAGACCGACTTCCAGTTTTCTCTAGTAAGCCAAAGGACCTCAAGCCCTAATCTTCTCGCCGTGTCTATGTAGTTTCTATGTACCGTCGCCAGAACTCTCGGCGAGTTCTGTACTGCGGAGGCAAGAGCTTCGCCGAAGCCTGGACACTTAAACTCCATAGCGCCTATTTCATCGACGATTAACAAGTCGCATGACATACGGCGTAGAATACTTACTATGAACCCGCAGGCGCCGAGGTTTACTACGTATTTCCCCACAGACGGCTCTCCAACCCCAACGCGGGCAAGAGGCATCTTTTCGCCCCTGTTTATATCAACCGCGTCAAAGCCTATACGCATCCCTCCCTCCCGCACCTCCACGGTTACAAACCCGCAAACCGCAAGGCGCATCTTGGCCGCCTCGACAACTTTAAGCGCCAGCGTGGTCTTCCCTATGCCTGGCATCCCGGAAACCCCCAGCCTTATCTCAGCCCTTTCACGCGACGTCATGAATCGGCTTAGTCTAGCCTCATCACACGCCTAGTCCACGTTTCAGGTTATAAACCTTCGCGCCACGGTCAAGCTACCCTCCAGCGCCTTCTCGACAAGGGTCTTCGCAAGTTTTTCAAACGGCGCGAAGGCCTCCCCCAGCGTGTTTCTCAGCCTTCCGAGCAGTCCTTTTATCTCGGTCACTACAGCGGTTACGTCGCTTCTTTCTATCCTCTCGTCGCTGAAGTCGTCTGAATACTGGTACAAGACGCCGAGCGAGCGGCCCAGCCTCTTTGCGGTTTCTATTATGTCTCTTCTCCCCAACAACAGAGTCGGCAACACCAGGGAGGCCTCGATGAGAGGCGCTGTTTTAAACTCAGCGACACGTTCCTGTTCGCCGTCTAGGTCTAACGCCTGACCCACAGAAAGCCTTTGAGCCACGTCGGCTAGATACTCCACGATTTCAGGCCCCAGCTCTATGGCCCGTTTTATAGACTCCGCGATAAGCCAGTCGCTTGCCAGTATGGACTTCCCATCTCCATACAATGCCCGCGGCGTCTTAACGCCCCTTCTTTCATCGTGTTTATCCACCACGTCGTCTTGTAGCAGAGACACTATGTGTAAGAGCTCTACTATGGTTGCCGCTTGGAGGATCTTTGGGTCGATTAAAGACCGCCTGTCTATGCTGTAGGAAAAAGTTAAGAGAAGTAACGGCCTGAGGAGCTTACCCGGCGTCTCTATGTAGTGGCGCACAGCGCTGCGTAGAGATTGTGGCTCTATATCTGCGCCTACGTCATGTAGATGGGTCCTAACCTGTTCCAAGGCGAGCAGAACCTCCCACGGCACAATTGACACGTTGATGAAAAACACCGGATTTATTTATCTATGTTAACCCATTACCAGCTATCTAGCTCTGTAGCGTCCCTCAGCGCTCTTCTCCACCTTACCTTCCCTCGTAAGCCTAGTCAGCTGTGCCTTGACGATAGCCACCTTCTCTATACCTATCATTTTCGCAATCTCCTCTGCGGTGAACTCTTTACCTTTATTCTGCGTCAAGAACTCGTATATTTTGGTCTTTATGCCTGAGGGCATGAATAAAATTAAAGATTCAGGTATTTAAAGATTAAAAGCATAGACAGCGCCAACTTTTTATAACAACGCTAAACAACGCCTTATGGTAAGGCTGGCGTTAGTGGTGGCGGAATTCAACTACGACGTCACCCAGTTGATGTTGCAAAAAGCGATTGACCACGCCAAGTTTCTGGGAGCAGAGGTGGTGTACGTGGTTAAGGTGCCGGGCGTCTACGACATCCCTACGGTGTTAAGGGATCTGGTCATGAAGGAGGAGGTCGACGCCGTGGCGACGCTCGGGGCTGTGATTCAAGGCGCTACGAAGCACGACGAGGTCGTCGCGCAACAAGCGGCAAGGAAGATACTCGACATAAGCGTCGAGTCAGGCAAGCCGGTAGCCCTAGGCATTATCGGACCCGGCGCCAACAGAATACAGGCGCTGGAGAGGGTGGAGGAGTACGCGAGACACGCCGTCGAGGCCGCTGTGAAGCTTGCCAGGAGGAAGAAGTTGTTAAAAGAGGCGAAATACACGGGCTCTACAGTCTACGTGGAATAGACAGAGGTCACCCATTTCAGATACCTCTCTACCTCGCCTCTCACCACCTTTATGTAGAGCTCAGCAAGCTTCCTCGTAATGGGTCCAGGCGTCCCGCCGCCGATAGGCCTCCCGTCTACCTCCACAACAGGCGTGACCTCGGCGGCCGTGCCTACGAGAAACACCTCGTCGGCTGTGTAGACCTCCTCTCTAGTTATCGGCTTCTCCTCCACGGACATGCCCCAGTCGGTGGCGAGCTTAATGACCGTGTCTCTTGTTATCCCCTCAAGTATAGAGGCGTGTGGCGGCGGGGTGTAAAGCCTGTCTCTTCGCGCTATGAAGATGTTCTCTCCGGACCCCTCGACTATGTAGCCGGAGGCGTCCATAAGAAGAGCCTCGTCGAACCCCTTGCTCCTCGCCTCGACAAGGGCGAGTACGGAGTTTACATATATACCCCCTATCTTTGCCATGACGGGCAACATAGTGTTGTGCACTCTTCTCCAGCTCACCACAGCAGCTCTTATCCCCTGGGGCGGAAGGTATTTGCTAAACGGAAACGCTATAATGGCAAGAGATACGTCTAAAGTCCTCACGTCTAGAGTCACAGTGGGCGTTGATACAAACGCTATGGGTCTGATATATACATCCTCTCTGAAGCTGTTGGCCCTGAGCGTCTCGACAATAGCCCTCCTCACCTCGTCTGCGGTATATGGGATCTTAACCCCCAGTATTTTGGCTGATTTAAACATGCGCTCGATGTGGTCGTCAAGTCTAAAGACGAGCAGATCGTCCCCGGTCCAATACGCCCTAATGCCCTCGAAAATAGAAGTACCGTAATGAAGGGCGTGGGTCAGCACGTGGATCTTGGCGTCCTCCCACTTAACGATTTTTCCGTCTAGCCAGACGTACTGCGCGTGGAACCTCATGGCCCGAACAGTAGCTTCCTCATCTGAGTGCCAACTTGCTCAACTGGGTGGTTCTTAACAGCCTCCATCAGCCTCTTTAGAGTCGGCGCCCCCTTTGAGTATTCCTCTACCCACTCCCTTGCGAACTCGCCGCTTTTCACGCGAAGGGCGGCTTGTTTCATCTTCTCCTTTACGTCCTCGTCGATGATCCTAGGCCCTACTGTAAGCCCCCCGTACTTAGCCGTGTCGGAGACCCCGTTTAACATGCCGTAGATCCCCCGTTGCCATATCAGATCCATGATAAGCTTAGCCTCGTTGAGCACCTCGAAGTAAGCCACCTCAGGCTGGTAGCCCATCTCCGCAAGCACCTCAAACCCCCTCCTTATAAGTTCCATAAGCCCGCCCACCAACACGGTCTGCTCGCCTATCAAATCCGTCTCGGTCTCCTCGGCAAACGTAGTCTCTATAACACCGGCACGCGTGGCGCCTATGCCCTTCGCGAGGGCGAGGGCGTACTTCAACGCGAAGCCGCTGTAGTCTTGGTGCACAGCTACTAGGGCTGGGACGCCCCTGCCCGCCAGAAATTCCTCCCGCACCGCCTTGCCGGGAGCCTTGGGGGCCACCATAACTACGTCCACGTATTTAGGCGGTTTGATCAAGCCGTAGTGTATGTTGAAGCCGTGGGCGAAGTCGACCACCGCGCCCTCTTTTAGGAACGGCCCTATTTGGCTCTCCCACACCTTGGGTTGCTCCATGTCTGGGATGAGCACCATCACAACATCGGCGCGCCTAACCGCCTCGTCCACCTCATATACCTCGAACCCCTCAGACGCCGCGACTTCCCACGACTTACCGCCCCTTCTCAAACCCACTATAACCCTCAAGCCGCTGTCTCGCAGATTCAACGCTTGGGCTCTCCCCTGTATGCCGTATCCAATCACTGCGATTGTCTTCCCCCTTAGGACATCTAGAGAGGCGTCTTTATCTGTATAGATCCTTGCCATGGCTATATACTTCTAGTAGTTTATATCAATATCTCCCTCGTCGATTCTTAAGACCTCTGGCAACTTATCTAGTTTTGAAACTAGCCACTGCACCTCGTCGTGGGGCCCCTCCACCTTCATATGCACCCTATACAGGGAGTCCTCAGAGACGACCACCATGTCCACGAGTTGGACCCTAGCTCTACGCGTGATGGCAATCACCCGTCCCAGCGCGTCGAGGGACTTAGGCGTAGATATGCTAATCCTCCTCATAGACCAACTTCGCATCCATGCCCTCGGGCAACACCGCAGACGTCAGCCAGTCGCCGGGCTTCACCCACGGCAACACGATGTCGCTTTCGCTGTCTATGGTCATGTCGACCACGAGAGGCTCGTTGTTTCTCAACGCCCTGGCCGCAACGCTCTCTAGCTGGTCGTAAGTCTCTGGCTTAACCGCATCTATGTCATACGCCTCTGCGATCTTCAGAAAGTCAGGTCTCTTGCTGAATTCAGTCGCTATGATCCTCCTCTGGTATAGATAGATCTGCCACTGCTTAACCAACTGCAACGCCCTGTTGTCAAATATAACAGCGACTATGGGTAGGTCGTAGTCTCTAACCAGCGCTAGGTTGTTCATAGTCATCTGGAAAGAGCCGTCGCCGTCTATACACAACACAGGTCTGTTCCTAGCCGCCAGCTTAGCGCCCAGGGCCGCAGGTACGCAGAAGCCCATGGTGCCGAGCCCGGCCGAGGTTATGTACGAGCCCGGCTCGTAGACGTCCCACGCTATTTCAGTCCACATCTGGTGCGACCCCACGCCGGTTACTGCGATGGTATCCCTCGGCGCGGCTCTCCTCAAGACCTTTAACACCTTCCAGGGGTGGAAGCCAGGCGTGGAGTCGGCTATTTTAGCCATGGCCTCTTCATACTTCTTGCGTATTTCCAGCAACCACGTTAAATACCTCTGGTTCGTCCTCGGCGCCATGTCGACGAAGTCGATTAACCTTCTCAACGACTCTTTCGCGTCGCTCACTATATCCACGGTGGGCTTGACGTTCTTCCCTATTTCGCTCCTGTCGATATCTATATGTATCAGCTTCACCCTCCCGCTCCTCACAGCCTCTTGAAGCTCCTTAAAACGCCCCCACGTTCTATCGCTGAACCTAGTCCCTACTGCAAGTATTACATCTGCGTTGGCCAACGCGGCATCTGCCTCAGCCCTGCCGTGCATCCCGGCGGGTCCCATATATAGCGGGAAGTCGTGCGGCACGGCGGTCTTCCCGGGCAAGGTCGAGACGATGGGCGCATACAGCATCTTCGACAGCTCTAGAACCTCCGGCGTGGCGCCAGACCAGAAAACCCCTCCGCCGACCAGCAACACGGGTCTTTTCGCCTCAATGAGATACTTCGCGGCCATCCTCAGCTTTTCGAGGTCAGGCGGCGGCGGTACGAACTTCTCCCTGTTTACCTGTATCCGCTCCTCATAGTCAGGCGCCGCGCTTAACTGAATATCTCTAGGCAAATCTATCAACGTGGGTCCCGGTCTTCCCAAGACGGAGATCTCATAAGCGACTTTAAACGCCGTGGTTGCCTCCGCCGGCTTCCGCACTTGGTAAACGAATTTCGTGATTGGCATAACTACGCCCGGTATGTCGGTCTCCTGAAAGCCATCCCTTCCAAATATGCTAGTTGCAACCTGTCCTGTTATTGCGACCAGAGGCGTCGAGTCCATATACGCATCGGCGAGGCCTGTGACTATGTTGGTAGCGCCAGGCCCGCTGGTGACTGCAACGACTGCGGGCCGTCCTGCCGCTCTCGCGTAGCCCTCAGCGGCGTGGATAGCCCCCTGCTCGTGGCGAAACAGTATAACGTCTATATCTCGCCCATACAATGCGTCGTATAAAGCCATTATAGAGCCGCCCGGTATGCCCAGCACGTGTTTAATGCCGTATGTCTTGAATACTTCAGCCAATTTGTCTACCACCCGTTTCGAATCCCCCGTGCGAGCCCCGAAGCTACCCCCGACATTGAAAAACGTAAATCGCAGGTCTATTTAAACATTGCTCCATCTATATAGAGTTTATAGCCCGCGCCGCAAGCCTCACAACCTCCCTAACGTTTGGATACGTCTCTACTTTGTCTATTTCTGAGACGTCAATCCACACCCCCTCCTTCAGACTACCGCCGACCTCACGGACAAGATAAACCAGGTCAAAGTGTATATGGACCTCGTCGGGATATCTCACCGTTTCTTCAAGTATGGCAAGAGGTAGCGGCCTCTCGACTGTGTTCTCATCATTATTTATTCCGCGCGTAGGACCTATGGGCTCAACCCGGAGACCGGTCTCTTCTTCGAACTCCCGGATCACAGCCTCGAGAGGCGTTTCGTCGCTCTCCACGTGGCCGCCGGGGTAGAGATACACGCCTAATCTTCTATGCCGTATCATCAGAACCCTCCCATCTCTTATTAACACGCCGCTTGCCACTACGCATTTCCTAACCACGGCGTGTCGTAGGCAACTTTTTAAATAGATCCTCCGCCCCGGCTGGTGTTTGGCAAAATAAGACTCGGCATTGAAGAGTGGAAAAAACTAGAGACAGACCTGGCGAGGATAGCCTCCGGCGAACCGCTTGAAATAGTCATCAACTTAATCCTAGTCGCCGCCCAGGGAGACGAGGAAATAGAGGAAGAACATGAACACCATCACCACCACTTCGAGGAGAGCGAATTCACGAGAGAGGTGGCGAAACTGATAGACCACGTGGCGCATACATACAACGCCCACGTACATCCACATCTCCATAGTCATCACGGAAGCGTGATGTTCGCGGTGAAGGGCATGCCGAATGAGCTCATCAAGGCGTTAAGAGACTTGATCGATTACGTCAAGCTCAACTGCGAGAAGTGCACACTCCATACGGTAGACGGCGAGTTCCACTTAGGCGAGGACTTGGCGGGTATATACTTCGGCGACGCCTACAAGATCACTGTGATCTTGCCGGCGGAGGACGGACGGCGCCTCAGGGTGCACGAGGTGCATTTCTGACCTTCTCGAGTATACACCCGAGAACCTCGGTTGCTTTTCCCCTCAGCTTCTTAAGGTCTTCCAAGGCGACATGGGGGTAGCCTCCGATCCAGATATATCTGTGGATAAACGTGGGGTCCTCGATCCACCACACACATTCTTTCTCATCTACATGCTCTAGGTCGTCCACGTGCACAACGACGTCGCATTCGCAAGAGACAGGGCAACCGAGGATCTTGGCAAGTAGGGATGGACCCGTTAACACCGGTATCCCTCTCTCATAGAGCCGCCAATAGAGATCGCACTTACCAGAGGATCTCTGGAGGATTTAAATCATCTAGGAAAATATACAGGTCTTCGAGTTTGACTCTGCGTTTTCGTAGCTTCTTAGCGTCGATTTCCACAAGCTCTGGAATAAGCGTGTCGTCTACTTTTCTGAGGTAGATCTTCACGCATATAGTTTAGGTTTAAGAAGTGCTGAGGTGTACCTCGTCTCCTGGTGCAGTTGGGAGGTATATGTTGTCGTAGCCCTCCTGTGCCAGCCGTCTTATCAACGGCGCGGCGGATAGGGGATCGGCGTGTACAAAGATTAGTTTTGTAGTCGGTGAGAACCTCTTCACGAAGTTCTCAATTTCTCTCCTGCCCGCATGCGCGCTGAAGTCAAACCACTCAAGCCTGGCCTCGACTCGTACAGTGGCGCCGTCTATAACGGCGTAGCCCTTGCTGAGGATTTCGAAACCGGGCGTGTTGGGGGCCTGGAAAGAGGGGAGGAATATGCCGTTTTTCCTGCTAGATGCGATCCGTTTAAAGTAGTAGAGAGCCGCCCCGCCCTTTAACATGCCGGCCGGTGTGATGATTATAGAGGGCTCCTCCGCAGCCCCTTTCCTGACGTATGTACTGGGCACCTCTATGGAGATGTCCAGCGCCTTCTTGTAGAGGTTGGGGTCTCTCAACAGATGGGGGTACCTCCCGACGATCTGGTTTATCTGTCTCGCGAGGCCGTCCACGTAGATCGGGTAGCCGTCCACGCCGTGTTTCACCAACGTCAGCAAGATTTCCTGCGCCCTGCCCAGGGCGAAGGACGGTATCAACACGCTTCCGCCCTGCTCCAGCACCTCCTTCACGGCTTGGACGAATCCCTTTTCGAGTTTTTCACGCGGGGGGTGGTCCGTGGATGCGTATGTAGCCTCCATAATAACTACGTCGGGGCTCCTGGGCAGGTTGTAGACGTCGGCCCCCCTCAGCAAATTGGTGTCAACAGTGTTGAAATCCCCGGTGAAGACTACTGTGTATCCCTCAACCTCTATGACGCCTATCGCGCTTCCGGGTATGTGGCCGGCGTTGTACACGGTCAAAACAGCATCTGCGCCGATCTCCATGGGCTCTCCATACGTGAGAGGTATGGCGCTTGACATCGTCTCCCTGACCTCTTCCTGTGTGTAGGGCAGGTAGTAGCCAGACAGCTTAATGGCGTCGGCGTACATCAAATCGCTGAGCTCCATGGTGAGGGGCGTCGCATAAAGCGGAGTCTTCGTCGACACGTAGAGAGAAGGAAGCGCGCCGCTGTGGTCTAAATGCGCATGGCTGAGGAAAGTCGCAGTTAGATCTCTGGGACGTACGTGTAGCGGGAACACGGGTTTATCCTGCGTGTCGAAAGACACGCCGTAATCCAGCAACACGCCGTTAGAGGCGGTTCTGACAAATACCGCAAGCCTGCCGACTTCGCCGGCTCCCCCCAGGAACTTCAAACGCACGGCAAACCGCGACTGGCGGGATAAAATATTTTTTTACCTACATATGAGACTCCGTGGAGGTGGTCAGAAAACGTGTAGAGAGACTAATCGAAATAAATACGCGTATTCTCAAAGAACTTGAGGAGATTAATACTACACTGAGGAGGGGGATAAGCGTAGATAAACTTTAAATATGGCCTACCTAAAAGCGCCCTATGCCGTTTACTACATCTGTGCAACCTAGGAAACAGAGGCGGAGTCTCTACAACGCGCCTCCACATCTACGGCGCAAGTTGCTAAACGCCAAGCTGACGCCTGAGCTTCAGAAGAAGCTGGGAGTAAAGAGGTTGCCGGTGAGACGTGGAGATACCGTGTTAATAATGAGAGGGGACTTCAAAGGAGTCACCGGAAAAGTTGTCAGAGTGGACCTCAAGCGGGTTAGGATACACGTCGAAGGCGCCACCAGGACCAACAGCAAAGGCCAGACGGTATACTACCCGATCCACCCGTCGAAAGTTATGATTGTAGATGTCGACATGTCGGATAAGGCGAGGCAAAGAATAGTTGAAAGAAGGAAGAGGTAGGCTATGGTGCACCTACGCAGAACCCTTGCCCCGTATTGGTGGCCTATTCCGCGTAAAGAGGGAGGTGTCTGGGTTATTAGGCCGTCTCCGGGGCCGCACAGCCTTGCCTATTCTCTGCCTCTGGCCTTAGTAATAAGAGACTTGTTGAAATACGCTAAGACGATGCGTGAGGCTAGGTACATAATATCTAGAGGCTACGTAAAGATAGACGGAGCCGTGAGGCGAGACTACAAATTCCCGGTGGGATTAATGGACGTGATAGAGATAGTCCCCACAGGGGAGATCTACCGCGTGGTTCCGGACGAGAACAGATACTACGCTTTGCTACCCGTATCTCCGCAGGAGGCCGCCCTAAAACTGCTGAGAGTAGAGGGCAAGACCTCTGTGAGGGGCGCGGGACTTCAGCTACATTTCCACGACGGCAGAAATCTAATAGTTCCGCAGGACGTAGGTCGCCAGATCAAAACCTTCGACACGGTCCTCTACGACCTACAGAACAAAAGCATAAAGGCGCATATCCCGTTAAAGCTGGGAAGTAGCGTGGTGGTTACTCACGGCGGCAACGTCGGCTTCTCCGGTCAGCTACATGAGGTTGTGTGGACGCTTAAGAGGAGACAATCTGTCGTCGCCATAAAAAGAGGCGACGAGATAAAAAGGACAATCTTGAACTACGTGATGGCGGTGGGGACAGAGGCGCCGGTTATTAAAATAGCTCCCTAATCCGCAGGGGGCTTCTCCTCGGCGTACGCCTCAGCCATCTTCTTTGACAAAAGCCTCTCCTCAGCCTTCCAATACGTCTCGCCGTAGTAATCCAGCGCTTTGCCAATGTCGCCGATGCTAATGGCTATAGGCTCGTATATCCTCACCACATTCCCCTCCACGACCCACCCCTCTACGATACCCCCCATGGCCCAGTCGTACTTCGCGTTTATCACGTACCGTCTCTCGAATGAGGGGCTCCGCACCTTGATATATACAGTCGCTATCCCGAACTCCGTGAAGAACTTGGAGACAACCTCTCTATATTTCTCACCGGCGCGGGGGGAGGGTACTCTCTCAAGGTAAATTATATCATCACGCCGCAGATCCTCCTCTAGTTGCTGGAGGAGTTTAGAAACCGGTTGACCCGTTCTTTCGATTCGCATAAAACATGCGACTTCTCATGTTTTTATATGTGGATACTAATAGAGCCAACAAGCCGTGTAGTGACCTTTCTTGACCTCCACAAATTTCGGCTCCTCCTTGTCGCATTTGTTTTTCATGGCGTATGGGCATCTGGGGTGGAAGCGG
>Ga0197144_100518_pt1 | contig 16179 bp, 13 predicted proteins | sample GBS85_MetaG_FD_148670 | JGI IMG/M metagenome (GOLD analysis project Ga0197144, IMG submission 148670) | Sediment microbial communities from Great Boiling Springs, Gerlach, Nevada, United States - GBS 85_MetaG | ecosystem: Environmental > Aquatic > Thermal springs > Hot (42-90C) > Sediment...
TCCACATAGCGGGCTAGCAGACACAGTATACGCTCTAGGCTCAACATCAGGGAGGAATGTTGATAAGGTGAAGAAGTTCAACTTAAAACTCGAGAACAGCGAGACCGTGAAACCTCCAAGGTGGTCTAATGCAATAGCATCTCTGGAAGGGAGGGTAAGCGCTAAAATAGATGTTGGAGAGGTTAGACTATACGTGTTCGAGATACTAGCGGTGCACGTTAAGAAAGAGCTATACACAAGATGGGGGTGGGATTTCACGAGAACAAACATACTCCTACACGGAGCAGGTAGAACGTTCTACCACGTAGGGAGAATGGTTAGAGCCCAAAAACTTGTATAACAGGGAGGTGAAGGGTCAGACCGTCGTGATGCAGTCATCAATCATATTGGAGCGGCCTCCTCATCCCGACTCACCTTATGTTACATGCCCCCTAAATTTTTTAGAGAAGCATAATCATCGGAATCAAGGGTTAAGCTGTTGATGGGGGGCTTTTACAGTTTGACATTCCTGGTTTCATTTTTATTCATCCACTTGATAGGAGAAGCCTTTATTAGGTTTAAGGCTCTACAGCTAATTTCCGGCTTTGATGTTGTACATTTATGGCTAGAAAGGGGAAAGAGAGTTTATTTAGGTTGTTGAGCCTAATGCCGTCTACACTTGGATCCCAGCATCCCAGTGGGCGAGGTGGAGCCCTTCTATGGTCGTCCAGAGGAAACAAAAACCCTGAAACAAAAGAATATAAAAATCAGTGGCCATCGAGGGGTAAGCGGGAAAGGAAGGTGAGTTGTTTTAAGCTTTTTTCCTACCGGGTTATGGTATGAGGACTGCTCTTCCTTGAACTTCTCCTCTTTCTAGTTTCTCTAGCACGTGGTTAACTTCTTCGAGCGGGTGCTTTTCAATAAAGACTCTTATTGCTCCCTTTAAGTATAGGTTTACTAATTCTCTTAGCTCGATGTAGTTGCCTACAAGGCTTCCCTCTATTGAGACCTCAGTAGCTATCATTCTTATTGACGGGAATCTAATCTCGCCTCCATAGCCTACAACTATGAACCTGCCTGTCCTGCCTAGTAGTTTTAGGCCGTAGTCTAGTGTCACCTGGCCTCCGAAAAAGTCCATTGCTACGTTAACGCCTCTTCCTCCCGTTATCCTGCTAACCTCCCCCACTGGATCTCTCCTAGCATTTACAACGTAGTCTGCTCCGAGCTTAGCCGCCAGCTCCAGCTTATCCTCTTTAACATCTAAGACTATAACGTACGCTTGTGACAGCACCTTGAGCATCTGTATAGCCAGGTGACCTAAACCTCCTACCCCTATAACTGCGACATAAGAGCCAGGATACAGGCTCCTGAGAGCCTTCTTAACGGCCCTATAAGCTGTTATACCTGCATCAGCAAGAGGAGCCATCTCCACTAACTTATCCTTACTAATATCCCTAGGTAGCTTAATCAAAGTCCTATGCCCAGTCCTCAGATACTCGGCATAACCTCCATCAACGAACAAGCCCGGGAATATACCACTATCACAGTGCATATCCTCCCCGGATCTACAAGCCCAACATCTACCACATGTTATAAGAGGATGTAGTATGACAGGATCCCCCTTCTCAAACCCAACAACGTTCGGGGCAACCTCCTCAACATAGCCTGTATTCTCGTGGCCTAACGTGTAGGGAAGACTGGGTTTTAACACATCATGCCACATGCCCTGTATCAAGTGCAGATCAGTATGACAGACTCCCGCACCGGCAATTCTCACTATAACATCGAAGGGCCCCTCAAGCTTAGGGTAAGGAACGTCCTCTATTCTAAGAGGCTTATTATACTCATAAAGCCTAGCTGCCTTCAAAACGACCACCTGCATATCATATGAAAAGATACTAGAAAGGGTAAATAAACCTTCTTATATAAATTTCATGAATCCAGCCCCCTAGAAAGCCTAGATTCTAGGAGTAGCGAGCATAGCTCGGAGTTTAGGTTAAAACTGAACCTCAACAACCTACCTCTACTCTCAACAAGATCTCTAATATCGGGTATGCTCGGTCTATCACCGTTAACACTCCAAACCGCCAGGTACTCCGTAGACCCTGCAAGCCTCTTTACAGTGTTAATGTAACCTCTTATTATCTTAATATCGGTGCTACTGGAAATCTCTACGATCCCATCCCTCCCACGGACTACCATACGGTGGCCCTCATCCACAATATCCGCTAGTCTCAGACTAACTATATCCTCGTAGTTTAACCCGTATCGTAGAAGCACGTTTACAAGTTGATACAATCTAGATCTAAGGCTTTTATCCGCGAAAATCCTCTTGAGATCTTCTAAATCCTCCCAGGCTTCCTCCCTATAGCATTCATTGAATAGAATGCCCTTATTAACACACTCATTTATCCTAGACTCATCAAAATGACCTCTAATGTAAACCCTCACCCTATCCAAGGGAACCTCAACATACTTTGAAACCTCTCTCCTAGCATCCTCCAGTATCATGTATATGAAGTTAGGAGAGCACCAGTACGTTGAAGTCACTATCTCTACCTCAATTGAATCCCCTACCTTAATATCCCTCACGAAGCCTAGCTCTGTTATAGGCCTGTCAAGCTCTGGATCTAGAACGTTTGCTAGTGCCTTAAGAACAGTTTCTTTCAAAAAAGTGGGGGAGTCTGGGTAACCCATGTACATACACCGCTGTCTTAGTACACGTGCTCCTTAGACAGTTTTACTACATGAGGTTTAGCCCCATACTTTAGCGTTATATCGTCTTTTTCCTGGGCTCTCCTAACAGCCTCTACATCTATACCCCACAGCCTTGCAGCGTTCTCACCTAGAATCTTCTTTTTAACCTCTAAGCTTAGATCCACCCCGTACTCGCTCTCAAGATCCTTTGGTAGCTCGAACTTTATGAAATCCTCTATTATCCACTTAGGATGCCATAGAGCGTAATCGCTGCCAAAGAGGATTTTATCGGAGCCCAGCCACCATAGGAGCTCCGCCATTATCTGGCCGAAGTATCGAGGCCTAAGCCTTATGAAGGCTGTTGCAACAGCTAAGCCTGCATACACATTCTTATCCTGCTTTCCAATCCATACGAAGTCGTCGAATCTAGGTAATCCTATATGCGTTACCACAAATCTGAGATCCGGGAATGACGTGGCTGCATCATCTACATCGTGCACGTCGAAAGCATCCTTATCCAGAGGCCAAACAGTTGGACCCTTATGTGGAACCTGTATATCGATCCCGAGTTGCTTGTTAAACTCAAGGAATTCAAATGCCTCCTTACTATCAAGCCTCCACCCTCTCGAAAGAGACCCTCCTACATCCTTCCACTCAGCTGTATAAAGCTTAACATGCCTCATCTGCCAAGGCCTAACTCTAAACCTTTTAACATCGTGCTCAAGCTGCCTCCTACCATCCTCACCATCTCTAGGATCCCACCTAGTCCCAACTATAAACCTCTCAGGATAAGCTAAGGCCGCTTTACCAAACTCCTCAGTGTTACCGAAGGGCTCCCTAAAGAAGTACTGAAGATAGGCTGGCTGGGATATCGCCATATCAACACCGGCATCAACAAAAACATCCCTAATAAACCTCTCAGTACCATAGTAGAGGAAGGTCTCGTAATCCCATAAATACTCCTTAGGGCTAAGAGACTTATGATAATCATAGAAGCAATCCACCCAACCCTTAGCAAGCGAGGGCCTCAGCCAGTTCCCCCTATCACCTCGCCATATATGAGTATGGTAGTCGACTATAAAAACCTCGTGCCGCCTCCCATCAGGAGTCTCAACCAATATCAAGACACACCACCTTCAACTCAAATAACGTGTATGCGGTGGGATATATTTAAGTGTTTCTCTTACCAGAAGACTATATTAAAACTAATAATATTAAAATAAAAGTTTATATCATATAATATCAACCTTAAACAGAGAAATATAACTAGGCATTAAACAGTCTAGCAGGTGACCCGCTAAACGCTATGATTTAATTCATGTAGTATGAGTTTTAACCTTCACTTCTCATTATCACTGCGTGACTGTAGACAGGAGTGGAGCGGTTGTCGAGCCCAGAACTTTATAGGAGATGCGTGGATGGCTTTCACGAGAGCTTCTAGTAAGGCTTCCTCATTGTGATAGTAGGCTTCTAGAGAGTAAGTTGGATTACGCTAGTAGAGTTTGTAATAAGGTTCGCCCCATACTACATGGTTATCCAAATGTTGTAGGTGTTGGGGTGAGCTTAAAGGTGGCAGAGTGTGAGGTTACTACTACCCCATACATAGTCGTTTTGTAGAGAGGAATATGCCGAGGGGGTTCGGGCTTTATGGGGCTTGATGTGGTTTGACATCAAGCCCCACGGCCCTTGGCTTCACAGCCCTTCAGAACCCATTTCATCGGGACCCATATCAATGGGCTCCACCCGTTCAGGGTGACCCCAGCCCTCGGCCCCACCATCATTGTCCTCGGCCTCGAGGGGAAACCCCCACATCCTGGGTTGCACCCCTTGGGTGCTCGAACGTGTGCCCCACCTTGGGTCTTCACCCTAAACACGCATCTGGGGCATTCTTAGCAAGCCTTCAACAAAGAAGATAACACAAAACCTGATAAATTTAAATGAAACCGAAACATTTGCGTAAGGCTCCTGATAAGGACTGTTCCCGAGGATAGAAGGTGTTCCTACAGACTTGGTTGAATGGTAAACCCGTTTTACAACGCTATATTAGACCCTATCCTCCAAGACCTGTTCCACGGGCTATAGTATAGGTCGTTTTAGAGGGGTAACTGGACATTAGGTTGTCTCGTTCGTGACAGGGTCGCGGGTGAAACGCTTATCCTAAGCAATAACTGTGTGCTAGCTAACTTTAACAAAGCCTCCATAGGAGATCCTATCGTACAGCCAAGATCGCCTAATGGAGGTTCACACCCAGTAGATACTATAGCGTACTTAACTAGATTTGAATGAGTAGTTGTTAGGGGCAACACCGCTGATGCTACTATTGCGAAGCCCATAAAGCCGAGTCTTGCGCCCCCAGCATAGCTGGTGGAATCGGCATCCCTACAGGGCTATTACGGTTTTGATATTCTTTCGTCTCATTTCCGTCCACTTAATAAGAGTTGGGTTCATAGGCTTCAATCAACATTCGTCCTGGTGCGGAGCCCCCGTATGAACGCCCTGTTGGGAGAGGGGCTTTGGGAGGACTTATATGGGAGCCCCTATACCTCTGAGCCTAACAGCCACCAGCAAATCCATGGGGATAACGGGATCCCCGCGGGTGAGGGGAGGTTCCTTAATGGTAATTTGAAATAAGAGAACATAAAAATCAATGACCATTGAGGGACAAGCAGTTGAGGAAGCGGATACTGCTGAGTATAGGTCCAGGATGTTGGAAGGACTTCACAGTATACAAGTGATATTGTGGTAGCCTTTAATGCAAGCATAGCTCTTCAATAGCCTAGTGTAGGTAGAGTATGGAATTTCTTCAAAACATAGTTACTACAGGTATTTCCATGCCATGAGATTCGGGGGCTCTCGGACTTCTATTTGCTGCTATGGAGATTGAGGGAGGAGATGTCGTTGCATACTATAACGATATTGTGAATGTTCAAAACGAGCTCAACATAGACATAGTAAGTAGTATGCTGGAATGTGCTTATTATCTCAAATGTGATTTAACTAAACGAGTAGCCCCCTCTATAACATAGTGGCTGTCTAATTTATCCGATAATAGCCCCTCACTGTTTTCGTAACTCCCCTTTTCTACAACAACCACTATATACGGTTCCCATACCTCCAGCCCACCCAATAACCAGTTATAATCCCGGGATGTAGTTTAAGATATCCCCATATTCCTAGGAGAGTTAAACAATATTATTGGGTAGCGGTGTGAGAAAAGCTGGTTTCGATTGGAGTGAAGCCTCAAGGCACAGGTTTGACGTGAAAAGGTATCACTAGGCTTTAGAGGATCCTAGGAAAACTTTCATGGAACCATTTAAGCCTTCCTCTAAAAGACTCTAATTCAGCTTATCCTCAGATGATTGTGAAGGACATGTGGAGAGGGGGAAGTTACTTTGCTGACCTCCTCCCCACCTTAAAAAGGCGGGGGTTACCCCTATTAGGGCGGGGAGGTTTGGGGCTACATCCCCTCCCCTTGCTGGGGATTTAGCCCTCAGGCCGGGTCTCAGGCCCATTACCCCTATCCCATACCGGGTTAACCCCCATATGGGACTTAGGGTTATGTGGTTTACGCCTTGGAGGGCATAGAGGACGTATAGTGTGGTTGTTTTATTATTGGTTGTTTGAGGTTGACCCTCTAAGGCCGTCATCGCCTCCGAGCGTGAGAGACTGGAGTTTATAAACCTTCCCTCTCTTTTCATCCTGCCCTAGAAGGGCGAGGCTTTTAGTTGTAAGAGGGGAGGCGAGGTAGGGGTAGGGCTGTGTAGTGAGGAGGCAAGATGATGCTCTAGGGTACGTCTCACTACTATTCTATGTGAACCTAAGGTCTTGTTGTGAGCTTATCCTGTATGTCAGTCAAATGCCTTTAACTCATGTTTTTCGTTGTCGGGAGTATTCATCATCCTCTTCATACTCTACTATCTGGGGTTTAAATGTTTATTGTTGCCTTTGGAGCTTCTCTATTTTCCTTCTCACTATGTCAGCTACTATTTTACCGTCCATTCTGCCTCTGAGTTTTTCCATGGCTTTTCCCATTATGTAGCTGTGTGCTTTCGCCCCCCTCCTCTTAACCTCCTCTATGTTCGCTTTCACTATCTCCTCTACTATGGCTTCTGCTTGTTCTACTGTTATCCTTTGTAGGCCTAGTCTCTCTACTATCCTTGCTACCGGTTCTCCCGGATTTTTAGCTATCTCCTCTAGAACTGTTTCAGCCGCCTCCTTGGCTATTAAGCCTCCTGCTATTAAGTCTATGAGTTCCTCTAACCTGCTATCCTCTATAGACTCTACATCTACACCCTTACCTCTAAGGCCTCTAAGCGTAACTACAAATAGTGATGCTATTACTGTTGGCTGTAACTTACCCTCATATCTCTCTATGAGCTTTTCTACAAGGTCTAGCCTAACATCTGTTAGAACCTCTACTGCTAGCTCCCTTGAAAGCCCGTACCTAGATACGAGCTTTTCCAGTTTAACGTTTAGAGGTTCCGGTTTAATCTTCTCAGCCTCCTCTATCACATCATTTGATATCTTAACAGGTGGTATGTCCGTCTCAGGGTACATTCTAGCTGCTCCAGGCCTAGGCCTCATGTACCTAGTTGTACCATCGTCTAGTGCAACTCTAGTCTCCTCAGGGACCCCTTCGAATGCTAGCTGAATCCTCTCCACAACGGCTTTAACAGCCTTAAAAGCCCTCTCCCTCTCGTCAGCTACTATGACGAAAGCGTCCCTCCCAGGATCGGCTTCTAGGGCCTCGTAAACTCTGCGAACCTCCTCTAGCGTAATCCCGTAAGCTGGGAGCTCATCACTATGGATTAAACCGCCGACCCCAGCCCAGAATCTAGCGTAATCCGCTACCTCACCACCAAACCTCCTACCAGGCATAACCTCAAAGCCTAGGACGCCCTTCATGCCCTCCAGCTTAACAGCTAACACTACACCGCCAAGCTCTAAAACCCTCCTTATAACCCTGCTGGCTGTCCCGCTAAACACGTGGCTTACGTCAACAGGGTTCAACTTAACAGCATCCCTAGATAACCCCCTCCTCCCGAGCTCATCCCTTATCTTAAGTAGGTTCAACTGTCTTAGAACCTCGAATGCCACGACCTTAGCTATCAAATCTAACCTCTGAACACCCTTAATCTCAGTCTTAGCCCCACCTCTAATGCTCACGTTAAGATCCTGCCTTATAGTCCCAATACCCCTTTTAACCCTACCGGTAAGCCTTAGGAGTCTACCTATCGCTAGAGCAACCTCTCTAGCCTCCTCAGGCGATTCTATGACTGGTGCTGTAGCAACCTCTATTAAGGGTATTCCAAGTCTATCAAGCCTGTAGACCACCTTAACACCCTCCTCTCCAACCTTCCTAGCAGCATCCTCCTCAAGGCATATGGTCTCTATGGGTACCACCTTACCATTAACCTCTATGGAGCCTCCAACGGCTATCAAAGCTGTCCTCTGGAACCCGCTAGTATTACTACCATCTATTACAACCTTCCTCATAACGTGAATTTCGTCGAAAACATGAGAGCCTAGAGCCTTAGCTACAGCGATAGCTATGGTTAGAGCCTCCCTGTTAAGACCGTGTGGAGGCTCCTCATCAGCCTCTACTAGGCAGCTGTTAGCTAGTGGAGCTTGATACTCGTAATACCTTCCCCTCCTCCACTCGAATAGAGCAGCCGGGTCTACATCGCCAACCTCGCTCCTAGTAGGTCTAAGCCTCCTAACGAAGGTTACATGAGGTCCTTCGCTAAGCTCAGCTTTACAGCTACAGAATAGCTTATGCTCTGTGTCAAGTTGCTGGTGCACCTCAAGGCCTACCTTTAAGCCTATAGACTTGTAGTCTACGCTCCCCACGCTAGCCATAAGACCACCTAGGGTAGAGGTTTATATCGTGCCTTAAGCTAATCTCCCCGGCGAGGTTGGATTGCATAAGCCTCCTAACCTCCCCCATATCCCTTGTCCTAGCTAGAACCCATGAGAGTTTAACGTATGCAACCTCAGGTAGCATATCCTCCACGGGTATAGCTCCAGCTTCAAGCATCCTCCTACCAGTACTGTAGACGTTAAGGTTAACCCTACCGAATAAAGTCTGGCTAGCTATAACAACTGGTACACCACTTTCAACAGCCCTCCTAATAGGCTCTACAGCATCGCTAGAAACATGGCCGAAGCCCGTGCCTTCTATCACGATGCCGTGGAAGCCCCTGTCAACCAGCATATCTATAACCTCGGCTATGGGGCCTGGGTAGTGTTTTATGAAAGCCACCCTCTCGTCAAACCCGTTCTCCGCGAAAAGCTCCTGGGAGCCCCTCCTCCTAAAGTTACCATCTATAACCTCAATCCTACCATCGTAAGGCCATATCCTCGCTAGAGGCCTAGAGTTTACCGACTGGAACGCATCCCTCCTACTGGTATGCATCTTCCTAACCCTAACACCCCTATGAGCTAGAGCGTAGCTATCACCACTCTCCCCGTGCATGACAACCACCACCTCGGCGAAGGGAGCCCTGGAAGCTGTGAGAACAGCTGCTGTAAGGTTGAACGCTGAATCACTACTAGGCCTATCACTACTCCTCTGGGAGCCCGTCATAGCTATTGGTACTGGGAGCCCCTTGTGGAAGGCGAATGATAATGCTGCAGCGGTATAGCTCATAGTATCAGTTCCGTGTGCTACCACAACACCATCGTAGCCGCGCTCGAGCACCTTGGAAACCTTCTCCACTATAACACTCCACATCCAAGGCTTCATATCCTCGCTTAAGATGGCGAATAGCTGTTCAGCCTCTACACTAGCATACCTAAACATCTCCGGTACGCTTAGGGAGAGCTCCTCCGGTGAAAGGTATGGTTTAACAGCTCCAGTCTCGTAGTCAATCCTACTAGCAACAGTGCCACCACACCCTAGTATGAAGACCCTGGAGCCTCCGACCTCCACCTCCTCAACTAACGGTACCGGAGCCCCGGGCTCGCCCCTCTTAACACTGCCAACCCTCTCTATAACCTCGCCACCAGTAAGTCTAACACCCACGTTATACCCATTCCTCAACTTCAACACTATTACAGGCTCCCCGCTATCCCCGTATCTCGGTAATAGCATACCCTCAACATCCAGGCCGTCAGGCCTCCTAACCCTAATAATGTCGCCAGGCTCTAAGCCTAGCTCTCTTAAAACAGAAGCCGCAGACCCCGTGTACCCGTGGTACTCCACGTACAACACCTAGTCTTGTATGTTTAAGCTAAAGGATTTAAGTCCCGGAATACGTGGAATAGCTAGGGGTCTGTGGGATGCCAACCCACGGGTCTATGACTAAAGCTGGCAAGGTTAGGAAGTCTACGCCGAAGATAGAGGCTAAACCTAAGAAGAGGCCAACACCCAGGATAAGGAGTAGGGGGAAGTACGCTAAACTACTTGAGAGGCCGGCCGCTCAGACGGCTAGAGCTCAGTTCTAAGCTATAACACCCTTCCTGTACAAATCCTCTATCTCGCCCTCACTATAGCCAAGCTCCCTTAAAACCTCCCTAGTGTGCTCACCTAGAGTTGGAGGGGCTCTCGAAGGTTTAGGCCTAATACCGTTAAAGAGGGCTGGGTATAGTAGTTGCTTAACCTCACCTAACCTTGAGTGCTTAACGACACCAACTAAGCCGGAGCCCCTCACGTGAGGGTCCTCAAACACCTCGTTAACCTCATACACCGGGCCGCAGGGAACGTCGTGCTCCTCCAACACCTTAACCCAGTAACCTCTAGGCTTCTCCGAGAAGATCCTTTCGAGTACTGGTATGAGTATATGTCTATTCTCAACCCTCCTGGGGTTCGATGAGAACCTTTCATCTTTACAAAGCTCCTCCACGCCTAGAGCCTTGCAAAGGTTACCCCAGAATCTCTCGTTAGTAACAGCTACTGCAACCCACTTTCCATCAGAGCATTTAAAAGCCTGGTACGGGACTATCGATGGGTGACCGCTACCGAACCTCCTAGGCTTAGACCCGGTTAGCAGGTATATCATGGCTATATAGCTCATAGCGAAGATAGATGAGTCGTAGAGTGAAACCTCTATAAACCTACCTCTACCACTCCTCATCCTATCGAGGAGGGCTACCAGTATGCTGTTAGCAGCTATAAGCCCAGCTATCATGTCGAAGAGGGCGAAAGCAACCCTAACAGGAGGTCTCCCCTCCTCACCAGTAGACATCATGAGACCGCTCATAGCCTGGATTACAAGGTCGTAGGCTGGTTTAAGCTCATAGGGGCTCCCGGAGCCGAAGCCGCGGATGCTACAGTAGATTATATCCTCTTTCACCCCCCTAAGGGTCTCATAATCTACACCAAGCTTCCCGGGGACGTCGGCTCTAAAATTCTCTATAACAACATCGCTAACCCTAACAAGCCTATACACAACCTCCCTACCCTCACCCCTCCTAAGATCAACAACGATACTCCTCTTACTACGATTAATAGACATAAAGTAAGCACTCTCACCACCAACAATAGGAGCCCAAAACCTAGTCTCATCACCACCAGGAGGCTCAACCTTAATAACATCAGCCCCTAAATCACCGAGAACCATTGTAGCGAAGGGGCCTGCAAGAGACCTAGTAAAATCAAGAACCCTAACACCCTCCAACATCCCACCAGCACCCCGAAACACTTCCAGGCCACCTTTCACAGGGGATTAAGGTTAGATTTATAAAGTTTAGCTAAATAACGCTGTAAGTGAAAGCTAGGAGGTGTTAATTAGTGGCTATAACTACGAGGACCTTAACTTACACAGCAATAGCAGTTGTAATACTCATTTTAATAGTTGCAGCGGCCTTCATCCTAAGAGCCCCTCCTGAAGCTCCTACAACGCCAACAGAGACACCAATACAAACACCGGGGCCGACACCAACACCAACACCGACGCCAACAGAGACACCAATACAAACACCGGGGCCTGCTAAGTATAGTATTATAATTGGAACTGGAGGCATCGGCGGTGTCTACTTCTACTATGGCGGGACTATAGCGGGGATTATAGCTAACTTCACAGACATAGAGGCTACTAGTATACAAACAGCGGCGTCAATCGATAACCTAGTGCTTATAAGGGATAAAACTGATTTAACTAAAGGGATTATATACTGTGCGACCGTGCTCCCCGACTCAGCGTATTTAGCTTATACAGGTCAGCATGAGAGGTTTAAGGATAGCCCTGCACCAATAGCTATACTATGGGCTATGTATCCAAACTACCTCCACATAGTAACAACAACAGACTCCGGTATTAAAAGCCTTCTAGACCTTAAAGGTAAGAGAGTTTCAACAGGAGCTCCGGGTAGCGGGACGGAGGTTGAAGCTTTCCTAGTGCTAAGACTCGTTGGGATAGATCCAGCGAGGGATTTCGCTAAGTGGGAAAGGCTTGGGGCTGCTGAGAGTGCTAGAGCTTTAAGGGATGGAGCTATAGATGCTTACTTCTGGTCTGGAGGGCTACCAACAGGGTCTGTTCTTGAGCTAGCGAAAACCCTAGCAGCAAGGGGTAAGCAGATATACCTTGTACCCATAGATACAGCTACTGCTACAGCTTTCGCAGCAATATACCCAGGCTTAGCTAGCCCGGGCGTCATACCTAAAGATGTCTACGGCGCACCTGAGGATACACCTACGCTACAGTTCTGGAACATGTTCGTATGCCATAAGGATACCCCGGCGGACGTTGTATACAAGATAACGAAGGCTGTATTCGAGAACCTAGCCATACTACATGGGGCTGTACGACCAGCTAAGGATACGAATTTAGAGAACGCGCTTAAGTTCTATGGAGGCGTGATACCATACCATGAGGGGGCCCTGAAATACTACGAGGAGGTAGGAATCCTTAAGAGGTAGAAGTTTTAATGAACTTTAGAAACCTGCTTGAGAAAACTCTTTTTTTAATAGCATTAATTGGGGCTCTATACCACTTATACCTCATAGTGCACCCGTACACCCCCCTATCCTACTGGTATAGAATTGGAGTTCTCGACCTAACACAACTGCAAAGGGGGACTCACGTATTCTTCATACTATCAGTAGGCTTCCTCTTAAGCTATCTAAGGGGGTGGAGTGTATCTTACCTAGGGATTAGATGGGTTCTCGCCTTAGTCCTAGCTTTAACAACCTTTATCCCAGTGTATCTGACATTAGGCGTCTTCATTGATAAGCAGGACATACTGTCTGCCACCCTACTCTTATCAGCCTACGTTCTCTCAATCCTACCACCTATCTTAAACCCCCTCGCTAGGCTCTTCAATTACCTCAAGTTATCCGATTTAGCCTTAGCTATCCTAGCTTCCATACCATACCTTTACCTAGTCTTTAACTACTGGGCTTTAATAGATAGAGCTGTGACCCCGCTTCCACTTGATGTTGCCATGGGCTGGGGTATGACGTTAATGTTGATAGGCCTCGTCTTAAGACTTATAGGGCCTGAGATGCCTCTCCTAGTTACAGCCTTCATATTATACGATATCTACGGCTACCTACTCCCAAGACCGTGGTTCCACCCTGGTTTTGATGTTGAGTTCCTAGCAGGTAAACTTTACGCCGAGACAGAGGCCGCGCTTCTAGGCATAGTGACAGGGGTATCAGCTAATTACGTGGCTTACTTCACAATACTTGCTGGAGTTCTAGGAGCTTTAGGGTACGGGAAGGCTATGGGTAGGACTTTCTTAGCCCTTCTAGGTAGAAGCCCTGTTAGTGTAGGTAGGGCTAGTGTAGGGCTTGGCATTGGTATGGGTATGGTTTCAGGGTCTGGGGCGGCTGATACAGCTTATGTAGCGTCAACGTTTAAACCTTTATTTAAGGCCGCAGGCTACAGTGACGTTGTTGCCGCGGGGATAGCCGCTAATGCTGGGACCTTAGCTTACATAACACCTCCAATTCTGGGTTCAGTGGCATTCCTAATGGTTGAACTCCTAGGTATACCGTACACGTGGGTTATAGTGATGGCCATAGGCCCGGCTCTCCTCTACGCTATCTCAATATTAGTATATAACGAGCTGTATGCTAGGAAGGCTGGGATAAAACCTGTAATAGTTGAGGCTAAGGTAAGGAGGGGCCCTGAACTCCTAATACCATTCACAGTACCTATTCTCGTTTTAGTACTGATATTCCTAGGCTATAGTGTTAGCTTAGCTGTAACCATAGCGATAGTGCTAGCTCCATTCATAGCCCTGATGGATAGGGATATGAGGGGTAACATTAGGAGGGTTCCTGAAGGGCTTGCTGAAGGGTTAAAGCTTCTAGCCCCTATTGGTGCTAGCATAGTGCTAGCTAATGTTATAATGTCTATGGTCGTACTCTCAGGGTTACACCAGAAGTTTGCACTAGCTTTACTGGAGCTTGTAGGAGGTAACCTTGTATACGCTATCCTATTCGCATTCTTCTTCTCACTACTACTAGGAATGGGTGTTCCACCTATAGCAACATATACACTCTCATCACTACTAACAGCACCAGCCCTCATTAAGCTAGCTGTAGCAGCAGGTATACCAGAGGGGGCCGCGCTACTTGCAACCCACATGTTCCTATTCTACGCCGCTATGTTAGCTGATATAACACCACCAGTAGGCCTCTCAAACTTCGCTGCAGCAGCTGTATACGGCTTGGATCCAATTAGAGTAGGTATTAGAGCTGCTCTCGTAGCAATACCTAAGTACGTATACGCTCTAAGCTTCATATGGTCTTATTGGGGTACATCGCTTCTAGTGCTCCCAGTACTTCTAACAATGCCTTTAACTCAGGGTGTCGTACTTATAGCCTCTAGGTTCGCAGGTGTAATTGCTGGAATCTACTTCCTATCAATAGCGAATGTAGGCTTCTACGCTAACTGCCATATTAACCTCGCTCCCAGGCTCCTAATAGCCTTCTTAAGCATCCTGCTCTTCATCCCAGTAGAGGTTTTAAACTTAATAGGCTTCGCTGGATGTGCGGTTGTACTAGCCCTAATATCGAGGTTTAAAACTAGGAGCCTATGTAGGGTTTAACCTTGAGCGTTACACAAACCCCTTGAAGGGAGATCTCGACCCCCTCAACTACTAACCTCACCTCTTGCGATGAACAGTACTCTAAGACCTTCGACTTGAAGGTTCTAATAGAACTGTTGATATCTATGAGTCCAGATGTGTAGTACTCTACCGTAGCCTCATCGGTTACCACGCCAACCCCTTGGAAGCCGTCTCCGCAGACTTCAAATACCAGCATAACAGGTGATCCTGTAACGGAGTTGTTAAACATTATGGTGAGCTTGGATCCACACGTAACGGTAACCCTTTCAACCCACATCTCACTCTGAATCTCGACCACGGCAACTTTAGATAGCAAGGTGTATGTTGAAAGTGCTAGTAGGAGTGCTACTACAACTAGTGGGATTAGGGTCTTCCTAGGCATACCTGAAGCCAGCCTCCCTCCTAACCTCTACCCTTAAAAACTGAAATATCCTGCTCACGAGAGCGTATATTGAGAGGAATAGTAGAACCGCTAAGATAACCCTCCACCACACGATAGATCCATCCTCCCTTAACGGTAGGAGAGCAACCCCTAGAACTTCTATGGAGGCTGTGTTAGCAACCCACAGCACTACGAGTGTGAGCACAGCGGAGAGGATTATTGATAGTAGGACGCTAACCACGAACAAAGCTACCGCCACCATGACTAGTGGTATGGTTAAAGCTAAGACTGCTATGGGTATAGAGAGAACCGCAAGAATGAGGATGAGAGGAGCCCCTAGAAGTAGAAGAACTAGTAACACTACAGGCCCAATAACGCCCATAATGAAAAGAGCTAGAAGTAGAAGAACGTAGAGCACAATAACTAGAACAGCTAAACCGCCAACCCACTTAAAAAGCCTACCAAGAGCGGGCAAACATACCACTCCTAGAACATCTAAGAGCTTAAAACGCTTTAAAGCACCACAATCCACTACACGAGCACACTCATATATAAATTCCCCATAACATACCCATATAGTGGGTGACCTACAAATGCTCACTAAAATGGTATGCGGAACATGCTACTACTGGGCCCCATTAAGGAGCAATCCATCCATTGGCTTATGCACACTTAATAAGCTTATTAGAGGCTCTGACGATGAAGGGTCAACGTGTTACAAGGCGTGTAAACCCTCTAAGTTTGAATACATGTGGTGTGTAGACTGCAATGTTATGGTAAGCAGGGATGAGGTTGAAGAGCACATATTCCACGAGCTCCGTGCACCTCCACACCTAGATGAGGATGTACATGAGGAAACGTACACTGTTTCATGATATCCATGGCTACAACTGAAAGCCTCGCCCTTCAAGGGCGGGAATGGATGATTTATAAGGCTCCCCTACACTCTATGTTCTACCCTAGAGAGTTCTATACAGGCCGTTGATGAGGGGGTGCTAACCCTAAGTGTAGCTGTAAGGGTTAGTCCCGAGCCGGCTGGCATAGAGCTCCTTAAAACATACAGGGCTGCCCTCAACTACGCCTTGAACAGGATACTAAGCTTA
>Ga0197144_100521_pt1 | contig 16088 bp, 8 predicted proteins | sample GBS85_MetaG_FD_148670 | JGI IMG/M metagenome (GOLD analysis project Ga0197144, IMG submission 148670) | Sediment microbial communities from Great Boiling Springs, Gerlach, Nevada, United States - GBS 85_MetaG | ecosystem: Environmental > Aquatic > Thermal springs > Hot (42-90C) > Sediment | place...
ATCTTCGGGACGGGCAGGGTGAGATTCGTCAACGGGCAAGTAGTCAAGTCGCGGTCGTTCCTTGTTGTAACTTAACCCGATAGCGTTGATGCTTGAAGCAACGACAACCTTGTAAATGCCCAACTGCCTGCATGCTTCAAGGACATTGTAAGTTCCCATCACATTGACCCTCATGACCTCGTGGGGCATTGCAAGCCAAGGTCCTGGTATGGCTGCAAGGTGGACAACAGCATCCGCGCCCTTCAGGTTGTTTACGACTTGAGCGAAATCGGTGACATCAGCGCAAACGAAGTCAGCACTTTTGTCTTCAGGCGCTTGCACATCAAACACAAGCACATCATGCCCTTGTTCTATCAGACCTTTCACCACTGCCTTGCCAATCCGACCTGCACCACCAGTCACGACAACTTTCATCTCTGACCCTCCTTCGTTGGTGGTTGGTTTTAAGCGATGCCTGAGCCGAAAAAGTTAGAAAGTCGCTGGTCGCTGCCTGTTTCCCCTTGTGCGACCTGTCCAAACTGGCTTGTTTTCGGCTACAATTTTGGCGGCAAGGAGGGACGAGTTGATGAGTCAAGCAACGACGAAGACTTTGCCGAACTCGCCTGACCAAAGATTTTTGTCGCCAATTTTTTCAGGCATGGCGAAAATCGTCGCCAAGGAGAGATACCGAAACTTTTGCCGCTTGACATTTCGTTGCCCAGAAATTGCAGCGAGGACTCAACCAGGTCAGTTCGTCAACCTTTACCTTGACGGGCTCGGAGGCGAAACAAATTTTGAGCGGTCAAATTTGCCGATGGCTGCCATACTGCCGAGACCTTTCAGCGTGGCGAAAATCGTCCCGCTTAAAAAAGGCGTGATTCAAAGCGATGAACCGCAAGCGTTTTCTGTGCTCTTTGAAATTCGCAGCATCGGGACAAATTGGCTGGCTCAGTTGACAACCGATGTTCCCGTCAGGGTTTCAGGACCTTTGGGAAAAGGTTTTTGGTTGCCCGAAGGCACGAAAACCGCAGTCTTGGTTGCCGGCGGCATTGGCATCGCACCTTTCCCCTTCTTGGCTGAAAGGCTAAAGGCGCAAGGGGTTGAGACCATCCTTTTGCTCGGAGCGAAAACGAAAGACAAATTGCCCTTTGACCCAGTCCGCGCCGAATTCCCGCTTTTGCGAAATGGCAAGCCTCTCTCATACTGGGGCGTTGACGAGTTTGAAAGCATCGGCGTTCGTTCCGCAATCGCCCTTGAAGAGCCAGAAGACGGCTTTTTCGCTGGAACGGTCACGCAACTCTTTGAGGCGTGGCTTTCAACCCAAAAGGAACTGAACAGCACAGTCGTTTACGGTTGCGGTCCAATCCAGATGCTCAAAGTGCTAACCCAAATCGCCCAATCTCACGGCTTACACTGTCAAGTCTCTTTGGAAGAACGGATGGGTTGCGGGATTGGGATTTGCTTTGGCTGTCCCATCCCCGTCAAAAGCGGCGGATACAAACTTTGCTGCACCGACGGTCCAGTCTTTGATGCGAGCGAACCGGCATTGTGAGAGTATGCTCCAAAATTGTTCATGCCACTGGCTTTAGCCAGTGGTTGATGACGAACTTTCTGAGCGGCGAATTCATTTGGCACTTTGAAAGTTTGTGGGAGGGCGAACCTCCCGGTGAGCCGAAATCAAGTTTTACCAACCGCCATTCGCTACTCGCCGTTCACCATTCGCCAGTCACCAATCGTTGCCGTTTAACAAGTCGCCAATCGCCAGTCGCTAATCGCTGCCGTTTTGGGGCTCGGCAGGAGCCTCGCCCTCCCAACTAATTCGCCGACTAAAGTCGGCGCTCAGGTTCTTCGTCATCAACTAAGGGTTGAAACCCGTAGCATGAACGGTTTTTAGTTGTGTCGCAAAATACGGGATGAAGCCTGTGGCGTGGATGGAGTTTCGGTTGAGCCATCAACTTGCGGGACTTCGCCCCGCGTGGGCGATGAGGGTGCAAGTTTGTGACCCAAAGACACGCAAAGGAGGGAAGTTGGGATGAAGGATTTGGCGCTTCGGGCTTTGGACACAGCGAAAAAGTTGGGCGCAACTTATGCCGATGTCCGAATTCTGCTGACTCGGCGAGAAGACATCTTGGTCAAAAACGAACGAGTTGCTTCGTTGGAGCAAACTGAGGACATCGGCGTGGGCGTTAGGGTTATCGCCGACGGAGCATGGGGGTTCGCCGCAACCCGTGAAGTCACGCCGGAAGCACTGGACAAATGCGTTGCACAAGCCGTTGAAATTGCTAAAGCCAGCGCGACTTTGAAGGAACGGGAAGTTGTCTTAGCACCCGAACCTGCCCATGTCGCCTTTTGGGAAACCCCCATTGAAGTTGACCCGTTCGCTGTCTCCCTTGACAGAAAAGTTGAGACGCTCCGCCAATGCACTCAAATCATGCGCAAGTTCCCAGAAGTCAAAGTCGCCCTCGGTTGGATGAGTTTCCAACGGAAGCACCAATGGTTTGCAAGCACCGAAGGAGCAATCATTGAGCAGATACTCACTAGAAGCGGTGCGGGAATTCAGTCTCAAGCGACGGACGGAAGCGATTTGCAAGTTCGCTCATACCCGCAATCTCATGGAGGTCAGTTCATGAGCAAAGGCTACGAACTGGTTGATGAACTTCGCTTGGCTGACCATGCAGAGCAGATTGCCGAGGAAGCGAAAGCACTCTTGACAGCAGACCCATGCCCTGAAGGCGAGTTTGACTTGATTTTGGACGGTTCTCAACTTGCGCTTCAAATCCACGAGTCTGTTGGACATGCCCTTGAGTTGGACAGGGTTTTCGGGTCGGAAGCCAACTACGCAGGCACAAGTTTCGCAACACCTGAGAAGTTGGGCAATTTCCAATATGGCTCACCGATTGTCAACATCGTCGCCGACGCAACTTCGCCGGGAGGGCTTGCCACTTTCGGCTACGATGATGAAGGCGTTCAGGCTCAAAGTTGGCATCTCATCAAGGACGGCATTTTGGTGGACTATTTGACATCCCGCGAGACAGCAGCAAGGTTGGGGGCTGGGAGAAGTCACGGGTGCATGAGGGCTGACGGCTGGCAAAACTTGCCCATCATCCGAATGGTCAACATCAGCCTGATGCCGAAGGAAGGGACTTTGGACGACCTGATTGCCGACACTAAACATGCAATCTTCATGGCTGTCAACCGAAGTTGGAGCATTGACAACCAACGGGTGCAGTTTCAGTTTGGGTGCGAAATCGGCTGGGAAATCAAGGACGGCAAAAAGGTTCGGATGGTCAAGAACCCGTGCTATGCTGGCATAACTTGGGAGTTTTGGCGTTCGTGCGATTTCATTTGCGGCGAGAGCGAGTTCGTCCTTTGGGGCGTCCCAAACTGCGGCAAAGGTCAACCGCCACAAAGAGCGGAAATGTCCCACGGAGCAGCGCCAGCAAGGTTCAGGAAGGTCAAAGTCTTCCCAGCAAAGTGAGCCTGCCGTCTCGTTGAGGAACTTTGTAGCGAGCCAATTCGTCAAAAATGCGGGTTTGAATCTCAGCGCATTGTAGGAGCGGCTTCAACTGCAAACGAACGGGTTGCGGATTGAGAAATGAGGTGATTGGGCGATGCGGCTCGCCTATATGGTTTTGTGGGTTGCCGTTTGGGCGACATGCATTGCCTTTCACCATCAAGTTGCATTGGCATTGTGGGCAATGCCGCCGATGACACCTTTGGATCGGATTTTGCCAAATGTTCAGCGCTATGTCCAGCAAAACCCAAAAGATGCTCACGGTCACTATGTCCTCGCAAGATTGCACAGCCTCGCTTTTGCGATGGGAGAAAAAACATATGTCGCTACCCGTCCAAACAAGCCTTTAGAGTTTCACCCCACAGAACCTTTCTTTACTGAGCGACCCAAAGGAGCGGGTGAGCCCGACCAAACAGCCCTTGACCATCTTGCCAAATCCATCCGCCACTACCGCATCGCCGTGCAGTTGAAGTCGGAAGAAGCCCTTTACTGGCTCGGTTTGGGTTGGGTTTTGGAACAAGGGATGAAGTTCGCAGACAAACTGCCTGCACCGTTTCTGGAAAAGCCAAAAATCGTTTCAGCCGAAGAATGGCGAAAAGAAGCGCTTAATGCCTATCGGAAAGCCTTCAGGCTCAGTGTTGACAGGGAACTCTCTCGCAGTCCAAAAAGGCGTGGCGAAATGGGGCTTCCATCGGGCTCAATCGCTCAGGAAGCAGGAGAAGCCATCCTGAGGCTGCAACGAGGTCGGAGGTTGAGTTTGTTAGAGCGATGGGAAGTCAGCAGGGTGGAAGGCGCTTTGGAGGAAATCAAAAAATTGCCCCGCCCCATCACGCCCATCATCTTCCCAGTCGGCAACACGCTTTCCCTTTCAGATTTGGTCTCGTCCCATCCCGTCGTTTTTGACTTGAACGGCGATGGCATCAAGGAAAGATGGCAGTGGGTCACTCCTAAAGCGTGCTTTTTGGTCTGGGACGGTGAGCGGACAGGTCAAGTCAATTCAGGCTTGCAACTTTTCGGCTCAGTGACTTGGTGGATGTTCTGGCGAAACGGCTACGAAGCACTGGCAGCGCTGGACGATGACGGAAACGGCTGGCTTGAAGGGAAGGAACTTGACGGAATTTTCGTCTGGCACAACCGAAACATCAACGGAGTTTCCGAGCGAGGGGAAGTTTTGCCGCTTTCTCACTTCGGCATCGTCCGCATCTCCGTCAAAGCCACAAACCGCATCGGCAAAACTCTTTTCAACCCGAAAGGCATTCAACTTAGCGATGGCACTTTCCTGCCAACTTACGATTGAGTTTCAAAGCCCATCAATCTTGACAGGTTCAAACCAGCCGACTGTGCGGTTGGTTTCGGTGAAGATTTGCTTTGCCGCATCAACGAGCAAATCGGGCGTGACTTTCTGAAGGTTGGGCAGGTAGGTGTTGAGCAACTTCCAATCGCCCAGAACCTCATATGCACCGACATGATATGCTCGTTCGGTTGCTCCGTCTAACGAGCGCAAAAAGTCGGCTTGCTCCATGTGCACGACCCGTTCCAACTCATCCTGCTCTGGGGGTCTTTCGGACAACTGCTGCAATTCCGACCAAACTATACCCTCAACTTCAGGCAACGATGATTGGTCTGTCAAGGTCACGAAGACGGTGAAGAGGGCAGCCTCTTTGTGGATGGAGTTACCGACCCAGACACTCAAAGCCTTCTTCGTCTCAACCAGTTTCCGATAAAGCCGAGATGTCCGCCCATGACCGAGCACATCCGCAAGTATGTGCAGCGCATATGGAACGAGTTGTCCGTTCCCGTCACTTGTCCCCTGCACCTTGTCCCCTGTCCCCTGATAAGTCGGTGCATGGAAGACCATTGCCAGCAAAGGCAACTCCCCGTGACCTTTCACCCTGACCCTTCGCTCGCTCCTTTGTTGTGGTTCTTTGACTTCGGGCACTTTTGCCCCTTGACTTGGCTGCAACTCTCCAAACCGCTTTTCAACTTCAGGCAAAGCCTCTTCAGGAGTAATGTCGCCGCTCAGGACAAGGAAAGCGTTGTTGGGCGCATAGAAGCGACGGTAGTAATCATAGAGGTCGTCTCTGGTCATCCGTTCCAAATCGCTCCGCCAGCCGATGATAGGGTTACGGTAGGGATGAACTTGAAAGGCTGTCGCAAGGACTTCGGTGAAAAGGCGGTGCTCAGGATGGTTCTCATACATCTCCAACTCGCTCAAGATGACGCCCCGCTCAAGTTCCGTCTCCTGCGGGTCAAACAAAGCGTTCGTCATCCGGTCAGCCTCTATGTCAAGGGCGATGAGCCAGTTCTCTTTCGGCAAAGTCTCAAAGTAGGCGGTGTGGTCGTAGGTTGTGTGACCGTTCAAAACGCCGCCGTGTTTTTGGATGAGCCGGGCAATTTGCCCTTTCGGGAACTTGGGCGTCCCTTTGAAAAGCATGTGCTCAACCCAATGGCTGATGCCAGTTATGCCGATTTGTTCGTGCCGAGAACCGACTCGGTAGAACGCCCAAACGCTGACGACCGGCGCATGGTGAATGGGCGCAATGAGAACCTTCAAGCCGTTCGGCAAAACATGTTCGCTGACTTGCACTGACCATTCCGACACTTCAATCACCTCCGTGCCGAAAATTGTAACGCCTTTGAAAGGGTTGCGCGTTGAGGGTTGTGAGTTGCGGGTTCAGGCGATAAACTTGAACGAGTGACCCCGAAATTGAAGAGCGAGGGGTTGATGATGGATGGAGCAAAGAGTTCAGCCCTTTGACCCGTTCAAACTTTGCTCGGTTGGGACAGTTCGTAGGTTGCTTTTGGAGCACCAAATCCGACCATCCAAGGTGATGGGGCAAAGTTTCATCGTCAACCGCTCCGCTCTTGAGCGAATTGTCAATGCCGCCGAACTGAAACCGGACGAAGGGGCTTTTGAAATCGGCACAGGCTTCGGGACGCTCACTGCTGCATTGGCGCAAAAATGTCGCATCGTCGTCTCGTTGGAAAAGGACAAGCGTTTGCTTTCTGTGGCTGAAACTTTGCTGAAGCCGCTTGCTAATGTCCGCTTGATTTGCGATGACGCCTTGACCGCCGATTGGGAAGCGCTCATTTGCGAACATGGCGAGGTTGAGCGGTGGAAGTTCGTGAGCAACCTGCCTTATGCCATAAGCAAGCCCCTGCTCATGCGGTTGATGAAAGAGCGTCACCTTTTCCCTTTGGCTGTAGTGACCGTTCAGCGGGAAGTTGCCCAACGGATGGTGGCAAAACCCAGCGACGAGGGCTACAGCATCTTGAGCATTGCCGTCCAGTTCTACGCCGATGTTCGTATCTTGTTCAACCTGCCGCCGACCAGTTTCTACCCTGAGCCCGAAGTTTGGTCGTCGGTCGTCAAGTTGCAATTCTTGCCTGAACCGAGAGTCAGGGTTTCTGACGAGAGGTGGTTTTTCAAGGTCGCCGAGGCAGTTTTGATGCAAAGGCGCAAAACGGTTACAAACGCACTGCATATTCGGTTTGGGTTGCCTAAAGGGTTGTTGACTGAGTTGCTGCAAAGTTGTGGCATTGACCCCGAACGGCGCGGCGAAACTTTGTCAATTCAGGAACTTGCACGGTTGGCAGAAAACTTGCGGCAAAACCTTCCTGTGAAAGGAAAGCGTAGCGGTGAGGAGCGAAAAGGCGTGATTCGTGGAGCGTAAGGTGTAATGCTAAGCGCGACTTCTTCGCCACCTTTCTCGGCGAAGGGTTGCTCTCAACAACAAACTTGCGGTGTGCTATAATTACAAGCGCCGAAAAAGGAGCGGGCGTAGCTCAGAGGTAGAGCGCCACCTTGCCGAGGTGGAAGTCGCGGGTTCAAGTCCCGTCGCCCGCTCCATTTTTCTTTTCGCCCACCGTCACCACCTGAATCAAACTGCTTCCCCCGACACATTTCCCCTCACGCTGCTGCTACAATTTTCGTTGCGGCTTTAAGAGAGGTGAGTCAGCATGCCTTTGGCGTCCGCTGAAGAGGCACTTGAAGAACTGAGAAAGGGCAACTTCATCATCGTTGTGGACGACGAAGACAGGGAAAACGAGGGCGATTTGGTCATTGCAGCCGAGAAGGTAACACCCGAAGCCATCAACTTCATGACCAAATACGGGCGCGGGCTCGTTTGCGTTGCGATGACTGGTGAACGGCTGGATGAACTTGAAATTCCGATGCTGCCAGGCGATAATACATCGCCTTTCGGCTCGCCCTTTGCCATGCCCGTTGATGCGCACCCGCGATTTGGCGTCACTACGGGAATATCAGCCTACGACCGAGCAATCACTGTCAAGGTCTTGATTGACCCAAACACTAAGCCAAGCGATTTGACCCGACCAGGACATGTCTTCCCCCTCAGGGCAAAAGAAGGTGGGGTGCTCAGGAGGGCTGGTCACACAGAAGCGGCTGTTGATTTGTGCAAGTTGGCAGGTCTCTACCCTGCAGCCGTCATTTGCGAAATTTTGCGAGAGGACGGACAGATGGCTCGCTTGCCCGACTTGGAAAAATTCGCCGAACAACACGGGTTCAAAATCATCACAGTCGCCGACATTATTGCCTACCGTCTCTCCCACGAACAACTCGTTCGGAAAGTCGCAACTGCCCGTTACCCGACGCCGTTTGGTGAGTTCACTTTGCACGCTTACGAATCTGTCCTTGACGGCACTGCCTTTTTGGCTTTGGTTATGGGCGAAATTAATCCAGAGGAGCCAGTTCTCGTCCGAGTCCATTCTGCTTGCTTGACCGGAGACGCCCTTTACTCCCTTCGTTGCGATTGTGGCACTCAACTCAGGTTAGCCCTTGAGAGAATTGCAGCAGAGGGGAAGGGTGTTTTGCTTTACATCCCGCACCACGAAGGGCGAGGCATCGGGCTCATAAACAAACTGAAGGCTTACGAGTTGCAAGACCAAGGGCTTGACACCGTTGAAGCCAACTTGAAACTTGGGCATCCTATGGACGCTCGCGATTACGGTTTGGGAGCGCAAGTTCTGAGGGATTTGGGCGTCCGAAAAATGCGTTTGATGACCAACAACCCAACTAAACGGGCAGGCTTGGCAGGTTACGGGTTGGAGATTGTTGAAAGAGTCCCGCTTGTCGCTGAGCCAGCCTCTGAGTTCGCACGCAAATACCTGGAAACGAAGCGGGAGAAAATGGGGCACTTGATTGAACTGTGACGACAGCGCAACTTAGCCCTGTGCCTGCCTGTATTCTCCAAAAGGCACAAGCACGGTCGCTAACTGCCGAAAATTTCGCAACCTATCCTGCAGCCTTGATGAGGGCTCTAAGTTTAGGGGTGGTTTTTCAGTGAGACGATGGGTGCAAAAACGGAAATGGTTAGCAATTGTTTTGCTTGTCATCGCAGCAGGTTTTGGCTTTTGGTGGTGGCAGAAGACAAAAACAGCAACTCCAGCCAAGTTCGCCATCGTCCAACGGGAAACCCTGACCTTAGCCGTTCGTGAAGTCGGGACAATTGAGCCACTTGTGAAAGTCGCAGTCAAGTCAAAAGTCGCAGGTCGCATAATGGCGATACGCGTCCAAGAAGGCGATTTCGTCCGAAAAGGTCAAGTCATTGCCATCATTGACCCGACAGAACTGGAACGACAGGTCAACCAAGTCAAGGCTGAATTGGCTGCCGCCGAGGCGAGATGGCGCCAAGCCTTGACAAATTTGCAACTTCAGGAGACTTTGCTGAGGCAGCAGTGGGAGCAGGCTTATGCCGACTTGATTGCAGCCCAAGCGAACTTTGAAAAACTGATGACGGGTGCTCGCTCCGAAGAGATTGAAGCGGCTGAAGCGAGCGTCAGGAAAGCGAAGGTTCAACTTGAAGCGGCTCAAAAGGAACTTGAACGGCAAAAGCAACTTTACGAGAGCCGAGCAATCGCTTACCAGCAAGCGGAAGCGGAGTTGAAAATCGCTGAAGCCAACTTGCAAAAACTCCTTTCAGGCGCTCGCCCAGAGGAGATTGCAGCAGCCGAAGCGGATTTGAAACGGGCTCAGGCTGCCCTTGAGGAAGCGAGGCAAAACTTTGAGCGGCAAAAGCAAATTGTTGAGCAAGGGCTTGCCCGAAAACAAGCAGAGGCTGACCTTCAATCGGCGAAAGCAAATTTGGAAAACGCAAAGGCAAACTTGGAACGCAAGCGAACTCTTTACGAGAAAGGCTTCGTCTCAAAACAGGAACTTGACAGCGCAGAAGCAGCATATCAGTCTGCCCTCGCCCAATTTCAACGAGCCCAAGCGTTTCTGGAACAAGTCAAGTTGGACGAACAGCAATCTTTGGCTGCTGCGAAAGCCAGATACGAAGCGGCAATGCAAGATGTCAAGGCAGCGCAGGAGCGTTTGAACTTGCTGCGGAAAAGCCGTGCCGAAGACATAGCAGCGGCTAAGGCTCAAGTTGAAAGGGCTAAGGCGATGCTGAAATCGGCAATGGCTTCCGAAACTCAGACCCTTGACACTGCTCAAGTTCGCTATCAGTCAGCGTTGGAAGACTACCAAGCAGCGCTCGCCCAACTCCGCGCCCTGAAAACGGCTCGCCCCGAAGACTTGAAGGCAGCGGAGGCTCAAGTGAGGCGGGCGTCAATAGCCCTAAAAGCGGCTGAGGCTCGGCTTCGGGAAAAGCAAAACCTTGCCGAAGAAGTAAAGGCAGCATGGGCTCAAGTTCAAAGGTTGCGCGAACATCTGGCTAACTTGCAAACCCAACTGCGCGATACAGTCATTACTGCCCCGATTTCTGGCGTCGTCATTAAAAAGTCTGTTGAAGTCGGTGAGTTGGTTGCATCGGCAATTTCAGGGTTCGCACAAGGGACGGAGTTGGTCACCATCGCTGACCTGCCGCAGTTGGTTGTGAGGGTTAGGCTCAATGAAGTTGATGTGGCTCGCGTCTATGTAGGGCAACCCGCAGAAGTTCGGGTTGACGCTGTGCCTGAAAAGGTCTTTAGGGGTGTGGTGAGCAAAATCGCTCCCGCTGCCCTTGACAGGCTTTTGGCTCGCTCCGTCAACCCAGCAGCAGGTCAAGGCGAAGTGGCTTGGTTTGATGTTGAAATCAAACTGAACGAAACGCACCCAGATATGAAACTGGGCATGAGCGCCAATGTTGACATCGTAGCCAAGAAGTTAACGCGAACTTTGACTATCCCGCTGGACGCAATCGTGGAGGAAGATGGAACTCGGTATGCCCTTTTGGTCACCGACCCCAAAATCGCCCAACAAGTTCGTAAAGCCTTCATGGCAGGCAGGTTGGACGAACTGGTCATCCCCGAAGGCAAAGTCCCGACCAAAAAAGTTCGCATCCGCATCGGGTTGAAAAACGAAGCAAAAGCGCAACTCATTTCAGGGCTGAAAGAGGGAGATGTCCTGCTCGTTAAGCCGCCAAAGCGACGAGTCTTTGAAATTGAGCCACAACAACAAGAATGAAACAGACCTGCTTGGTGCCATGAAACAAGTTACCTCAGTGCGCAATGTTTAGAATGCGAGAGGTGAGAGAGTGTTCTAAAAGTCCAGAACCTTCCCATGTTACAGGCTTTAACTCGCAGTTGATGACGCAACCAAAAGCAAACCATGCTACGGACTTCAGTCCGTAGTTGACAACATAATCAAAAGCAAGCATGCTACGGGCTTCAGCCCGTAGTTGGTGACGAGAAAACTTGAGCGCCGACTTTAGTCGGCGAAAATCTTGGAGGGTCGGGCTTTTGCCCGACCGCAAATTTTCGGCACGGCAGGAGCCATGCCCTCCGAATTGACGCCGAATGAATTCGGCGCTCAAAAATCCGTCATCAACCACTGGCTAAAGCCAGTGGCATGGATGATTTTAGAACACTCCCGTGAGGTGACGAGAATGCGATGGGTAGTGGCATTGTTTGCACTGAACATAATGGGCGCAGCCCTCGCTGCGGATGGATGGAGGCTGGGAAAAGAAAGCGCTCCCCATTGGCAACCGATGCCACAGTGGCTCGCAAACCCTTCCACAAAGGCGAAGGTTGAAGCAACCGACGAAGGAATCCGCTTCTCAGTCCCAGAAGCAGGCAAGGGCATGAAGTGGCTCATAAACGCACGATGGGTCAACACGACTCGGTTTCGCTACCTTGTCGTCCGCTACAAGGCTACAGGCTTGGACACTAACCGACGCGACTACTTCGTCTGGGTCAACGACAGTTCACGAAGGTCGCAGGAAGAGCAAACCCTGATTTGGCTTAACGAACTAAAAAGCGACGGTCAGTGGCATTACGCCGTCGCCGACTTGAAAGCGCTGGAAATTCGCCCCCACCTTTCGCAACTCGCCATCCAAGTTCAAGCATCTCAACCCAATTGCGAGGTTTTTGTCAAGGAGTTAGCATTTTGCGACCGATTGCCCGAAGGGGTTGTTTTGCCTGAGAAGCCCTTGCCACCATATCGCGAGCGCCCATTGCCAATTCGGAATCTGGCGCAGTTACGCCCTCAGCCGACTTGGCTTCCCAACCCTGCCGATAATGTGGAAGTTCGTTTGACTGAAGGCGGGTTGCTTTTACGAGTTCACGGTCAAGAGCGTGGCATGAAGTGGGCTTTGGAGTTTGACCCGCCGCTTCAAGTCAATGACACGCCTTACCTGCTCATTGAGTATCGTGCCATCGGGGTATCGCCATTTCGCGATTATTTCGTTTACACTGCGCCCCGAAAGCCTGTTTTGCCCCAACCTAACTATCACGCTGCTTGGTTGGATGAACTTATTGCCGACGGCAATTGGCATCGGCTGGTGGTCAAAGTTCCCGAGCCCGCTCAAAGTGAACTTGCTATGGTGGCAATTCAAGTCCAGAGCGAAAGCGAAGTTGCCGAAGTCGTCATCCGAAGCATCAAGTTTGTCAACCGACCACCAGACCCAGACAAGCGGCTTGAAGAGGTTTTGCCCGAAGCACCGAAACGCAAGGGCAAGTTCGTCCCGTTGGACATTTCTGACCGCTGCAACATCGCTTTGAGCCAGTTGGGCTTGGACTTGCCCGTCAAAGATTGGAAGTTTCAGCAACGCAATGTAATCGCTGCTGGCATCCCGTTCATCGTTAGCACGAAAGAGTTAAACGCCCTCGCACCCGAAACTGAGCAAGGCATAGGTTCAATTGCCGTGCCTTTGGACAAGTGGGAGGGCGAGGCTCACACTAAGCCGAAATCAACGATGAAGGCATCGGAAGCCTACTTGCTGTTGGCAGCGAGTTTTCCACAATGGGAGGAACCTTCCTACGGAGGCGGTTCATCAATTCGCATTCGCCATCCACACCGCTTCGTCGTTGAAGTTGTCTACCAAGACGGTAGCAGCGAACTTTACTTTCCGCTCCGTGTTTCTTCCCGTCGCCCTGAAATCGTTCGCGGCATAGATGTCTATGTTGTGCCGTTGCTCAAACCTGCCAAGGAAATCAGGTTGCACGACCGAATGAGGTTGGGCGATTTTGCTCTGTGCGGGTTGACTTTGAACTTGGGCGAACCACAAATTGATGCAAACGGGACGAGGGACGAGGGGCGAGGGACGAGGGGGTTGTGGGATGTTCCGTCGTTGCCTGTTGCACGGCAAGCAAAACTTGCGCCACCAAAACAAGTTAGCGTCCAGCAACACAATGGAATGTTGGTTTTGGAAAATGCCAACTTGCGGCTGGTCGTTCAACTTCAACCGCCGATGCTGGCTGAACTTTGGCTTTTGCCAACAAAGCGCAATGTGCTGACAGCGCCAGTGCCTCTGTTTTCGGTTCAATCTTGGGACGGCAAAGTCCAAGCCACAAGCGCCGACTACCAAGTTCAAAACGGATGGGACACGGGGCAAGGGACACGGGACATGTTTGTCCTTCATCTGAATGCGCCCAATCCTTCGTTGCCTGATGTGCGAATCGTTTTGAGGATGGACGAAGCGACGACCTTTGAAATGCGAGTGGTTTTGCACAACAAGTCGCAGCAAACGCAACGGTGGCGCTTCCGCTTGCCTGACCGTTGGGGATTTCGCATCGGCGAAAATGACTTCTACGCCTACCCGCTTAGGACGGCAATCATCAGCGACCGAGAGATTTCCCTTCGCTACCGCTACAGCGGTTGGTTGCCCTTGCAGTTCCTTGACCTAAGCGCCCCAGAACTTGGCATCGGTTTGGGACTGCTGACGAAAGATTTGACAGGCTTTGACAGGCATGTGGAGTTGAGGCGCAAGGGCAAGGTAACTCACTTCAGCATCAGTTGGCACTGCGACCCAGTCAATCCGAGCGAAAGCGTTGAATTGCCACCTGTTGAGTTGTTCGTCCACAGCGGTGATTGGCGAGGGGCTTTTGAGCGCTACAAGGCTTGGGTTCGGACTTGGTATCAGCCTTTAGCGCCACGCAAGGAATGGTTCCGCAAAGTTTTCGCTTTTCGGCAGGATTACATCGCTGCGGGTCTGTTTGACTTTGCGACGAAAACCTATCGCTTCGCTGAACGAGTTCAATTTGCGAGGGAAGCCTTTGGCGCTTGCGATTACCTGCACATTTTTGACTGGGGCGCTACTTTGCATCGTGGTCGGACAGGCGATTACGACCCTTGGAACGAACGGTTGACGAACTCTGACGAGTTCAAAGCGGCAGTGACTAATTTGCAGGGTGCAGGCGTTCCCGTCGGGCTTTACATTGAAGGCTACCTCGTTGATGAAAGGTCAAGGGTTGGAAGGGCTAATGGTCGCAACTGGGCGCTCAGGAGACCTGACGGCAGCATCGCATATTGGCCCGACAGCACCGAGTTTTTCATGTGTCCCGGCGCAAAAGGTTGGCAGGACTATTTGGTGGGCGTTTACCAAAGGGTTCGTGAAGAGACAGGCGCTCTCGGCTTTTACATTGACCAGTTCGGCTTCTGCGACCGAACCTGTTTTGCCCACGCTCATGACCACCCACCAGATTGGCATGTCCTGCCGGGTGAGGGGCAATTGACGAGGAAAGTGCGGCAAGCCTTACCGCCAGAGTGCGTCGTTTACACCGAGAACTTCCCGCCCGACATCCACACGGTGCTTCAGGACGGCAGTTTTGACTACGCCATCAACTATTTCCAGACGACCGCTTACCGATGGATGCCAGTGCCAGTCAGGTTGGGTCGGTTCGCTTTCCCAGACTTCAAGGTTTTGCAAATCATCGTTTGCGATTTGCCCGTTGGGACGAACGAAGAAGCAATTCGGCAGGTGTTCTTTAACGGCGATGGCTTTTGGATTCAGGGTGAGCCAGATCCTTGGTGGCAACCTGAGGCGTTGTCGGTTTTGAGAAAGTGCATCGCCATCTTGCGTGAGCACGCAGATGCCTTTGCCAGCGACCGATGCGAGCCTTTAGTGCCGACGCTCGTCGGTGGAGTGTTCGCCAACAAGTTTGAAGGCGAGAGCAAAACTGTCTGGACTCTCTACAACGCCAATTGGCGGAGCGTCAGCGGCGAAGTTTTGGCGGTGCCGCACGAAAAAGGCGCACGCTACTTTGACGCATGGAATGGCAAGGAAATTAAGCCACGCATTGTCGGCAAAACCGCTTACCTGCGGTTGACCGTTGAACCTCACGGTGTCGGCTGCGTGGTTCAGGTTCGGTGAGTGTTTCACATGAAACACTGGTGCTGCCCTAAAGGGTCAAATTTTTGGGTCGCCTCAAAAGCCCAAGTTTTGCATGCGTTTCCGAAATTGTTTCATGTGAAACATTTCGCAGCCCAAAGCAGCCTATTTGGGAGGGCGAACATCTGGTGAGCCAAATTTAGGTGCAAGGTGCGAAGTGTAGAGTGCAGCCGTTAAGCGCCGAAATTTCTCGGCAGTGCGAGGGCGCTGCCCTCCAGAAAATTCATTTGCCAGTCGCCGATCGCCATTCGCTACTCACTATTCGCCGTTCACTATTCACTACTCGCCGCTGTTTCGGCTCGGCAGGAACTTCACCTTCCATTTTGAGCCGCCGAAAAGCCCAAGTTTTGCATGGGCTTCCGAAATTGTTTCACATGAAACATTCCACAGCCTCAAGCAGCGGGTTTCAGGATTTGCTGCTCGGTAAATGTTTCATGTGAAACATTGCGACGCTACCGAACGGCTAAGAAGTCAAAGCGGCTTTCGGTGCGCCAGCGCTGGTAGCGAGGGTCGCTGCGCCAGTTTTCGTAAGTGTCGTTGACTCGCTCCGTCAGTTTGTAGCGGATGACCTTAGCGCCGTTAGTTTTCCCGTCCCTCGCCCCTCGTCCCCCGCCCCAAATGCTCAATGTTCCGCCACAAATGTCGCTTCGGTCAAAAACCACCTGCACCTTCCGCCCGTCAATTTGAACGGTCACGCCGATGAATGTAGGGTGAACTTGAGGCGTCACTGACATCGCTGGGACTTTGCCCAGCCCGACCCTCATCACCACCAAAAACTCCACCAACCTGTCCCTTGCCCTCTGTTCCTCGCCACTCGTCCCGCGCCCCTCGTCCCGTCCGTTCGGATGGATTTCCAGCACCTTCAGCCCCAAAGCCTGCTTGTCAAAGAGCGGCTGATACTTGGGCGACTGAGATGGGTCAATGGCGATAAGTTGGGGTGCTTTGGGGAAGGCGACGAAGCCGTTCAGGAAAGCGTTGCCGCTTCGGACGACGAAGCGGTTCCCGTTCGTTCGCAACTCCAACCCCGTCGCTGCCAACCAGAA
>Ga0197144_100522_pt1 | contig 16080 bp, 20 predicted proteins | sample GBS85_MetaG_FD_148670 | JGI IMG/M metagenome (GOLD analysis project Ga0197144, IMG submission 148670) | Sediment microbial communities from Great Boiling Springs, Gerlach, Nevada, United States - GBS 85_MetaG | ecosystem: Environmental > Aquatic > Thermal springs > Hot (42-90C) > Sediment...
GGCGCAACTACTGACGTTAATGGACGGACTACAAGAAAGAGGACAGGTGGTGGTAATAGGAGCCACCAACAGACCAGACGCAATAGACCCAGCACTAAGAAGACCAGGAAGATTCGACAGAGAGATCCACATCCCGATGCCAGATAAGAGGGCTAGGCGGGAGATCCTTGCAGTGCACACCAGAAACATGCCCCTCTGCACTAAGACAGATGTGGAGAGCAAAATCTGCAACCCAGGCGACGAAGTTGACCTAGACAAAATCGCGGAGATGACCCACGGATACACCGGCGCTGATCTCGCCGCGCTTGCGAAGGAAGCGGCAATGGCGGCGTTGAGAAAGGCGATAAACAAGGGGATGATAAACATCGAGCAAGACGTCATCCCACAGGAGGTTCTCACCAAGCTGAAGGTGAGCATGGCGGACTTCATGGAGGCTATGAAGTACATCCACCCCACCGTGTTGCGCGAAGTCATCATCGAGGTACCTGAGGTACACTGGGATGACATAGGCGGCTACGACGCCATAAAGCAAGAGCTTAGAGAAATCGTTGAGTGGCCAATGAAGTACCGCCACTACTTCGACGAGTTGGGCGTGGAGCCGCCTAAGGGCATCCTGCTCTTTGGTCCGCCGGGTGTCGGCAAGACGCTCTTCGCCAAGGCTGTGGCGACTGAGTCAGGCGCCAACTTCATAGCGGTGAGAGGTCCAGAGCTCCTCTCTAAGTGGGTGGGCGAGTCCGAGAAGGCGATCCGCGAGGTATTTAAGAAGGCGCGCATGGCGGCGCCCTGTGTGATCTTCTTCGACGAGATAGACTCAATAGCGCCAGCCAGAGGCTCCAGGCTCGGCGACTCAGGCGTCACAGATAGGATGGTCAATCAGTTGCTGGCCGAGATGGACGGGATAGGCACGCTTAAGGGCGTGGTGGTTATGGCAGCCACAAACAGACCTGACATCCTCGACCCTGCGTTGCTGAGGCCGGGCCGTTTTGACAGAATAATCTACGTCCCGCCGCCGGACATCAAGGCGAGGATTGAAATATTCAAGGTACATACGAAGAAGATCAAGCTCGGTAGCGATGTTAACTTGGAGGAGCTGGCGAAGAGAACGGAGGGCTACACCGGCGCTGATATAGCAGCAGTTGTGAGGGAAGCAGCGATGCTCGCGTTGAGAGAAACTATTAAGGAAAGAGCCCCATCTGTGAAGCCCGTCTCCATGAAGCACTTTGAAGAGGCGTTAAAGAGAATACCGCCGTCCCTAGGCTCCGACGATATTAGGCGCTATGAGGAAATGGCTAAGAGAATCAGAAGGGCAATCGCCGGCTTGTAAGTTTAAATAGTAAAAAGTTTAGACCCTACACATGTCTATTTTCGACGAGTTCGAGAGATTTATGAGGAGATGGCAGAAGTTTTTCGAGGTGATCGAGCGCCAGATAGAAGAAGACCTGAGGAGGTTCGCCGTGCAACCCGAGGCCGGCTGGGGGAAGCCCCGGTATTACTACTACGGGTTTGAAATAACTATGGGGCCTGATGGCAAGCCCGTGGTAAGGGAATTCGGCAACGTCAGGCGGAGACCCGACATTGAGAGGGTGGAGATTATGGACGAGATAGACCCTCTGACAGACATCGTCGAGGAGGACGACAAGATTAAGGTGGTCGTTGACATGCCTGGCGTGGAGAAGGAGGACATAAAAGTGTACGTAAGCGAGGACGGCAAGACGCTTACTATAGATGCCAAGGGGAAGGACCGTAAGTACCATAAGGAAATTAGGCTACCAGCCGCCGTTGACCCCAACAAGGCGAAGGCCACGTATAAAAACGGTGTGCTTACTGTGGAGCTTGAAAAAGTGGAGAAAAGAAAAAGGGGGTTTGAAATAAAGATCGACTAGGGCAACTTCTCCAGCAATGACTCTATTTTTTGCCTGATATCTGACATCTTTTTCTCGCACTCCTCCAGCTTTTTCTGCACCTCCGTATACGGGACGAACCACTCGATTTTAGGTTCGCCGAATGTCAACCTGTTCCCCTCCACGGTCGCCTCTACCGTTATGCGCACGATGTCCAGCTGGCCGACGCCCATCGATATCATCTTTTCGTATATCTTTCTGTTGAGCTCCGACGTGGCCCGCACTATCTCCTCTTTAGGCACTATGCCGCCGAAGACGGCGAAGGCGGTACGCCTCAGCTTGTCCGCAAACCTAGCCGCGATGACAACGCCTGTTCTGAGCTCGTATCTGTTAGGCGCCTTCAGTATATGGCCGCCGTAGAGCTCCACCTGCTCCTGCGCCTTCTCCATATCGCGCTGGATATTTTCCTCTAGTTTCCACGTTGCCATATCTAGACATATATCTATATTTAAATATTTACAGCAACTCCTCGTCATGTCTTCCATATCTGGGGTAGATTTGATAATCAAGACAAGAAAAGAATTCGAGACAGTCACGGCGTCGCATATCAAGGAGCTCCTAGGCCCCGGGGCGGAGGTGACGCCTGCTCCCTTGGGCTACCTCGGCATAGTCTTTGTGAAGGGGCTCGGCGCAGATAAGTGGAAAGCCGCGGAGTTGATAGCTGAGAAGGTTCCCGAGGCTGATAGGGTGCTGGCGGTTGAAAAGACGGTTAAGGCGGATCTGCCCGAGATTGAGAAGGCGGCGGTGGAAGTCGCGAGGCAGTATATACAGAGCGGAGACACCTTTGCAATTAGGACGACAAGGAGAGGCACGCATGGCTTCACCTCCATAGATGTAAACGTGAGAGTGGGCGCGGCTGTGAGGGAGACCACCGGGGCAGAGGTGGATTTAGAGGAGCCGACGAAGCCGCTGTATATCGAGATATTTCAAGACGCGGCAGCCGTCTGCATACCCGTCACTAGGGAGTACAAGAAGCTGAGGCGCGACAAGCCGCTACCTCTGCAGTTCTTCAGAAAAGTCGCCATAGGCCAGCTCGTGTATGAGGGCGACGAGGAGGCTGTGCGTAAGATGGGCGAGAGGATCGGCAGAGCCGTCCAGACCTTCGAGGTGGGGGAGCTGACGATCCTTCTCCACAAACCTACTTCCGGCAGGTCGCTGAGGATATTTCTAGAGGCTGTCGAGGCGGGCATAGAGAGCAGATACCAGATACAGGCCAGAAGCTACGGCAGGCCGGTTTGGGAGGTCCCCGTCTACGTCTACGAGCTGTATCAATACGTCCGTAGCAGAGAGGGGGAGCCCATAGTGGTGACGGACCCCAAGGGCGACTACATAACCCACGTAAAGGAAAAGCTGGCCGAGCTCTTCCGCCGGGACCGCGTAAACGTGTTGATAGGCTCCAGAGAGGGGATACCGACCGGCGTCTTCCGCTTCGCCTCGCTAGTTGTCGACTTGGTGCCGGAGGTCACAATAGCCACAGACTTCGTGGTGCCGTCCCTGGCCATCGCGCTGGTCAGCGCGCTGGAGGAGACCGGCGCCCTCCCCCGCTACGTCGGCAAGCGGAGAAAACATTAAATATGGTCCCGGATCTGTGTCTTGATGTCGTCAACCGAGCAGACCCAGCAGCAACAACCCCAGAAGCTCAGGTGGGGCATTGCGTGGATTTACTCGTCTTCAAACAATACCATAATTACAATCACCGACTTGACAGGCGCGGAGACCGTGGCGCGCGTCAGCGGCGGCATGGTGGTCCGCGCCGATAAAGACAAACCGTCTCCGTGGGCCGCCATGCAGGCGGCCTACAAGGCGGCGCAGCTGGCCCTGGCGAGGGGGATAAACGCAGTACACGTCAAAGTGAGGGGGCCAGGCGGATACGGCATGAAGGTGCCGGGCCCCGGCGCCTCAGCCGCCATACGCGCATTGGCGAGGTCAGGCCTCGTAATTGGGAGAATCGAAGACGTCACGCCGATCCCCCACGACACAATAAGGCCGCCCAGCGGGCGCAAGGGCAGAAGAGTCTAAATGGAGAAGAGAGACTGTCTTGTTGCCGTTTTCGATTTCTGCAACGGCCGTAGCTACCCCCAGGACTCGCTTAAGGAGGTTCTAAGACAAGCTAGAATCAGGGCACGTAAACTTGTGGTTGTGAGCAGATGCGGCGGTGTGGCAGACGTGTTTCCCATCGTTAGGGCCTTGGCGGCAGATAATATGGACCTCCCCGTGCGGCACTACCACCAGCTAGATGCGGAAAAGGCGGTGCAGATAGAGGACTGCCGCACTTTTGAAGTTATAAACCTGTAGCGGCAACACTCCATGTGATGAGAAGGCATTTGTGGCCGTAGATGGCCGACGCTGGAACAGCTGATTTTTAAACCAATGCGGTATTTATTTCATTGATGAGAAGAGATGGGCGAACGGTGAGCGGGCTGAGCTACGCTGATTCCTTAAAGCCTTTTATAGCCACATGGAGTTAAAACTGTGGAGGCTGTGTTAAGTAAGACGTCGCCAGACGGCCGGGTCGAATGTATAGCTTGTGCCAGGAGATGTAAGTTGAGGGAGGGGCAAAGCGGCTTCTGTGGGGTCAGGAGCGTACGGGGCGGAAAGCTGTGGCTGGACGTCTACGGCTTGATCTCGGCGATCGCTGTGGACCCCATCGAGAAGAAGCCGCTTACCCACTTCTACCCCGGCGCCATGGTGCTGTCATTCTCGACATTTGGTTGCAACTGGGCGTGCCAGTACTGCCAAAACTTCGAAATCAGCCAGAGGAGGAGGCCGGAGGGGTTCGAGGTCACGCCGGAGCTGTTGGTGAAGCTGGCCGAGAGCTACGGCGCCCACGGCATCACCTACACCTACAACGAGCCCACCATCTTCATGGAGTTCGCCCACGACGTGGGCGTTTTAGCGCATCGTCGAGGACTGTTCAACACCTTTGTAACCAACGGCTACATGACCCCAGAAGCTGTGAAATACGCGAGCGAGTTCCTCGACGCCGCCACCGTGGACTTCAAGGGCAACGCCGACGAGAAGTTCCTAAGGAAATACGTGTTGGTGCCAGACGCCGAGCCCATCTTCGAAACCTTGGCAGAGATGAAAAGACACGGCATATGGGTAGAGGTGACCGACTTGGTCGTCCCTGAGGTAGGCGACGACCTTGAGAAGGCCAGGAAGCTGGTCCGCCGCGTTATAGAAATATTAGGGCCCGACGTGCCGATACATTTCCTCCGCTTCCACCCAGACTACAACCTGCAACACCTCCCCCCGACCCCCGTGGGGACCTTGGAGAGGCACGTGGAGGTGGCGAAGGAAGAAGGCGCCAGGTTTGCATACGTGGGCAACGTGCCCGGCCACAAGTATGAACACACCTACTGTCCAGAATGCGGACGCGTGGTGATAAGGAGGAGAGGCTTCAGCATACTGGAGATAAACCTGGTGGAGCGGAGCGGGGAATACCGGTGCAAGTTCTGCGACGCCAAGATCCCCATCAAGGGCCGTATAATGCCTACGTGGAGGGAGGAGTTCCGCTTTGTCTATGTGCCAATTCAAACCTTCGCGCAATGGAGGAGACGTGAAGTTAATAAATAACGACAAACGCATAACGAAGTGCAACGGCTAAAGAGGATATTTTCCACAGGCCTGGAGAATATAAGAGAGAAAATAGGGAGCCATATAGCCCTGTCACAGGAGTCACTTCTCATACTCCAAGGGTTGATACTAAACAAGTCGCTTGATAGAAGTGCGGTGGATGAGGCTGTGAGGAAGGCGACGGCTTTAGAGAGGGAGGGCGACGAAATAGTGAGGGATCTCATGGATAAGGTGGCGCAGGGGGCGGTGGTGCCGACGATAACAAACGTGGTCATGGTGATGCTGGACAACGTGGACAACGTCCTTGATATGATATACTTCGCGATAAAGGAGGTCAAGAGAGGACATCACCTCTGGGCCAACGAGCAGGTCTACGCAGTTGTGTCTGCGGAGGTGAAGGAGATGCTAGACCTCTCAAAAACCATGCTTGAGTACCTACGGAACATGCTCAACGCGAAAGACGACGACGAGATCCGCCGCTACGCCCGCCTCATAAGCTCGCTGGAGGAGGAGATAGACGAGATAAAGGAGAACATCCTCGACAAGATATACAGCCTTGAGCTAAACGCCGTGGCGTTCAACCACCTAGTCTCGCTGGTGTACACGGCGGACAAAATCGCCGACAACATCCAAGACGCCGCGTACCACCTGGTCACAGTACTGTCCTCCGTGTGATGGAGGGTATATACGCGACCGTCCTCGCCCTCCTCCTAGTCTATAACAACTCGCTTGTCCTTCTAGGCCCCACCGCCTGGGGCACCGGGGCAGGACCGAAGAAAGCCCTTGTAGTGGCCGTGGTCGCCCAGATGCTGGGGGTAGCCACCAGCTCCATGACACCGCTACGGCTGGACCTCACAACGTTTCTCTACATCGCCCTTCTATATCTCCTACTTTCTCTAGCCAGGATAAGTCTTCCCGTGTCGGTAGTGGGATACGCCATATCCTCCTTCAAGCCGGAAGCCGTCGTGCTCTGGCTAACCTCGCCGGCGGTTTCCCTAGTCGCCTATATATGGTGCAAGCTTCTGAAAAGAGGCGGCAACCTTCCGTTGCCTTCTCTCTTCCTGGTGATGTACGCCTTCGGCTACAACAACGTGGCTCTCTTCTCCCACAACCTGATCCTCACAGCTTTGGCAGTAACATTGGGCACCTATCTGGGTCTTGGCTTCTCGCGGTGGGTTGCGGACCTCGTGGCGCTTAGGTCGAGAACCGCAGTTACGATAAACCTCTCGGTTGCGGTGGGCGCATTCATCGGCATACTGGCCGGCATCCCCATATCGTTCACACTTGTGGCATACTCGGCTATGCTGGTAGCGTCTTACAGCTCCTCTATGAGGGTGTTGAAAATAGAGAAGTTTGTAAGAGCTTACCTTGGGATAGTCGCGGCGTTGCTGGCGGCCTTCATATTTCACGTTGCAGAACCACTACTTCGATTCCCGGCTTTACAAGCCTCTTGAACTCCTGAGCCTCCTTCTCAGACGCCACTATGGAGCCGTAGTGCATCGGGATGGCGACCTTAGGCTCCACGGCGTTTACGAACTCCGCCGCCTCGCTGGGGGTCATCACATAGACGCCGGAGACAGGCACAAGCATCACGTCGGCCTTGACCTCTCTAAACTCAGGCACAAAGTCGCTGTCCCCCGCGTGGAATATCTTCACGCCCCCTAGCTCTATTAAGTAGGCCACCCTCCCGTCTTGCATCGGGTGAAACACAATCCCGCGCGCCGGGTCTCTGTATTTGTTTATATTGTAGGCGGGATACGCCACTATTTTTACACTTTCCACACTCTTCACTTCGCCTGGCGCTATCTCCACAATATTTTGCGTCGCCTTAGCGACGCACTGCCTAGCCACCTTCGGAGCCACCACCACGGTAGACGGCTTTGCCACCCTCCGTATAGAGGGAGGGTCACAGTGGTCGAAATGTTCATGTGTAACCAACACAATATCCGCCTTTGGCTCTCCAACCTGTATCTGGTAGGGGTCTATGTAGAGAACCACACCGCCAACAATCCTGAAGGCGTCGTGGCCAAGCCAGTATATCTCCACATCACGAAACCTATACGGCATATGGAAAAAGGAAGACGAGAAAAAATCTTTTTCCGTTTTTTATTTCTTCTTGCCTAGTAGTCTGTAGACTTTGATGCCGGTGTACGGCGATTTGGCGACGGCGAAGAGCATGGGGCCTCTTGCAGTCTGCTTCTCAACCACCTCGTAGTTATCCGTCTCAAACGCCTGCTTCGCCTTAATATCGTAGAACTTCAACTTCTGCTTCTTCGACATGGCCCTTCTAGACAGGCTGATATTTATAAAGAACGGTTAAAATAAGAGAGGAAAAATTTAAAAAGACACGCTGTAGAGCCTACACAGCGGCGGTAGTCTAGCCTGGTTTAGGATGGCGGCCTGCCAAGCCGTTGATCCCGGGTTCAGGGGGAACCCGCCCAGAAATCCCGGCCGCCGCACCAACCTCTTCCCTACTTTTCCAGGTCTTACGTGGTCAAGGTAGATGTGGGTTTGTGTGTGAGAAATAGCGGGCCCGGTGGGATTCGAACCCACGACCTACGGCTCCGGAGGGTCGGCGCTCCGCGGCCTGCGGCGGCTGGCGGATGCTCCGCCGCTCTATCCAGGCTGAGCTACGGGCCCTACCTTATAGAATTATGTCATTATAAAGCTTAATTAAGGTGTGGATCTGGGGCATTGTGAAGAGACTTTGTTTTAGGCGCGTTGGCTGCGTCCCGGCTGTTGGGCTGGGGACTTGGGGTATCGGGGGCGGTTTCTGGAACGTCGACACGAGCAGAGACGGGGAGTGGGTCATGGCCATCAGATACGCGGTGGAGCGTGGTTTGAGGCTGATAGACACGGCGGAGATGTACGGCGGGGGCCATGCCGAGGAGCTTGTGGGAACGGCCATCAAGGGGTTCTCCCGGGACGAGCTTTTCATAGTTACTAAGGTGTGGCCCAGCCACGCGAGGTATGAGGAGGTTTTGAAGGCGGCCAGGGGAAGTGTGGCTAGGCTCGGCACTTATATCGATCTGTATTTGTTACATTGGCCCGCAGACGCCGTGCCCATATGCGAGACGATACGTGCCTTCGAGACGCTTGTGGATAAGGGGCTCATCAGGTTTTTCGGCGTCAGCAACTTCTCTCTGCAACAGCTGAAGGAGGCCGAGACATGTGCCAAGAAGTACGAGGTGGCTGCCGTGCAGAACCACTACTCGTTGTATAACAGACGCGACGAGGCGGATCTGATCCCGTACGCTTTGACCAACGGGGTTATGTACATGGCCTACACGCCGCTGGAGAAAGGCTCTGTGGCAAGAGAGCGTCGGTTGGCCGAAATAGGCAGGAAATATGGCGCAACCCCGGTGCAGGTGGCGCTTGCGTATTACGTGAAGCGGGGCGTCGTCCCCATCCCCAAGGCGGAGAAGAAGGAGCACATAGACGAGATAGCGGGGGCGCTTGGGCTGGAGCTGAGCGAGGAGGACTTCGCCGAGATCGCGCGGTGGAGATAACAAGAGACGGCGCGGAGGCCCTGGAGATAATAAGTAGATACTACAAAGGTCCTGTCAAATACGCCCGCGCGGTTTTAGAGAGGTGGCCGCGCTCCGGCGCCGTCGTGGCGCATATCGGCGGCAAGGCTGTCGGCGCCGAGATCTTCTACGCGGTTGAGCTGGCGGTTCTTGCATGCGTCCACTACTACGTAGCGGTGGTCCCCGAATACAGGAGGCGCGGCGTTGCCTCCTCTCTTGTGAGAAAGGTGGAGGAGCTGTGCGGGGCTGGGGTATACATGGCGACAACGACGGAGGACAACGTAGCGGCACTCCGGCTCTTCAGAAGGCTGGGATATGTGGAGTATAGATGGGGCGAGTTGCCCCGTAGGTCGAGGGAGGTTCTGCTCAAGGCCACCTGTGGATACGACGATGACGTTCTGCTGGTAAAAGGCGGCGACCCCGTTGCCGTTGTCGCGCATACCCAAGACGTGGAGAGGCTCTGGCGCGAGACCTGTCTAAAGCCGTTTCTCAGCTTATAGCGCTACGCATCATTTTTTAAAATGGATGTACGGCGTACATATGGAGATCTACGTGGTGTTTAGGGGCAGACCACCCGCCGAGTGGGCGGAGGTGCCTGGCGTGAAGGCGATCTCGGCGGATTCCCTCACCTCTATTGAGGGCAAGTTCGTGCTAGTTGTCGGCGACAGAGAGCTGGCTGAGAGGCTTAAAGTCGGCTACCTCACAGAGGAGGAAGCCCGAGAGCTTCTAGACTATATAAAGAAGAGATTGCAGGAGGGAAGTTAGGTTAAAAGGCCGAGCTAAGTCAGCTTCGTGAATTGGTACAGGCGGGTGGTGGAGGGCTGTAGAAGAGCTGTGGAGATGTACGAGGGGTACGCAAAACGCCCATATGCAGACCCCCAGCTGCTTGAGGCGTTGAGGAGGAGGGCGGAGTGGTGCAGACGCTACGCGACCGGTCAGTGAAGGGCGTTGCGCTCACCCCTCGCCTACCGTGAGGCTCATCATGACGCTAGCTAGGCTAAGTATTTAACCTTGTTTATAGGCATGGCCGTGATGACGTCTTGGGGAGTCGCGGAGCGGTGACAGGGCGGTTATCCTGCTGACTAATATAGACTGAGCTCTATGTTTAGCCACTCCTTAATTTCACGGTAGAGCGACTCAATCTCTTTTCTGGCGTCTTCCTCCCTTAGGTAACCCATGACCGGCACTCTGCTGTAGGCCACCCGCTGGCTAATTATGGTCTGAAAGCGGGGTAGGTTTAGGCTTTTCTCAACGATTTTGAAAGCCTCGCGTCCTTCCGTTGTGCGGTTGTCCACGCGGTTTATCAGAACCCTAGCCTTTATGTCGATGCCTGTTGTCACCATTTCTGCGAGTTTGTTGTACATCCTCTTGACTCTGAAGGGCTCGGCGCCGTAGGGGTGAGTTACTACTATTATCTTGTCAGCCGCGTAAAACGCCGTAAGCGTGTAACGCCTCTCGTAGAAGGGCAACGTGTCGAGTATCACCACGTCCCAGCTCGATGTACCCGACTTCTCCAAGAACTGCCTAAGCAAGCGCTCCGGGCTGGGACGGTTGCCGGAGAACCAGACAAGGCCCATGGCGTCGCTGAGGCTGTCGCCGCTTGGCACGAGGTCGACTCGGTAGATACCCAGCTTAGCCGCGGCGACGTAGTCGACCAGCTCCACGCTTTCTCCGCGCAGAAACTTAAGAAGCGCGTCGCCGACGGTTCTCCTCTTTTCCTCCAGCTGGGCAACCCCAGCCTCGCCCAGTAAGGTGGTGCTTAGGCCGGCGCTGGGGTCTAAGTCAATTAGTAATACCCTCTTTCCCTCGCTGAGGAATTTATGCGCTAAGTGCGCCGCAATAGTCGTCTTACCAACGCCGCCGCTAGCCGAAAGAAACGCAACTACCTGCACCGCCTACATATTTACATACACTTTTAAGCTCTACGTCAATGTATAGAACCGGTACAAGAAGCGACGCAGTTTTGGCCTTTTCAGCCTCCCCACTGCCGTAAAGCAACAGCGCGGCATCAACGCCGCCTGCAACTCTCCACAGCAGAGCTTGACCCACGCCGCAGGCGAGACGCTCTGCAGGCTCGATCTCGACATAGACGTCGCCACATTTGAGATCTGCCCTCCAAGGCCCTATCTTAACTTCCTGTTCGCACCTAGCGGACTCTTTTACGCATTGTTCGTTTATCTCATCGCAGTTTCGCAACGCGCCGAAGTTGAGGAGGTTTATAAGGTCCACGGAGAGGCGTGAACGTTAATAAAAGTATCAACCGGCAGTAGTATGTCTAGGAGGAGGTCTGACTTGTCTTCGTTGGAGGGGGTGGGTCCAAAGACTTTGGAGAAGCTTCAGGAGTTGGGAGTAACCTCCGTGGAGCACCTGGCCGAGTTCACCGTGGAGGAGCTTGTGGAGGCGGGCATAGAGTACGACCGCGCCGTGAAGATCCTGCAACAAGCCCTGCAACGTGCGGGGGGCGCGCGGCCTGCGACGCTCAGAGAGCTTAGGCAGAGACAGCTCCGGGTCTTCAAGACGGGCGTTGCAGAGTTCGACGAGAAATCCCCCTGGAAGGGGGTGAGGGAGGCGTTTATATACGAGTTCGCCGGCGAGTTCGGAGCCGGGAAGTCCATGCTGGCGCATCAGCTCGTCGTAGCCGCGCTTAAGGAGGGCTTCACCGACAAGGCGGTATACGTAGACACAGAGGGCACCTTCAGCCCCGCGCTTGTCGAGGCCGTGGCGAGGAGATTCGGCGTGGAGCTGGAGAAGCTGGAGGACTCGGTGGTGGTGTATCAGCCCGCCAACGTGGTTCAGCTGGAGCAGATAGTGAAGTACGACCTGCCGCGCCACATACAGGAGGGGTGCCGCCTGGTCGTCATAGACACAATAACCGCCCTCTACCGCGCCGAGTTCGTGGGCCGGGAGCACCTCGCGGCGAGACAACAACGGATCCACTACCTCATAGACTGGCTGAGGAGACACGCCCGCACCTTCGGCCTCACCTCCATACTCACGAACCAAGTCATGGATGTGCCTGAGGTGTTCGCCGCAGGGGTCAAGAGGCCGGTAGGCGGCAACGTGTTGGCGCATGCAGTAAACGCCCGCTTCATGATGGCGAGACCCAACAAGACGAAGCCGGAGGGCTACATGTGGCCTCTAGACGTCCCCGGCATGGCGCCAGATGTGAGGATTGAGTACAGAATAACCGGGGCTGGGCTGGAGTAGACATGCAGTCCCCGGAGTGGCAGAGCTAGACAGCCTCAGAGACAGCCCCCTCAAGAGCCCCGTGGACGCCGAAAATATCACGTGGAAAGAGGACGATGCTAAACATGGCTGGCGAAGCCGCGGGCGCATCTTCTCGCCGTCTTTGACGGCGGCTGTCGGCCGGGTGACGCCTCGAGAGATAACGCGTTCTACAGGGCCGCCGCCTGTCGCCTTCTTTACATCCTCGGCGTGGCGCCGTGGAGATCTTGGCGCTGTGCGTCACGTTAGACGTACAGAAGTCAGGTGGCGTGGCAACGCGGCGCCCATCCCTGTCGAGATGAAGTAGAGAGGGAAAAAAGGGGTTTTGGGCTATCAGCGGCTTATCACGTAGCCCAGCGGCAGATCTACTACACATCCCTCCGCCACCTTGACCTTTGACCCAAATGCGTAAATATCGACATACTCCACAACGTTGTAACCATTACCGTATCTGGCTCCCACGTTTTCATATGTTGCTTTGTACTCGACGCCTTGTGTGTTGGCGAAGTCCCCCGTGACTGATATAGGTATGGCCAATAGGTAGGGATTTTGCCTTACGTAGCTTAATCCCTTAACGGCGGCTACGACGAAGCCTACCGGCGCACCCACCGATGGGGTCAGGGAGGGACAGTGAGCATACAGATGCCTAGTCATCCACTCGCCGGGGTCTATAAGTATGGGGTTCTGCAGGGTGGACACGTCGGCCCTCAGCGTGGCCAGCAACCTGTAGTAGTTGCGGAGCTCGAGCATCACAGACAGCTGAGAGCTATCCAGCCTCTCTCCAAAGGCCAGAGTTCTGCCGCTAGAGTCTTTTTTCAAGTAGTGGATTTTGGAAGCGTACATCACGTTCCCCGTACGGCTCGCCGAGATCGTCACCCCGCTGTCGCGACATATGTACCACTCGTCATAACGGTCAATCGTAAGCTTTCCGTATACACCAAATAAAAACGCCTCCTCTGGGAAAACGCTAAACTGTGCTCGGATGGCGGTGGAGTTATCTTTCAGTCGAGACATATAGATATAAGTTCTTTCAGCGTAAAGTCTGCAGGCCTGATCTGGTAGCCCAACGCCAGGCCAATAGTGAACTTCTCGGCTATGGTGATGTCTAGGCGCTGGGTGACCTCCCCCGAGGATAGGTACTGGTTGTATATGAAGTATATAGGTATTTTTCCGGCGAATTCTTTTTCTGTGTCGAGTACTGTGTAGTTGTAGCGCCACTCGTATCTGCAGTCTAGGCCGAATCTTGTGAGGTGGTATCCAGAGCCTTCTCTAGGCTTTGGCTTTACCGGCCTCTCTGCGGTTGTGACCTGGGCTTTTACTACGTAGGTGAGATTTCTGCCGGCTAGTCTGTGGGGGTCGTAGTTGACGGCGGCGAAGCCTAGGTACTCGTCGCCGTACCATATGTATATGCGTATCGACGGCTCTACGCCAGTGGCGTTTCCCAAGAAGCTGAGCCAGTCTTCAAGCACTTGGCCGAATTTGCCGTCTAGCCTCACCACCACGTTGCCTCTCACCTCTGCGTCGTCTATCCACACCTCGCCCAGCCTAGGCCCCACCGCTGACAGCTGTATGCTCCTCATCGGCGGCTTTCCCAACTCCCTCGCCGAAGGCAATATGATGACTACGGCAGGAATATTGCCCGGCTCAAATCTTGCGTAGTAGGGCTCCACAGTTACCACAGTCGCCTTATAACCCGTGCCACTCACCTCCTTAACCCCCACCGCCAGACCAAGAGGAGTCTGGTAGCTAGGCCAGAAGATGACGTATAGCGCGGCCAACATCGCCAACACAACCCCGAAGTAGATACCCCACCTACGCATAACCCGAATAAGTTGTCCGTAATTTTTTATTAAGCAAATCGATCCGTCACTTGCTGGCGGCTTATTTGCGGGCGGCTTTGCTGCGCCTTTCTCTGTAGTTTTTTATAAGGAGCCGGCAGGTCGCGCGGGACGCAGAGGAGAGTTGGGTGTTTGATGCGGCGTGGTCTATAGGCGTTGGGCGTCCAGGGCGCATGCCGGCGTGGAACGGCCACGTCTGCGTAAGGTGCGGGAGGCGTAGATGAGAGGTAGCTCGACGTGGGAAAGCTGGCCTCAGGTGATGTGTTTTCAGAGATCTCAGCTGAGGTCCTCCGTTGGTAGGGGTCGGGGGGACCACCGGAAATGTGTTAATAACTCCCCATTGCTCCTCCATGGCCAGTTCTACGGAGTCTAAGGGGATGCGTGTGGTGAAAGTGGTTGAGGGGGTGCGGATAATGGTGGTGGTTGGGATTTTTTGATAGTTTTTAAGGGGTGGTTCTCGGCGTTTTTATGGACGGTGGAGATGCCCTGGTGTGGTTTTACGCCGGCTTTCTTGCAGGTGTGTTATCCAGCGCGGTGGAGGAGCCGGCGTATGCAACGCTTTTCGTGTTCCCATTGTTATTTGCAGCAGGCGAGACCCCCCCCGTGGTGACCTTAGGCTTTACCTTGGCCACAGGTGTCGTGGGCGCCTTGAACCTGCTGTATCAGAGGTTTACCGTGGGCGGCCCCGTTATCCATTTCGAGGTGTTGAAGAGTATCCCGGTGCTCCTAGGCTTGGCGTTCGGCGTGGCGGCCTGGCTGTTCTTGACGTGGAGTACGTTAAAGCTCATCGTGGCGGCGGCTCTGGCCGTGACAGCCCTCCAGCTTCTTCTAGGGAGGAGTTGGAGGGTCAGCGGCGGCAGGCTCAGGACTGTCCTTAACGCGCTTGTGGGATTTTCAGACGCCTTGCTGGGCACGACGGCGTCATTTGCCGTGGCCCGGGTTTTCGTAGGCGAACTCGAGGCGTTAATACCCGTGTTACGGACTGTGGAGGCGGTGTCCTCCGTAGCGCTGAAGCAGAAGCTCGTCGTGGGGGGCGCTCTCGCTGGCTTGGGGGCGTTTCTGGGGCAACGCGCCGTGACGTGCGGGAGGTCTCCATTGGTGACACGCGCGGTGGCGGTATCCATGTTGGGATCTGCCGCCTACGTCCTCTTTTCATAGTTTTAGACCGCCTCAGAGAGGGGTATGGGCCGCAGACTTGTTGCCGACGGCCGTCGGCGTCACGACGGGGTTAAGCGGCTGAGACCCGTGGCCGTGACTTGTCTCAACGCTATTCGATTTCGGCAGATGGCTCTTATCGGCGCCATATCTGAGGAGTGGAATAATCGGAGACGTGTCGAAGAGGGGCGCTCCGTGATAGCAGTATCCGCAGAACCAGGACACTTACCTCGAACTGCTCGTAGAGCAAATACCAAAGAGCCTCAGCCCGCAACACGCTGAAGAGGAGAACTGCTAAGAATGAAACCTTTTCTAACAGCATAAAAGGCGTCCGCATGACCAAAGAGAGAGGCCCTATGTCCTCATTACGTGTCAGATGCAGACCCCATGTGAAAGAGAAGGACGTCGATCACATTAATCTGCACCATAACCCATATGTCGCCACGCGGCCCCAATTATTAATTATTCCGCTAGCCGCCATCTTAACACCAGTAGTCCCAGCTACAAGACCTTCAACAGCTGGAGCCGACAATGGTGCGTCTGTCACTATTCCTACCTACTCCTTTGGGTTTTAAGCCGCAGTAGACGGCTTGTTAACTTGGGCGGGAGTCACTCTGCGGCAAGCGCGTATGGACCTGGACGGTGGTAACTCACCGCTTGCTTCAGAGTGCGCGACAGGTATACAGGGGGTGCGGGAGAAAAGCTTAAAAGTTTCCAGAAGTAGAAAGACAGGGGCCGTAGCTCAGCCAGGCAGAGCGGCGGGCTCCAGACCCGTAGGGCGGGGGTTCAGGCGGAGACCGCCCACAAATCCCTCCGGCCCCACCACATCATTCTGTGCGTAGGGCTTCTGCCGGCGTT
>Ga0197144_100523_pt1 | contig 16055 bp, 18 predicted proteins | sample GBS85_MetaG_FD_148670 | JGI IMG/M metagenome (GOLD analysis project Ga0197144, IMG submission 148670) | Sediment microbial communities from Great Boiling Springs, Gerlach, Nevada, United States - GBS 85_MetaG | ecosystem: Environmental > Aquatic > Thermal springs > Hot (42-90C) > Sediment...
GTTTCACCCCAACCCGGGCCACCCAGGTTAACGACGCACACCTAACGGCCAGATAAGAGCCCCCTCCACGCCGTTAACCTGAAGGCGAAACACCCGTTTGATAATTATAAAGAGTGCTATCGTGGAGGTACTAGCTAAGCCCTGCGTCTGTTACCACTTTGCAGGTCCCAACCACGTTGCCTGTGACCCAAGCCCTGCGTCCCAGTCAAAGCCTCGGCGCGTGTTTGGCGCCGCAGACCTACAGCCGCCGAGGATCTGTCTCGTAGGTAGCTACGACTACAGATACGAAATCTGCGCTCTCTGTTGAGGAGCCACATAGAAAACACCTCATTGGTTTCATGTACATCAATCCCTTAAAGACGTGTCAAGAGGTGACGGGCGAAGGATGGTGGAGTTTCTACTGAAGGGCATACATCGAGAACACCTGGGCCACTTTGTCTCTCTACGTGACGTCCTAGGACGTTTGCATTTTGTGAGGCAGGGGGCGATGTTTGGTGTTCCGCCGTTAGTTGTCAGGTGCCTGTTGTCTATTAGCCTGAGGTGTAGCACTTCAAACGGTTGGTCTCCAGGGCTGGAGGAACATTGGGCAGCCCCCTTGAGGCCTCGACGAGACTGCGCCAGGCTGAACCGGCCCTGGGTTGCACCGTGTGCCCCCTTAGATGGCACGGGGTGGTCTCCATCGGCATCTATACTGCGAGATGTCGTCGCTCAGGCCTCTAGCGATCTAAGGGGGTTCGCCATCTTTTTCAGCAGTGCTACCTCTTCCTTTAGTGCACAACGTCCATATTCGGCGCATGGCGCTTTGTAGACGACCACGTCGGAGCCTGAGAAGTAGTAGGAGGTGCTTAGGTCTACGGCTAGACCCCCTGCCAACGCCGCTGAGTAGAGTTTTAAGAACTTAGGGAGCCGGGACCCTCCTCGGTGATACGGACACGGCGGGGCTACTGAGTCTTTCTATTAGGGCTTCTTCAGTATTAAGGGCTTTGAGCAAGAGCGATATAGGACTCCAGATATTCCCTTATCAATGCACGGCTTTTCTAAAACCAGATACTTCACGGTTTTTACATAGGCAGTAGTCCTCTTACAGTTATGTGAAGACTTCATCCCTGGTCTTAACCAAGCCCCGCCCGTGTGGCCTCGGCATAATAAGCCGTGGAGAGCGAAAGGCCGAGGACTTCCGTAGCCCTGTATGTAGAGACAGGATTTCGATGGGCAAGATCCAGGACTTCTAGGTGGAGGCTTAGCATGGAAAGACGTCAATGGACATAAATTGCGACGGTTGGGGAAGGGCGTGGGAAGGCTTAAAGTGCCGACGCTTCAGTACATCTCTAGCAGGAGGCTGAGGGAGAAGCTTGAGGGCCCGCAGAGAGTGTTAGGTGGTCTTGCGAGAGAGGTGGAGAAGCCGGGTCGAGTTAGGGTTTACGTGGCTGGGGAGGTACAAGGCGTAGGTTTTAGACCCGTGGTACGCGCAAAGGCCAAGACGCTCGGCCTAGGCGGATACGCCAAAAACCTCCCCAACAGCCAAGTAGAAGTGGTGCTGGAGGGAGACTCGGAAAGGGTGAGGAGGTTTCTAGAAGAGAGGTTTTAACCACAAGTGGCGGGGGTCTTCTGGGAGCCCTACGGGGGTCGGTTCCAAGACTTCGAAACAGTGACGCGGTTTTCTGGAACTCGGCAACAGAACCGACCGGTTCTAAGCGTCGTGAATAGGCGTTGTTTCTACGGTGCAGTAGGATGGTTAGGCGGGTCTTGCCTAGTAGCTCGATAGATCTGGCGTCGATAGGTATAGTTTCCTACTCGGAGGGGTGGCTTGAGGTCTTGAGGCGCGTTTTCGTATTTTACACGCTTAGGCATTCGGCAAAATGTTGTTCTGCGCGCCTTCCTCTAGGGCGTATCTCTTCCTCGGCCGCTCCGTCTTGTTTTTACGCGGGCATCAAGCCTCTCTTGAGAAAGCTGTATACAAGCCGGAGGCGCACATCCGGCGTTGATAACATGCCGTGGTGCTTGCTATGGATCCCAGGCCGGGGATTCAAGCCGGCGGGGGCCGAGGAGACACGCGGGCAACGCGGAGTGCGCCGTACGGGAGAGGTAAGGCGTTGCAAAAAGCAGGGAGGACATCCCAGAGCTTATGTTGAAATATCATTGGGCTTCCGGTCAGAGGTGATTCGTAGTTCTTTGGCATGGACATATTGGCGCAGTTGAAAGAACGACACCCTCGCCCCTCAGGGCGAGGGAAAGGACAGAGGCGCGCCAACCGTGTCGCCTCACCTGGCTCACTAGCCGTCGTAACTTCGATGATGGTCCATGTCTATAGTTTCCTGTCTAACTCCACGGAGATCGCCTTTATACGCCTCACAAGGATATATATTTTCTACGTAGGTTTAAAAGGGAAGGACGGGGACGGGTCATGTCAGTAGGGGAAAGATTGTGGGAAAAGACGCGGGAGTTAAGAAATGTGTGGGAGAGTTTGGCAAAGGTCGACGCTGATTTGTTAAGACAGTTCAGAGACCCTGTGGAGTTTATCGATTGGTTTAAGGCTTCGGCGGATCCGGTGTTGCAGTTCCACTACGAAGTGGGGTACCAGTGGGGTGTCTCCACCGACGTGGAGGGGGTTAGGTCTTGGCTGAGGCAGGGCGTGTGGAACGAGTGGGCCGCGGCGTCTGACGTGGCCCGCATCGTGAACGAATACCACGACTACATAGACACGGAGTTCATGACCATGTTTGCCCAGCAGATCTCAGACGAGGGGAGACACCTCTACCTAAGATCCCGCATATTGAGCGCCTTCGGCGGCTCCATGGAGGGGTTCCGGCCTATTAAGGAGTGGGTGGAGCTTTTCGAGCTTCCCTTCGTCTGCGCGCCGAAGAGGATGGAGTGGTTCCAGGTAAGGGCCACCTCCACTCTGCAGGTGGTGGAGCTGACCAGCGTATACCACCACAGAGGCGTCCACGACGCCTTGCCTAAAAACGTCAAACTTATGGAAGGGCCTTACAGAAGCGCCGCCCTCGCCCTCCAGGAGAGCTTTAGAGAGATAGAAGACGACGAGCTCTTCCACTGGTCCATAGCGGAGCGCATGTGGGCTAAATACGCCAGATCGCAGGAGGCTATGGGGAACATATTAGAGTGCGCCGCGGAGGCGCTCAGGGTCGCCACAGAGGCGCGAGTCAGAAGGGTGGAGCTAGCCGAGAAGAGAGCCATATAAAGTTGAGGCTGTGAGAGAGACATATTTTAAAACTGTCGAGATGATGTTAATGCTCAAAACGTGAATCCCATGGCGGTTAAAGGACTACTCTACTTCTTTTCAACAAGAGAAGAAAGGGCGTCCATCTTTTTTGAAGTTTCTACGAGACGCAAGACGATCACGTAGAAAAGTGCAACAAGGCGGTGGAAGCCACCGGTGCAGGTTATATCGAGGAAATGACAGGGCAGTCCCCAAAGACGGTAATGGCTTAAACTATTTAAACTACGTATTGAAGTATTTCCGTGAAGAAGCTCACCCTATCCGTTAACAGCGACTTGGCTGAGCGGGCTAAGATGCGGGCTCGGCCGTTCGGCTCCCTGAGCATGTTGGTGGGGGATTTCCTCGGCTCCCTCGACGGCGAGGAGCTCGCTTTCTGCCGCGAGCTCAGGCTCTACTGCGACGAGCCTTTGTTGACGCCCGGCGAGGTTGTGTCGCGGCGGCCTAAGGCCGTGGGCCGGCCCACCTCTGGGCTGGTGGCTGAGCTGAGGAGGGCCAGGGCCGACCGCCTGTGACCTAGACACAAGCGCCTTTATTAAACGCTACGTAGAGGAGGAGGGGACGGAGGCCGTAGACAGGCTTTTCGACTCTGCATACCGCGGCTCTGCCGTGTTGGCTGTTTCTGTCTTTAACCTCGGCCCCGGCGCTTGACAAAAAAGCCCGGAGGGGCGAATTAATCGGCGACGTAAAAGCCGCAGTCTCGCTGATGTTGCGAGAGGTCAAAACGCTGACGCGTCTAGGTAGCTTCGTGGTGGTGCCGCTGGTCGGCGGAGTCCTAAAAGACGCAATCTCTACATCGCTTAGCCGCCACGTCTACATAGTAGATGCGTTGCAGATCGCCTCCTGCAGATACGTGCGGTGCACCTCCTTCTACACAGCTGACAAGGAGCTGGTCCAAGCGGCAAAAGAGGAGGGGCTAAACGCGGTGTTGATAGGACGACTTACCTAAGGCCCGCCACCTAGGCGCCGATTTTACATCGCCAGTAAAGAGACCCGGAATTACCAACCCCCCTCTTTTTCACCCACATCCGTCTAGTCCTCGGCGCAGTTAAATCTACTCAAAACCCCCTCCAAAAAGACAAGAGGTGCGTGCCCGCACAGGGGCGGTCTGCGCGGGCATCTGCGACCCCTCCCGCAAGGGAGCCCGGCCCCCCAGGGCGGCGGGAGTTGAAGGGGGTGTGGCGGTGCCACTAAGCTCGTCATCGCCTCAGCTGAAATGCGGCGCCAAGATCAGCGTCTGTACGCGGCTTCATCGTTTTCTAACGCTCATCCCCATCACGGCGTTTTTCCTAGCCGGCGCCTTCACCGAGACGCACCTCCGCCGCCTGAGAACAGCAGTCGTCGTGATGGCGGCTGGCTTCTACCTACAGGTTCTCCCCTCGTTGATGCTGTTAATGACCAACCAGTTCGCGGCCGCCCAGCAACTGGGCTACTGGGCCTCGAAGGCCATCTTCGCCCCCGACGGCACCCCGGCGTTTTGGACAAGACCAGACATACAGCTCTACGTTTGGCTCAGGATGATCGGCGACATAGTGGCGGGAGCCGGCATAGCCGTCTTCCTCGTACACATACTGAAGGCGCTTCCCCGCGCGGTAAAATAAATAAAGACCTCCCTTTTTCATCCCTCTTTTAAACATCCCTCGCAGGCGTCTTGACAACGGCCACAGGCAGACGCAGAGCGGCCTCTCTAAGCTCTGGAAGCTTGGGCACTCCACAGCTCCTCTAGGCCGCCGCGATGGAGGCTCCGTTCGTACAGAAGCCGTAGCCAGCTGTTGACTATGCCTCTCCGCGCGACCGAGGCCGTGACGGGGTCACCGGCCGGCTTCACTCAGCAAAGCGCCTCTGGCGCTTAGTGTTGAGAGAACGACAAGCCCGTCGCTCTGGTTGGAGGGGGCCCGCCTCTGAAATTCGGCGAGGTCGTTCACGTAAGGCTAAAGACGCGGCCGGCTTGACAAAAGCCGGCAGAAGACGGCGGGGGCACCTGTAGAAGATTTATCCCTCTCGGCCAGCAACCTCGCAAAGAGGCGTAACGCCTTTGACGTGGGCGAAAGGCTAAGAGGTGGATGCGGCTAGGGACTCCACGCCGCGACGTAATACGGCTTTTTTAGATAGATCTTGCCCCGCCTGAAGCCTTCCAGCTTTAAGAGTTGAGACATCTCATCTGCCTTGTAGAAATTTATGAAGCCCACAGCGGCGCCTATGGCAACCAGCGAAGGGGGGGCCTCGATCGGCAGGGTGGCTACGAAAAGCCTTTTGACGCGGGTTTTTAAACATCTCAAGTCTGCCGGGACCGTGCGAGACCTATGGAATAGGTAATAAGTTATGGCGCACTCCGCCTCGACGTCGCACAGATTCTTGACGGCTCCGGGAAGCGAGTAGTCGGGCTCGTGGATTAAGGTGTTTTTGTTAAATCCCTGCAACGTCTCCGCCTCCACCCCTTTATAGGCGTAAGCCACTAGAAGAGACGCGCATTTATCGACGCTAAACAGCCTACCCGTTGCTATGGTTAAAAACATGTAGAACTCAGACGTTAGAAACACGTCAAACAGCGCGGAAACCGTATCGCTGTCAACCTCGCCGCGTGCTATCGGCACAATGCCGAGGTTGTCAAAAGACTCAACGACGTCTAGCGCCTCCAGCAGGAAGGTGTTGGTGCGTCTTTTAGAGGGCTTCTCTCCGGTTAAGCCCCTCTGTATCTCAACACTCCGACTTAAGACGTATGAGAGGTGGGAACTCCTTCTCTCTACTCCGGCGTCTTTCAGCTCCTTATACCACTTAACGCCGTAGTAATTCAACCACTTCATCAACGTGGATAACTCCCTCAAGCCGCCGAACAGCCTAACAACCTCCCTAAAGTAGAGGGAGGCGACGATAGACATAGCCCATTTAAGTTATCTTTTTCCAACCCCTCATCGTCGAAGCGGCATAAAGCCCGTCTGACGATCGGCGCGTCAAATCGACGTATTTCACACCGAGGGGACGCTCTAGAAATGCGCCACACGCAGAACGTTGAACAGAGTCCGGAAACACGTGAATTATGATTCCTCCGTAATATATACTTAATCAATACTTAGCTGAAATTCGCCCCTCTGTTAAAAACACGCCTCACCACCCCGCCGCCTCGAGAGTCTGCGCCCAGGGCGGCCGCCTCCCCTGGCTACCTGCGCAGATGCGGCTTGCGGACCCGCCCCTGATCGCGAGATCGGCACACCGCATATAGGACTGCATAGGCGGCTTTTTGGGCTCGACATGTTGACGGCGAGAACCGTGGAGGCGGCGGTTTGCTACTTGACGTCTAGTGTTGGAAAGAGTTAAATAGTTCCGGCAGGGGCTAGGCGTGGGTTACCACGTAGCTATTGTGGACTACGTGAGGCGGTGTCCCGGCTCCTATTTTAGGGAACTGGCGCGGGAGTTGCAGATCCCGGTGGGCACTCTGCAGTATTGGCTGGGCAGGCTGACGGCCAGGGGCGAGCTATACGTGCTGAAGCTGATGCAGAGACCGAGATACTTCCACTTTTCCGTTTCTAGGGAGGAGGCTGAGGCTGTGTATCTGGTGAGGGAGATCCGCCTCAGCCCTTCCTTGGCGCCCCGGCTGGCGGTCGACATCAAGCCGGAGCTCATCAAGGCCGTGGTGGAGAGGTATCCCTGTGTTAGGCAGGATCTCGTGGATGCGTTCATCAATTTATTCAGCCAGCTGTGAGGGGCTTATATAGATCGCTAGGCGCCTTCGCGCAGTTGACGGCGCCGCCGCAACCATCTGTTCCCATTCTGCTTTAGGAGTCATCTCGAGGGGCGCTCTGATTCGGCGTCTGAGGGATCCGCCGCTCTATTGCAACCCGGCTCTTTGGTTAATACCCTCTCGTACATTACCGATCTGGCTCTTTCTTTTCTTGTACCACAAGGTAAATATATGAACAAGGTTGCCACCGTCATGAAGCCGGGTCTGTGGATCGCGTTGGGCCTCGTGGTCGGCGTTGTGCTGGGGGCGGTGCTGGGCGGCGCCTTCCGAGGCGCTCCGGAGACGGTCACGACGAAGGTTACGGTTACAGCCACGGCTCCGTCTGGCGCCCAATTGTCGCCTCTTGAAGAGGCTCTTAGAAGTGGGACGTATGTGAGCAGATGCGTCTACTGTGACATGTTAATTAACGAGACTAAGCACTCGGCGTTGGTGGTGCTGAAATCGGGATACGCCGTGAAGACCGACGACGTTGGATGCATCTTTAGAATGGCCCTCCTCCCGCCTGAGAAGTGGAAGGTTATGCAGAAATACCCTGTAGATGATGTGAAGCGGCTTGTGCAGGTGGAGAAGGTATTCGTCCCCGACCACCACACAGGCGAATACGTCGAGGCCCAGAAGGCGTTTTACGTCATTAGGCAGGACAGAAAAACGCCCATGGGAGACTGCGTTTTTCCCTTTAAAGACCGCGAAATGGCCGCCAAGCTAAACACCACCGTGTATACCTACGACCAGATGCTCCAGCTGTACAAAAAAGTCATGGAAGAACGCGGCATGCCGAGGCCCAACTGGTGCAGAGGAACGATGGAACACATGCACGACCACAGCAGCCACAGCCACGGCGGTCACGGCCACTAAGTTTCTCCAAATTTTTATAAAAACCTTAAAATATTATTATATACAAACTTTTTAGACTAATCGAACTCATTTATTTTTTCATCCAGATAAAATTTGAAAATTTTCTTAAAAAATATAAAATCCTTGTGGAAATGCCTCTATGGTAATTGGGAGTGTCGGTCACCGGACCTTGGATAGCAATTTGTAAAACGAAAACTATCCCGGAATCGTCGATTTTGGTCCAGAAATTGCAGGGAGACGCCACGTGTCTGTTTAGCGGATATTTCTGGCACCTTGGTTAGCCTCTCGGCGGAGGCATGGGCGGTCCTCTGCCGTTTCTGCGGAGTTGTTAAAAAGCGCCGCGTCTGGCGCGGCTCCGGGCCGATGGGGAGGGTGTATAGCCCTTTTCGTCTTCGCCGGCAATGCTGTGAAGTTTTTGCACCTGTAGGAACTTCCTCGGCCTCATAGGCTGGGGTGCGCAACGGATGCCCGGCGACGGCTCTAGGCGAGGGTAGGGCTCGGCGACACATGGGGAGGGCTAGGTACCCAGGGGCTTTTCCGGCGTCTTCCTCCGCCGATGTGGAGAGGTCGTATGGACGGCTTCTAGCGAAGCCGGGGGTTTGGTGTCCGTTGTGTTCGGAATCGCCGTGTTTTCGGCGTTTAGGTACGTCTCTATTTGTCAGTTCACTGACAAATCCTTATAAAATATCTGTGAGTGAAGTATCAATGGACGCGGTGGAGAGGAACAACCCCTGGTGGTTCGACCCGCGGTGGGACGAGGGGGACCGCCATCTGCGTCAGTGGGAAGGGGAGAGAGTCCGCTGGATGCCGCGGTGGATTTGGGAGATCTCCCTAGAGCCCTTCTCTCTGAACTTTGTATACGGGCCGAGGCAGACGGGTAAAACCACTGGGCTTAAGCTGTTGATCAGAGAACTTCTTAGACGTAACCCGCCGGAATCTGTCGTCTACCTAGATCTGGATATAGTGCTGTCGCCGGCGGAGATGCGGAGGGCCTTTGAATACATCGTGGGGAGGTCTGCGCGTAGAGGCGTGAAGACGCTGTATCTGTTCCTAGATGAGGTCACCTCCGTGCGGGGGTGGTGGCGCGTGTTGAAGTACTACATCGACGCAGGTGTTCTGCAACGGGCGGTTGTCACAGCCACGGGCTCCTCGACGGTGGGGCTTGTGAAGACGCCGGAGCGGTTCCCCGGGAGGAGGGGGTCTGGGCGAGACGTGGTGGTGCTCCCCCTAGATTTCCCAACATACGTGAAAATCCAGCCGGAGCAACCCGCCGACCCCGCCGTTGTGGCGGAGCTCTTCGAGGAGTATCTAAAAACGGGCGGCTTCCCCAAGTCTATAAACCGGCATCCCGACGCGGCTGAGGCTCTGTTAGACGGCGTAATTTCAGAAACCTATAAACACAGGAGAAGTCCGCAACTGCTCAAGGACTTGGTGTCGGCGCTTGTGGAGAGGATGCCGAGCCCTGTCTCCAACCACGCCTTGGCGCAGGACGTAGGCGTCTCCCACAACACGGTCCGCGACTACTTAGAATTCCTGTCCGACATATACCTCGTGGGGACGGCATATGCCGAAGTCGGCGGCAGGCCCCAGCCGCGGAAGGAGAAAAAGATCTTCTTCAGAGACCCCTTCATATACCGCGTCTTGGCTGGGTGGACGGCGAAAGAGGTCAACGAGGCGGCTCTCCTTGAACACGTCGTGCAGGAGCATCTCTACAGGAAATTCGGCGCGGTTTACTACTACCGAAACAAGACAGAAATCGACGTCGTCGCAGGCCCCTACAAGATAGAGATCAAAGCCGCAAGATCTCGACGTGGCTACCCCCGTGGCGTGGTCACTCTCAACAAAAGAGAGATCCCAAGATTCCTCCTCCAGACGACGAACTAGCCGTCGAAAGTTGTTACAAATATCATGAAAATTGCTAGGTGTTGCCGCCTCAGCTTCACCTCTTAGTGTCTAAGGCTATGCTGTAGTTGCAACCTTCGCCATCAGGTTAGATATTAAACTACCATGCATAAAAATCGAGTACTAACGTTGGGTATGGTTATACCGCCTTACCTCAAGTATAAGACCATTTCCACGGATGAATTAAAGAAACTTTACCGCTCTAGCATAGAGGATGTGTACAGCTTCTGGATGCGGGAGGCTGAGCAATTAGTGTGGCGTGTAAAGCCTACGAAGGTGTTTGAAAGAGGCGTGTGGTTTATAGACGGTATGCTTTCGCCTTATGAAAACTTGTTGGGAAGACATAGAAACACGTTTATATGGGATAAGGTGGCTGTTATATGGGAAGACGAAAACGGCGAAATCCGTGTTTTGACATATTCTCAACTTGACGCGTTGGTGTCGAAAATGGCTGGCGTTTTAAAATCTCTTGGGGTAGGCCAGGGAGATTGGGTTTTGTTTTACGCACCGCCAACCCCTGAGATACTGGCGTTGGCACACGCCGCGGTTAAGCTGGGAGCCCCTTTCGAGCCTGTCTTCACTGGGTGGGGGTGGTGGGCGCTTGCTAAACGCGTTGCGAATAGGAGGCCAAAGCTCGTCGTAACAGTCGATGCGTTTCCGAGGAAAGGCAAGGCTGTGAAGACAAAAGAGGTGGTAGACAGAGCCGTGCCTGAAGACGTCAAAGTGCTTGTTGTGGAGAGGATGGCCGTAAGGGTGGGGAGAAGACGTAACGACGTCTTCCTCCAAGAGGTGGAGCCTGGGGGCTTCGTAGAAGATGTCGTTGTAGCCGCTGGGCATCCCCTTTTTGGTCTACATGCCGCATATAGAGAAGGCCCTAGACCAATCACCCACGCAACTGGAGGCTACTTGGTGCAGACCTACGCAACGACGAGGTGGATAGGCGTTAGGCCAAGAGACACATATTTCTGCACCGTAATACCAGGCTGGATCACGGGGGTTACTTATCTACTCTTTGGCCCCTTCATGGTAGGCGCCACTGTTGTGATATATGAAGGCGGCCCGGACTACCCCCACTGGGACCGCTGGTGGTCTATTATTGAGCGCTACGCCGTGACCGTATTTATAACCACCGCAGGCGCCATGCGCCATCTTTCTAGGCAAGACCCAGAGCTGTTGAAGAGACATAACTTAGACACCCTTCGCCTAATTGTAACAACGGCCGAGCCCTTTGAGGAGGATGTATGGCGCTGGACATATCAATACGTGGGGACGGGCACTACGCCTGCCGTTGATTCGGTGCCTGAGAAACTAACCGGGAGAATACCCGTAATCCATGCATTTATCCAGACAGAGCTAGGCACATTTGTCACAGGTCAATTGCCTAACTACATATTTACGCCGCTTAAGCCCGGCTCTGCAGGTCCGCCAATGCCAGGTTTTTACATCGATGTAGTTGACGACGAGGGAAAGCCTGTGAGAGGCGTCTCAGGCAGACTTGTGGTAAAAGCTCCCTGGCCCGCACTTCCCCTACAGCCCCAGGTGTTTAACGGTATTTACGACACGGGGGACATGGCCGTCATGGACGAAGACCTCTACATATATCCACGAGGGAGGAGAGACGGAGTCATGAAAGTAAACGGCTACAGGATGAGTCCGGGGGAGATAGAAGAGGCGATAAAATCGGCATTAGGCATAGAGGCCACGGTGCACGGAGTGAAAGATCCCCTGAAGTTCGAAACGCCCGTAGTTTACATAAAAGGCGGAGCAACTTCTGAGGAAGTTAAGAAGGTAGTAAGAGAGTACGTGGGACCAATTGCAGAAATCAGCGAAGTAATACACGTATCGCATTAGTAGATAACTGGGCTGACGCTGATGTGTTAAACATGTGTCTGTTATTAGGCTTTCTCACGGGTCAGGCGGCGTAGAGACATCTGAGATTGTGGAAAGACTTTTTATCTCTAGGCTTGGCGAGGCGTTGAAGAAGTTGCCAGGCGGCCTGGGCTTAGATTTCCCCGACGACGCCGCGGCCATACCCATGGGCGATGGACGGTATCTCGTGGTGACGGTGGACTCCTACACCGTAAACCCCCCGTTTTTCCCCGGCGGAGACATCGGCATATTGGCGGCCTCCGGCTCTATAAATGACGTCTTGATGCTGGGAGGCAAGCCAATCGCGATGTTGGACGCTGTGGTGGTTGAAGAGGGACTTCCCATGGAGACTTTAGACAAGGTGGTAAATTCGTTCCTCTCGGTGTTGAAGTCAGAGGGCATCGCCTTAATAGGCGGCGACTTCAAGGTCATGCCAAGGGGTCAGCTGGATAAAATAGTGATAACTACCGTGGGGATAGGCGTTGCAGATAGGATAATTGTGGATAAGCCGAAACCCGGCGATAAGATCATTGTTACAGACTACGTGGGGGATCACGGCGCTGTGATCATGATGCTTCAATACGGCGAAAACCCTGGCGCTTTTAAAAGCGACGTCAAGCCGTTGACAAAACTCATGCTTCCACTTCTCGAGAAGTACAGCCACTACATCCACGCCGCACGTGACCCGACACGAGGCGGTCTCTCTATGGTGCTTAACGACTGGGCAAAGACAGGCGGGGGGGTGATTGTCGTGGAAGAGGAGGCCATCCCAGTGAGGTCGGAGGTTGCGTCGTATGCGCATATGCTCGGGATAGACCCCCTACATTTAGCCAGCGAGGGCGTAGCCGTCCTCGCAGTAGAACCCTCCGTCGCTGAGGAGACGTTGAAGTTTATACAGTCCCTAGGGTTTACAAATGCAAGAATTATTGGAGAGTTTCGAGAGTCGCAGAGGTACAGAGGCTATGTGCTCCTCAAAACGCAGAGTGGGGGATTTAGAATACTCGAGCCGCCGCGGGGAGACCTCGTGCCTAGGATATGTTGAGGCTTAACCTAGGCGGAGTTTGGCTCACTCTTAGAGACTATGCAGGCGTCGTTGTTGAGCACCGCGGCGAGTCTCTCTGTATCGACGTGGCAGGGCCTGAGTGTCCTCATGTGTTTTACACCCACAACCATGAAAGGCATTACAGTGAATACACCGGATTCTTCTACGCCCCCTTTAGGGGCAATGTAAAAATCGGGGAGGCGATAAAGACGGGACCTTTTGTCGTCACCCCCGTCGAAGCTTATAACATAACAAAACTTAACCAGGGCCGACCTATCCACGGCAGAGGCGATGGCGTTGGATACCTAGTAGAGGTAGCCGGCGTGGTTATATACCACATGGGGGACACAGACCTCATACCTTCCCTGGCTACTATAAAAAAAGTCGATATAATGCTTACGCCAATAGGCGGAGACGGGGTTATGACGCCGGAAGAGGCGGCAGAGGGGGTTAAACTCATCAGGCCGAAAATCGCCGTACCAATACACTTCGACAAAGAAAAACTATATGTAAAATTCCGCGACATAGCTCACCCCTATGCCCAGATAATAAACCTCAGGTGGTAGCCTCTCCCCACATCTCTGTAGCAGTGTTAAGAAGCCTCTTGACCGCCTCTGGAAGAGTTATTATTATATAGATGTCTGTATCGGCGTCATAGACTAATAACTTCCCCTCGGAGCCTTTCAAAATGTAAAACCTATACTCAACGTCGTGAATTACGTATGGAAGAAGCGATCCGAACATGTCCATCAACCTGCCGATGAGGAGAGCATAACAGATCTCCGGCATCCTTCCACCTTCTCTACATTTCCTATACTCCTCCCGAAGCTCCTTAAGCCCCTGTCGAACTATATCAATTTTCAAGTCTTTCAACACAACTCCATCGTCCATTCGAAACATGGACATGGGAGAACACGAGAGTTATTTACATTACGTAAAACCAGTCTGTTGTCTCGGCGTATTGTCGCCTCATAGCGTTACGTTTAATCCTTCCCTCTCGGCAACTTGTACCAACTCTTACCTGCGGCGTAGAACAATAAAATTCGCTACCTATAGCGCATCTACAATATACGGGCTCTAAGTGTGAACTCAGCAGAGTCTTTCAGAGCCGTCAAACCTCGACAGCTCCACCCCCACGACGTAATCTATATCAACGAGACCACTCATAGAAGTAGCAAGGAACATCTCACAGATGGAGGGATGAGGGCCGTTTTACTACGCCAACATCGCCTTGAACCTCCACGAGTTTCAATACAATGGACTAAATAATTCGGCACGTTAAGCCGGTGTGTCAAGCTTGACTCCGTGGCAGACGCCGTATTTCGGCGAGGCGGTGGCAGTTCGTGACGTCGCCAAATCCCGTACTTGTAGAGGCCCTATAAGTCATCGTTTATCAGCGCCGCGTTTAGCCCCTCCTCTTCTGCTACCTGAACCAGCTCTTTGCCGGCTGTGTAGAAGGAAGTACACCGAACATATCTGCACAAGGCGCTACACCAGAAGCTCCACCGCCTTTGGCTCCTGCCCTACGCATAGGCCTCGGCGGCGCGGCCGGCTCCGCCCTCTGGAATATAAGCGTAGTTTAAACGTCTAAGATATGTCGTCATCGATGTGGAGCCTTGCCGTAGTGATCTGGGCGTACATTTACGGCCCGGACCGCGGCGTGGCGCATCTGCGTTAGGCCGCCGATCAGACTTATAAATCTCCGCAGAGGTTCCGCACATGGAGCTAATACTGCTGGGTCTCCTGTTGATTTTCCTAGGCATGTTGATACTGGCGCTGTCTCTTTGGAGAACCGGCGAGGGGAGGGCTGAGGCTGGCGGCGTGGTCATCGTAGGGCCCATACCTATAGTGTTCGGCACCAGCCAACGCGCGGCTGTGGCGGTTATGGCGCTGGCCATCATCCTGACTGTTCTCACTCTTGTCCTTTTCTTACTCGGGCTAGCCCTCGCGCGGTAAACACAGCCAACAATCGCAACCCCGCGTCGCAAAGGCGGGTCTCCACGCCGAAGCGGATGATGCAGGTAACGATGGAACTCGGCCGGCGGGCCGCCCTGGGCACAAACAGGGCTAGAGGAGGATTAGGGAAAGCGCAGGCTAGGGTAGAGAAATTTCTATGTTGTAAAGATTTAGTATACAAATTGTGAGACTTAGTGTGTTTTAGAAATACAGAGTATGGATTTATTGGAAAAAATAGAAGTTTTTAGGACTTAGGTAGAGGAACTCCGGCGAAGAAGGCTATCGACAACGCTAGCGCTATGACTATTATGATCAACAGCGATACGAGATACGCCACGACGGCTTTGCCGGCTCCTATTTCTTTAAACTTGCGGAAGTTGGTGGTCAGCCCTATGGACGTGAATGTTATTAAGAAGAAGAACTGGCGGAGTACGTCGGCTTGTCCGCTTATGGCAGATGCCATCTTTATCGCATCGCTAAGCGGCATATAAGATGCTAAGGCCAGCAACGCCGACATGGTGACGAAGTAGCCTATTACGAACTTGGGGAATCTGTACCAGATCACTACCGCCGGCACCTTCTCTCCGGGCTTTCTCTCCACTCTAGTAACCCACCAGAGGGCCATGATGAAGGCCCAAACCCCTATCCAGATGTCGATAAAGAGCTTTGCGGTCACGGCGGTTGACAGCACCCAGCCCTTGGCCGCCGGCACTGTGACGCCTATTAAGGCATCGGCGACTGCGCCCGACGCAGCCGCGGCTCCATCGGTCTTAACTGCGAGTCCCATCCACGCGCCGGCGGCCAAGGGAGCCCATGTCAAGAACTGCGCAGCCAGCCAAGGCAGTATTATTAGCTCTATTACGGCAAAGATAACTATTATCGACGCTATTGTGCCCGCAATTACGGCATACATACTTGCGCTGGTGTTGGGGTTGTTAATAGGCAACGCGTTTAGGAAATTACCTAAGCCGCTTGAGGCCGCCGCCAGGCCTGAGTGGTATATCAAAACAGCCATAGTTCTGCTAGGCGCGGTGGTGGGAGCCAAGTCTCTGGCGAACCTTCAGACAGCTGCGGAGATCCTCACCAGGGCGCTGATAGCAATTGTAGCGGCGTATCTAATCTACTGGCCCATCTCGTATGTGGTCTCGAGGAGAATAGGCCTGGATAGACACTGGTCTGCCGTGTTGGCATCCGGCGTCAGTATATGCGGCGTATCTGCAGCCATAGCCACGGCCGGCGCCATCGGAGCTCCGCCTGCCTCCCCTGTCAACTGGAGCGACCAGTTTATGCCCAAACTGCCCCATGTATCTGGCGTGGCGGCGATATACGCCTAATGCCCCACCCACCACATGAGGTACGACAGGAAGAAGATTATTGTAAAGCCCGTCGCGAACGCCTTGATGTCGTATTTCATGAGAGCCGCGGCCGCGGTAGTTAAAATCAACGTAAAGAGGTAG
>Ga0197144_100524_pt1 | contig 16036 bp, 20 predicted proteins | sample GBS85_MetaG_FD_148670 | JGI IMG/M metagenome (GOLD analysis project Ga0197144, IMG submission 148670) | Sediment microbial communities from Great Boiling Springs, Gerlach, Nevada, United States - GBS 85_MetaG | ecosystem: Environmental > Aquatic > Thermal springs > Hot (42-90C) > Sediment...
GTGCCTACGTCCACAGGTCTATCGTCGGCGAGGGCACGGTGCTGGGCCGGTGGACCCGCCTGGTGGAGGCGGTGGTGGCCGATGGGGTTTACGTGAGAGATGAGGTGTACATAGGGAGGGGGGCTACGGTGGGGCCCAACAGAGAGGTGGACCAGGACGTGAAAGACGGCGAGATCCTGCCCTAGAGAGTCAGAGGTCTTTTGGGCTTCAGCACGGATTTCGCCTCTCTAACCAGCCTCCTGGCCTTATCTAGGTCCACTTCCCTGCCCTCCTTGAGGCAGGTCCCCACAATAGCCCCGTCTGATATCTTCAGCAGATGTAACGTGTTGAAGCATATCCCGCTACCGACTAAGACGGGGAGGTCTGTGTGGGCTCTGGCTGTAGCCACCTCAACGGGGTCCGGCGGCTCGCCTGTTTTTCTCCCCGTGATCACCACGGCGGCGGGATTGGCTCTGGTGGTGGCTGTCTCCACAGCCTCAGCGAGCGTAGGGGGGTAGAGGGTGAGGCCGTGTTTGACATGGACATCCGCAAGCACCTTGACGCCGCGTAGATACGGCGCCTCAGGCGTCAGTAGCCCCGACTCGGAGAGAACAACGTCTGTGTAGGCGTTGCAACGGATGAACCTGCCTCCAGCGTGTTGGGAAATGAGGGCGGCGGTTCTGCAGCCATTTCGGAGCAGGTTCACGCCCACAGGCACAGATACTGCCTTCACCACGTCTCTTGTGGCAACTGCCACCGCTATGGCCGTGGGGAGGTCTGCCCTGGGTTTGAAAGGCGTGTCGTGGTAGTTTTCTACGATTATTGCGTCAACGCCGGCTTCCTCGAGCCTTCTTGCATTCCTCACGGCATGGTCTAAATAGTCGGGGTCTCCCGTGGGGAGTAGGTGGAGGACGCCGATTAACATGTGAAATATTTTTAACCTAGTTTAATTTTTCGACGCAATGGTCTACCCGCCAAAGACCTTAATGGTCGGGAGGTGTTCGCGATGTGGGAAAAGGCTCTATCTATACGAGGATAGGTACGTCTGTAAGAAAATGGGTTACGTCTTCTGCGACGTGTGCGCCAGGAAGCTTCAATACAAGTGTCCCGACGGAGTTACGTTGCTTGAACTTGTCTAGGGTGCTTCTATCCGTAACAGCCAGCCCCGGCGTCAGGGCTCTCACCTTGACTTTTAACGACAGGATCCTAGCCGTCCACCTATACGCAAAGACGGCATATATGGCGGCTGTGGCACGCGGCGTCGAGTGCACCATCAACGACGAGGAGCTTAAACACGCTGCGTGGCTCCTGACCAGGCTCATGGACCGTTTAGGCGCCGCGGTGAGATCTAGGTACTACACCTACACAGGCCCACTAGAGGCGCTGGACCACGCCGTGAGGTACCGGCCTTATGTATCTCCCACCTCCACAGCCGAAGTTGTGCTGAGCGGAGGCACGGCGAGGGTTATGGCTGGGGACTACAGAAAGAAGTACCGGACCAAGATAGACGTGGCGGGCGTGTTGAAGAGGTATCTGAAGTATCTGGAAAATTGTTAAATCTCCAAGCTCTGTCTTATACGGTGACGAGACCAGGCTGGGTGATGCGAGATGAGCGCGGTTAATAGCGCTGACTCGATTGGTGGCGTCTCAGCGTTGGCTTTTTCTAGCGCGTGGTACTATGTAGAGTTCCCCGTTTCTGTTCTCTATGTGAACAACGCCAGTCCCGAGCAAGTACGCCACGACTTTGTTGGGGTCGTGTCCTGCGTTTTTCAGCTTCTCTACGTATTCTGCCAGCTTTTCGGGTTGCTGGGGGGTTTCCGCGTCTAGGTAGAGCCCTGGCTCTATTTTAAGGTCCGTTTTGACGAGTATGTCGAGTTCGGTGTATATGGAGTATATCTTTTCGAGGATGTTTATCACCACTGTGAGTTGCTTGTATAGCTCGGCGACCAAGGTCTTTAGGTCCTCGTCTTCGTATTTCTGCGCGGCTCTCTCCAGCTGTTCTACAGCCCGCGCGAGTCTAGTGAGGAACTGCATCGAGTTTCCTTATCCGGTCGATTGTCAGGGGGTGCGTCCTGGCGAGGAGGGTGAGTCTGGCGGCGAGGGGGCTTAGGACGGACTCCACTATGCCGTTCCAGTCCAGCTTGACAAGGGCGGAGACAAGGCGGTCTCTGTGTCTCGCCGCGGCGTATTTATCCGCCTCGAACTCGAAGGCTTGTAACATGGCGGTGAAGAGGAGGGCTACGCCTATTAGGTGGAGGGCGAGGAGCATGATGGAGTATTTTGCATATACTAGGTGGACCAGCGGGAGGCGTAGCGTGTATTCGGCGATGAGAAAGGCAAGGAGTTTGTGGGTGTGTCTATACTTGATGTGTCCCCTCTCATGTTCCAGCACCGCCTGGAGCTCCTCGGGCCCAAGTCTTGCGAAGAGCCCCGTTGTGAAGTATATCACGGGGCCCAGGGGCCCGTCGAGGGTGAAGGCGTTAGGCCTCTTGTCCCGTGCCACACATACGCCGGGCGGTGCGTAGTAAAGCTCGTAGTCGTCGGGGAGCGTCGAGGGGTTTTCGAGGATCGACAGCTTGTTTCTCCTGAGGCTCTCCACGTCTCCGTGGTTTGTCCGCACGACCCTGACCTCGTCTGGGATGAGGCAGTTCCTCCTGAGGTATAGATACAGAGCGAGATAGGCCCCGAGTATCACCGCGACGCCGGCTAGCCACTGGAGCCACACGTTTTTTACTAGAAGCACAGGAGCCGCCGACAGCGCCAGCGGCGCGAGGAAAAGATACATGCTTATCTGGAGGGGCGGGGGCTCCACGTATCTTCCCTCTTTGTAGGTCCCCACAAGAGCCGCCTTGTAGCTGTCCTTCCTGTATTTTCTGCGTAAAAACTGTAAAAGCTCTAAGGGGTCCACCTAAAGAGGGGTGTTTAGGTATTTAATGCCAATGCTCAAAGAGGCTAGGTGCCTATCTTCTCCGCCTCCAACAACTCAAGGACTTTTTCCGGCTCGTGTATGGTGAGCATGTCCCAGAACTTGTTGTTTTTGTATAGGCCGTAGACCTTGCCTCTGGCGCTTCGTTTAATTATGGTGATGTAGCCTCTCTGTACCAGGTCGTCTAGGAATGCTCTTATCAGGACTGTCTTCGCCCTTAGGTCCTGGCGGCCGTATAGGTGAAGGTCCTGGGCTACTTTAGACGGCCGGAAGGTTATGAGGTTACCCTTGGCGTTCTGGACCTGGTCCCGGAGGAATTTAATCGTGATAAGCTTGATACGGAAAGAATCTGTTTTGTCGGCGTAAGTCCGCGAGATGGTTCGGATATCGGCCATATATTTAAAGAAAGTCCTCCTATTTATTTATTTCTTTGACATTTTTAAAGCATGTATCCTCAAGGTATCTGATTTTACTTTTTATTGCATGAATTTCTCTCTCAATACTTGCAATGTACTGCATAAAGTAGTTAATATATATGTCACATGGATTTAACTTATCTATTTCCAAACCTAGAAGCCTCACCATCTTCTCTATATCATCCATAGCTCCTCTGCGTCGTTATTCCTCACCACGGCAGACCGCTTAACTTTAATATTGTAGGTATAGTGAGGTTGGGTGATTATGTGCGTCCCATGTACCAGGAGGTCTTGCGGCGGCATCTCGTTGCTGACAAGGACAACCCTGAGGCCGTACTTGGCGCTTTCAAATACCAAGTACCTAACCACGTCGCCCCGCTTAATGATGTTCTGCGCCTCATCTACAACCAGTAGCCTCTCGGGCTTCTTCGCCACCCCCTTCTCAAACAGGTAGTTATAAAGCGATGCCAACACGAAGAGGGCTATCAAGACCTTCTCCTCGTAGAGTCTCAGCCGGGATAGGTCCACAGCCACCGTCTTCTTCGTAGTGAACAGCTTCTCGAGGGGGATCCTCCCGCCTTCAAACACGTCGAGTATATACTCCAGCCGCCTCGCGATGGCAGCTTTCATCTCCACCTCGCTTCTCGTCGTGACCAGGAAATCTTCCAGCGCCGTCACTACGTCTCTCAACGTGGCTAGGCGTTGTTTCCTGATGGCGCGGTAGAGGAAGTAGACGCTGGGCTCGTTGAGGTTCAAGGCGAGGCCGAGGATTTCGGCCAGAAGCTTCTTGTCGAAGCTCTCAATGGAGATCTTAAGCAACCGGGCGTCTACCCGCAACCCGCTGTATTCCCCGTGCCAGTCGAGGATCAAGGCAGGTAGGCCAGCCCTTTTGACCAGCTTTTTGGCAAGGCTTGTCTTGCCGCTACGAGTCGGGCCGGTGATTATTATGTGTCTATCAAGCGGCAGGTATACAGGCCCCCTTTTTCCAATGCCTATAAACACGCCGTCTTTTAGAGATGCCGCGAAAAGCACCGCCAGAAGAGCAAGCTCCCACACCCTATGTACCTGTTTTTAACCTACTTCAAGGCCTGAGATACGGGGGAAGGAGGTGTCTATACTGTGTAAACCTATCGTCGATGAGCAGTAGAAACTTTTTCTCTCTGGCTAGGTTCCTCATCACTCTGCCGGCGGCTTGCACTACATGGTTCACCGCTGTGAACAACACCGCGTATCTATAACCGTCGAAGCCGAGCCCGTTGAGTATACGCATTTTCAGCCACAGCTCCCTCGATTTCACGTCTGGTATGGGGAAGCCCACCAAGACGCCAGCCTGCACGTCTAGGTTGATGCCCTCCGAGACGGGGCTACCGTAGTACGTGACGACCACGTGGTCCATGTCGCCGAGAGGGCGTTCAGACAACGGGAGACCTCCCAGCTTAGACATGTAAAAAGCGGCAAGCTCTTTATTTGGAAGGAAGACAACCGCCCGTCTATACTCCTCGAAGACACGCCGCACGGCCTCCGCGATGACCTCCACGTATCTCCTCTGCATCCTAGTCCGGTACCGCACCTCAAGCGGCATGTGGTCAACCTCGAGATTCTCTACACCGGGAAGTGTATTGACCTCTACATACTCCGCCCTGAGGAAATACGTAAAAACCTCGGAGAAATGCCGCAGAATAGAGGCGCTTGCCGCGACCAGCCGCCTTGCCCTCCCCACCAGTTCGCCCACTAGAGGCAGGGCTAGACACATCACTTGCCCCCCGGCGTCTACGCAGTAGCGCCTGGAGTACAGCTCGTCGTCGCGCACCTCCACCATCGCCAGCAGGTTATGCGCCTCGTCTAACGCGACGAGATCCACCTCCTCGAAGAGGTCCGCCACGGCTGATATGTTCGACACCTTTGATAGATACGCCAACGGGAGCACAACCACGTTGCTCCGCCGGCCAGCAACGTGGAGAGCCTCGTAGGGACACACCCCCTGTCTATACAGCTCCTCCACGTCAAAGACGAGGTTGAGAGGCCGGCGGGACATTGCCTTACAAACTCCCTGCTCCCTCAGCTCTAGACACCGCAGGGAGTTCTCGGCGCCGAGGGGACACAGCGACTTCCTCCCGAAGAGCAACCCCGCTTCCCCGCCGAACTCAGCCACGTATTTAGCCATCTGCAGACCCTCCAGGTGGCTTCTGGTAAATATCAAAGAGCGTTTACTCCGAGCCGCCGCCTTTGCGAGGTGTCTAGACTTACCGATGCCCGGCGGCGCGTATAGTACTACTCTCACTTAGGGTGGAGTCTTTAAAAGCCGCTTAACAGCTCCAGGAGGTAGTCCCTAACCTTCGAGTTGGCAACTTCGTCCAGTTCGAGGCAGTGCTCTACTACCTTCCTAATAAACGCCTCGGCCAAGACGGGGTCCCTCTCCTTCAAAACCTTCAGCCTCTCGGGCAGATCTACCCTCAGCGTCCTCGCCACTGAGTCCAGAGAAGTGAAGTATTTCTCCAAGCCCCTAATCTGGCTCACAACGTCGTCGAATACGTTGACCACCTCAGCGGGCATTCCCTGCAACTCCATCTCTGCATACGCCTTGTTCACGCAGTAGCGCACGAACTTGTACCGTAAAGTGGTTACCACATCCACGGCAGGTCTCATTTAGCAGTTTATTTGTTTTACCCCAAGCCTCGCGCCTAGCTCCCTCCCGAACCTCTCCACCGGCACCACCCCCGCCTCAGAAAGCCCCAACACCGTGATCCCCCTCTCAACGTAGAAGTAATACGCGTCTGTGCCCGGCTCAAACCCCTCGGCGCGGGGTCCCCAGCGCCAGTAGTACTTATCGCCGCGGGGGTCAACCCCCTCGTAGAGTCTCTCCCTATACACAGCCTTCGCCAGCTTCCTGGCGCAGTAAACGCCGCCGCCCCAACGCGCCGGTATGTTTACGCTGACAGCCAGAAACCCATCTAAATATGTGGCGGCCTCCACGGTAGCCACCGCCACGCGGCGCATAAACCACATCTCCCCGCTCGCCTCCATAGACAACGCGAGGGACCGCGCCCCCAGCACACCCCCCTGTATAGCTGCGCCTACAGTCCCGCTTCCATACGTCGCCTCAACCCCTATGTTCTCGCCCACGTTCACCCCCGACAAGACCAACTCGGCGTCTGGCGCCACAAGCTTAAGCGCTAGAAACACCGCATCCGCGGGGAAGCCATTCACCACATAGTAGTTTCCCAGGCGCCTCACCCTAAGAGGCTTGTGATAGGTCCTGGCTAAGCCGGCGGCGGACCTAGGCCTCTCAGGCACCACCACAACCACCTCATGGCCCGCCTCCTCCAATGCCTCCACCAAAGGCCTAAGCCACGGGCTGTGAGGACCGTCGTCGTTTGTAACCACGATCTTCACGGCCCCCAACAACACCGAATATTTAACCTATCGCCGCCGCCAGCCCCGCCACGGCCAACAAGGCGCCCAGCGCTCTCCTCCGGCGAAACGGCCGCTCCGTAAGCGCGGTTATGAGCGGATACGTAGACATCACGAGAGTCGCCACCACGTAATCGCCGAGGGAGACAGCCAAGGTGTAAGAGCCGAACCCCACAAACGTGTCCATGAAGCCGCCGGCGACGAGGCGATGGACTCTGCATATGGGGCTACCGCGGCCCAGCAGGAGACTTGTCAGAAACACCACCACGCCCCTTATAAACAACGCGCCGCCGGGGCCCAACGAGTCTACACCCGCCGCGTAGAAATTTATCGAAATCGCCCAGATAAACGCCGCCGAGATGCCGTAGAGGGCGCCTCGTCTAGAGCCCTCGTCTCCCCACGACGCCACCGCAATTCCCAACAGAACAAGCGCGGCAGACGGCGCAAGATGTAGCTTCCAGGCAAAAAGCGGTAGCAGCACTATATACAGCGAACTGCTGATGTTGCCCACCGACGCCCCTCCAACCTTCACCGAGGTTATGTAGAGCCACGACCCAACCACCCCTCCTAACAATGCCGCAGACGCCACCACCGCGACGCCAAATAGGTCAACCGCCCTCCATGGCAAGAGGAGACCCGCCACTATGGAGAAAAGAGAAAACACGCCCATGGCTCTATACTGCGACGTGCAGGCTAGGGCGGGTCTATAAACCACCGGCGCCAAGCCATACGCCACAGCAGACACGGCAGCGAGGACGAGGGAGATCACAAAACCCAACAACAACTGTTATATAACCTCCCCGGATCTACCATCTATGGACGACGCCACAGCGGTGGCCCTGGTCTTCACGATCCTCTTCGTTTTAACAATAGACACGATATACCTGGTTATGCTGATAGCGCCCCGCCGGCCGACCCCCTACAAGCAGATGAGATACGAGGCAGGCAACCCAGAGACAGGGCCTGCCAAGGCGCCTCTCGCCATGCAGTATTTAGGATACCTCCTGATGCTGGTCACGCTGGAGCCCGCCGCGGCGATACCAATCGCCGTCTACATGTTCACAGGCGACCTGTTGCTCACAGTATTCACCGCCGTGATAGGCGGCGTTGTGACTCTGGCCGTATCAACCTACGCCTACAGCTACGCCAAAAAGATAGAGCTTTGGCGCGTCAGCTAAGCGCCGCCTTCAGCAAGCCAACAAACACCGGCCTTGGTTTCGTCGGCCTGGAGCGGAACTCGGGATGGAACTGCGTGGCCATGAAATAGGGATGGCTCGGCAACTCGATTATCTCTACCCGCCTTATGTCGCGCCTCCAGCCAGACACCACAAGCCCCGCCTCGGTCAGCTTAGGCAGATACGATAGGTTGACCTCGTATCTGTGCCTATGTCTCTCCACAGTCGTCGAGACGCCGTAGAGAGATGCCGCCAGCGTGTTGGGGACTATCTCAATCTCCCTGTTGCCCAGTATCATGCTACCCCCCAGAACGTCCACCTCCCTCTGCTCTGGCGCTAGGTGTATAACTGGATGCGGGGTCTCCGGGTCCAGCTCCGTGGAGTTGGCGCCCTTCAGGCCTACGACGTTTCGCGCAAACTCAACCACCGCCAGTTGCATGCCGAAGCAGATGCCGAGGAAAGGAATCTTCTCAACCCGGGCGTGTCTAACGCATTCGATCATGCCCTCGGTCCCCCTCTTCCCGAAGCCCGGCAGAACCACCACGGCGTCTAGGTCAAGCCTTCGCAACATGTCCGGGTCCTTCTCCACCTCCACAGAGTTTATCCACACCAGCTCCGGCTTCGCGTCCAGCGCCGCGCCTGCGTGTCTAAGCGCCTCTATGATGCTGAGATATGCGTCGGGAAGCTCCACGTATTTGCCACACATGCCCACCACGACCTTGTACCTAGGCGCCGTCAGCCGCGACACGAACTCCTCCCAATCTCTGTAGTCCGGCGCCCGCGACACAAGCCTAAGGCGCTTCACCAAGAAATCCCCCATGCCCTGCTGCTCCAGCAGAAGAGGCACCTTGTAGATTGTGTCTACGTTGTAGGAGTTGAATATGGCCCACTGCGGCACGTGGGCGAAGAGGGCGATCTTCCTCACCGAGTTGGCGTCTACGGGGCGCTCCGACCGCACCACCACCGCGTCTGGCTGTATGCCGTACCGCCTCAGCTCCGCCACGCTGTGTTGAAGCGGCTTCGTCTTAAACTCCCCCGTGGTGGACAAGAAGGGGACCCACGCCACGTGTATAAACACGACGTCGTCGCCGAGCTCCAGCCTGAGTTGCCTCGCGGCCTCCAGAAACGGCAACTGCTCATAATCGCCCACGGTGCCCCCGATCTCCACAAGCGTCACGTCGTAGCCCCCCGCCGCCTCCACTATCCTCCGCTTGATCTCGTCCGTCACGTGGGGAATCAGCTGAACCGTCTGCCCTAGGTAATCCCCCCTCCTCTCCTTCTCAATCACCGACAGATAGATCTGGCCCGAGGTTATGTTGTTACTCCTGGGCAACTCCACGTCGAGAAACCTCTCGTAATGCCCCAGATCCAGATCGGTTTCGCCGCCGTCAAAAGTCACATACACCTCCCCATGCGCGTACGGATTCATCGTGCCAGCATCGACGTTTATGTAGGGGTCGACCTTGACCGCGTTTACCGATACGCCGCGGGCCCTCAAGATGCGACCTATCGACGCCACCACAACGCCCTTGCCAACGCCGGACATCACGCCGCCTGTGACAACTACAAGCTTCGGCACCAAACACCAAACCCACAGGTATAAAAACAAAATGCCCAAGGAGCAATATTGCGGGCAACCGCAGAGCTAAAGATAAAAACGAGAAAAGAGGAAGAGACGGTGACGAGTTGAACCCACGCGGTATAGGTGGCGAGAGCCTGCCCAGCAGTGGCGGGCGCTGACACGTTTTTATACATCAGTTTCCCACTCCACGTGCCCATAGTGGAGGTAGGAGGCGTAAAGGTGCGGTTCATCTCCTGGGCCGAGGGCATCGCCCTCAGCGAGGCGCTTGCGCGGAGGATCCACGATGGCGGGTTCAGGCCGGACGTGATCGTGGCCATATCGAGAGGAGGGCTGGTGCCCGCCCGCATCATAAGCGACGTGTTGGAGGTGGATGACGTAATAACCATCGGCGTTAAGTACTGGGGCCTCGCCCAGAGACGCGCGGAGAGGCCGGTGCTCTACCACGGGGTGGAGCCGGGGGTCATACGCGACCGGAAGACGCTCGTGGTGGACGAGGTGGCCGACACAGGCCACACTTTGATGCTCGCCAAAAACCTCCTCGACCTCATAGGCGCGGCAGAGGTGAAAACCGCTGTGGTGCACCTAAAAACCACCAGCAGATTCACCCCCGACTATTATGCAGAGAAGGTAGAGGAATGGGTATGGATCTCCTACCCCTGGAGCCGATACGAAGACCTACGCGAATTCAAAAAGAGAGGACACGACATATCGAAATACGTAGACAAGATATGTTAACCGGCCCCTCTGACCGAGGCGGCTCGTAGGCGCTCTTTGACCAGTCAAGCCCGCCGGCTCTCCGCCCGGCGCGTTACCCACCGGGCGACAGACAATCCGTCTTGTGACCGGACCCCGAGCACAGCCGAGTGGACCGGCATCTGCTTCACCCGGCACCTCAGCTCTTCGGCCCTGTGTCTCTTCTCCTCCCGGGGCCTCTTGTCAACACCATCTGTGACGATTATCAAGACCTCCTTTATTTCATGGACAACTTCAGACATGTTATCACGCCGCTCTAGCCTCTTACACGCTTTTGTACCTGTCTGGACGTCCGTCAGTCCATTTACTTCGCCCAAAGATCCTCCGCCTATACCTGTGGCGTAACGCCAGACGGCCGAAATCGGTGCGGAACAGACACCGCAGAGTCTGTGAAGCCGCGTAGTGTTTATCTTTCCGCTCAGTTGGCCTACACTAACCGCTCGCGGTGCCAGAAAAGCCCGTGAGGCAGAGCCCAGCCCGCGCCGGTTGTCAAGTTGATCGTAGAACCCCCTCTTTGACGTACGGCGTTGCCCTCCTCACCTCGGAAGGCCCACCTCCCGTCTGACCTAGCACTCTACGTTTCTACGGCGTCTTTCACGGCCTGCTAGGCGCAGGGGCCGAACTGACCCCTCCGCCGCCTGCCACACCTCTAGGCGGTTGCCCCGGATCTCCATATGAGGCGCTCCACGACGTATTACCTAACCCTACTATATGCCGATGCTTGAGCTATTCCATAAATCGTCCGCGTCGAGCAGACGACGTCGCTACAGATTACAAGCTATAGGCCTAAACAGTCCTACCCGCCCCGAAGGACAGGCCTTTGCCCGACGTGGGAAAACTTTTATAACGAGAAAGAAGAGAAAAAAGGTGAAGAAGCTTCACCTCGCGGATTGAGTGAAGAATCCTTTAAGAACAGACTAACTCTCCGGCTCCTGTCCCACTCCCGATGTCCTATATGTCTTGATGTCCACGAAGAGAGACGGCAAGGGGTAGTACCTATTGTTAAATTCGTACAGCGCATTCGGCTTGTAGTATATAGCATAGATTGAAACACGCGGATCGGCGGTCTGCAAAGCGGCATAAACCTCTCCATACGCCGCTGAGATGTCTTGAGAACCTATGCTTGTAGCCAGGTTGAATACAGCACTTAGCGGAATGTTGACCCTCCTCAACAGAGGGATAGACATAGACAGCAGGTCAAGACCCCCGCTGTAGTAAACAATGCTAGAAGCGTCGACAGTTATACTTCTACCGCCGTAAATCGTGCCGCTGGCCCAGTAACTGCTTACAGTGGCAAAGATGTTGCCAAGATCTCCGTTTAGGGGTTGCTGGGATTTATATACCGCCACAGGTATTCTCGGCCTTGTGAGGTACATGTAGGCGTAGTCGTTTAGGTACCAGCACGTAGATGTACATGCCATCTTCCTATAACGCACTACTGCGTAGTCGCCGTAGAAACCGATGGCAATAATTCCAGTGCCCAGTGTGAAAGGGCTATAATCGTAGTCGGTATTTAACGTTAGTCCGCTTGTCACAGACAGCGTCACTATGTCGGCAGAGAAGCCGGTCACCACCTCAGAGCCGTCTGAATACTTTGTGGTTAACAAGGCGCCGCCGGAAAACGATACAGATTTTTCCTGTGAAGCTTTCATAAACAGCTTCACTCTTACCGTGTTTATGTTAGCCGCGTCTGTGGCCGAGCTAACTCTAGCAACCACCACAGGTATCGGCGTGTTTGTGGCGCTGACATATGTCGTGTCTAGGACCCAGTAGTAACAAACCGTGACAGGCGTCGGCTCACTTGGCATAGTTATACAGTCACCAGATGTGGCTCCAGGCGGCCACTGTATGTTCGCGGCTGAGACTTGCGACTTGTCTCTCCCCTTGGGCGGCTTTGCCTTCACTTTTATCGTGACCTTTACGTTTTCACCCGCCAGTACGCGTTTTGGCTGTATTGTGAAGCTCTTAACTGCGTTGTTCAGTGTATAGTTGCCCTTGGAGTCTGTGCCGTTTATGTACGTGAGTATTACGAAAACCCCCACCTCCCCCTCCAGGTCCCTCCACTGCTCGGCGTATTTCCTCACGTCATCAGCCTTAATCTTGCCAACCCCCCTTGCGCAGATGTCATCTAGCTTTGCCACCGAGCCGTTGGGATACCAGCCAAATATAGACGCACAGAAGTGAACAGGGTGACCGGTTTCGTTCACCACCTCCAGCGTCACCTCCTGGCCTAACCCCTTGCTGTAAGTCACCGCATACCCCTGCTGGTATTGAAACGCCTTAGGCCAGCTTACCCAGAGCCACGCAATACTTGCCGCCGCCACAGCCGTTATTAACACCCATCTCATACTCACCAACAGATCTGTTCCAACCCTCATAACCCCCCAACCTTATACTCTTTCTTACTTCGTTTTTTGGCTATAATATTCTCGCATATTATCTAACACCCTCTTTCGTCTCTTCGTACCCGCAGTTTTGGCAGTAGAGCCTCTCCACCACCGTGTATCTCCCGTTGGTCACCTTGGCCGACCTCTCCACCACCTTAAGCCGGGAGAAGCACCGGGGGCAGGTGTGGGGGCTCGGCCTGTACACCCCCGCCGCCGACAGTATTCTCCGCACCTCATACAGCGAAAGGCCGAAGGCTTTGGCGGTCTCCCTCAGCGAGGCTCCGGATAGGTACATATCCACAACCGCCTGGGCTATGTCGCCCCTCCTCTCGGCCACGTTCCAGATCTTGCCCACGGCCCTCGCCCGCTCCAGTGCTGTTTTGGTCCTCTGGCGTATAAATTCCCTCTCCATAGTGGCCACGAAGGCCAACACGGCGCGGAGAAACTGGCGGTATACGCCGTCTAAGCTCTGCAGGGCCTGCTCCCGCTCCGAGGCAGACACCACCACGAGGCCCAGCTTGTTCTCCACCATGTCCAGAAGGGTGAAGAGCTCCTGAAACGAGCGGACGAGTCTGGAAATCTCATAGACAAGAAGCACCCTGGGGCGCGGCGCCAGCTTGTCCACCTCAGCCGCCATCTGCCTAAAGGCAGGCCTCTCCCAGGGCTCCGTGGCTCCAGAGACTCCCACATCCACGTAGTGGCGGATGATGTCAATGCCGCGTTCCCCAGCCCACTTCTCCAGGAAGACCCTCTGGTTTTCTGGGTCCTGCTCCTCCGTGGAGACGCGGATGTAGGTGACTGCCGGTATCAAGACCTGCGTCTGTCCTCCCTCTTAGGTCCGCCCTCGCCCCTCGGCCGTCTCGGCGGCTTCACCTCCTGCGGCGGCTGGAGCGGCGATATGAAGTAGCCCAGGGGCCAGCCGTAGGCTCTGTCTCTCTCCTCGGTGGAGGTGGTGTGGACGTCGATATACAACACGTTTCTAAAAATGAGGGGCTCCTCAAGCCACACGCCGACTCGCTCCGGGTAGTACGCTATGGGCTCCACGAACCACTCGTACACGCGGCTGTCTTGTATAAACCTGACGAAGTCAAGATACTCGTCTGCGTTGTAGAAGCCCCACAGCACCACCACGGAGGCCGGCGGGAGGTTCACGGTTATTCTCCCCAGCTGGAGGGTGTAGCCGAATTTGTCGGCGTCATTGCCATATATGTGCCTGGGCTGGATGGGCTCCAGCCTGCCGCCTATCTTCCTGGCGTGTTCCTGTGCTATGTTATACGCCTTCTTTATGGCCTCAACTGCCTCGTTCCGGCTAAGCGGTAGGAACCACACGGCGTTATAAATCTGCCAAATATTTAAACAATACACCGGCGCGGTGTCCGTGCCCCCACGCCGAGGGGCCCGGCGACGGCCAATATATTGACATGCCCCATAATAACTGTTAGACATAAAACCGGCGTGCTCGGCACGCCTATGATCGGGCTCGTGGCCCTAACCGTGGTGGCCGTGATAGCCGCGCTGGCTCTGAGGAGGGTAAGAGACAAGGTGTTGACGGCGTTGGCCGTCGCCGGGCTTGTGCTCCTCTCCATACCCGCCGTCCTCATAAACGGAGACGCCGTGGAGAGGCTGGTCGCCGCGGTATATATGTACGCCCCATATTGGGAATATTTGGTGCCTGTGGCATTCTTTACCCTAGCGCTCCTCCCAAAGGGAAAAGGTAGAAGGAAAAAGAGGGGTCGTTACGTAAGGCGCGAAGTCGTCACCGTCTAGAGGCGTAAACCAAGGCGGCCACTGCGAGCAACGCGATCAGCACCGGAATCCAAATGCTTTTTTCCTCACCCCTCGTCGGAGTGGCTACCGACGTGGCGGTGGCGCCATGCCCCGCCGGCGGGGGCGTCTCGGGGGATAGGCTGGGTTTCTGATATACCACACCTCCCTCGGCGGTACACGCCGCATCTCCCATGGCGGTAGAATATATGGAGGCCATTATGTAGTAGGTGAGCGCCTGCGGTTTGCCCGTCTGTTGGCCTCTGAAGTAGTCGCCGAACTGTAGGTAGCTCAGCGGGAGCGTGTTGACGTAGCCGCATTGGGCCGCCCGCGCCATGTTGATGAGGGCTCTATCTCTGGCTACGTCGAGATATTTGTCAGGCGCCGAAGCCATGAGGGCCGAGGCGGACTCGGCGATTATCTCAATCGAGTTAGCCACGGAAGCCAAGTAGAGGCCTCTGCCGTAGAGATCCTCCGCCAGCTGCACGGCCGTGGCGTAGTCCCCGAGCGTCATCCCGTAGGTGGTCTCCAGGTAGGCGTACATGGCCTTTGCGTAGTCGAGGTACATTCGCGCCACCTCAGCCAGCGCGCTTTCGTTTAAGACGGGGCCGTAGGCCATCTTACGTGTCTCGTCCACCCAGGGTTTCAGGGTCACGGCCCGCGCATACATGGCGCCGGCGTCCGGCGACGTGGAGTTGGCCTGCAAATACACCTCATATATCCGCGTGTAGCTGGCCACGACTAGATCCACATTATTTACAGTAACCGGTATTTGGGCCAGCTGCGCCTCGGCCTCTTTCGCCATCTGCAACGCCTGGTCATACAGCGTTCTGGAGGTCCTCCGTGACGCCGCCGCTTGATCCTTGTAGTATCTCACAATGCCCTGATAGATCAGAGACGCCGCTGTGTAGTACCTGCCCTCGGCCTTCAGCCGCTCAATAAGCGCAACGTCGACGTATCCCCTGCCGATGGTCTGGTTGTAGTAGCTGTAAATCGCGTTAAAGAGACTACGCGATATGTCTCTAAACGCGGAGTCGTCCACGGCGCCTGGCGGAGGCGTCTGCACCCTGTAGCCGGTTAGGTAGTATATCGCATCTTCCAGCGTCCCGATCTCCACAACTCTCACGCCGGAGACGCCGCTGGGGGCCTCACCCATGGGGACAAGCACCGTCTTTATCCCCTGCCCAGCCGCTGCGCTCACCTTCTGCAACACGCCGCCGACGGGCCCAATTAGGCCGTCGGGCAGGATGATGCCGGTCATGGCCATGTCGTCTCTAAGCGTGAGGTTGTTCATGAGGGCAAAAAACGCCACCGTGATGTAGCCGCTGGCCGAGGGACCTCCGACTTGAGCATCGCTGGCTAAAACCCTCAGCAGAGCCGTATAGTTGGTGTAGGGGCGGCCGGAGTACCGCGCCGCAACGTAAAGAGCGATCTGCGCCGACGGGCCGAAGCCCTCGCCTGCCTCGGGGACCCCGGCGACATACGCCCTGCCGTCTCCCGGCGTGAGCAACGTCACTTTTATGGGGAGAACCGCCCCGCCGGTGGGCCCCACGGCCAGGGCGTTTATCTCGGTGGACGCCAGTTTCACCGTATATGTCTGCCATGTCACCGCAAGCACCACGGCGGCCAGCGCCGCCAGCATC
>Ga0197144_100527_pt1 | contig 15999 bp, 17 predicted proteins | sample GBS85_MetaG_FD_148670 | JGI IMG/M metagenome (GOLD analysis project Ga0197144, IMG submission 148670) | Sediment microbial communities from Great Boiling Springs, Gerlach, Nevada, United States - GBS 85_MetaG | ecosystem: Environmental > Aquatic > Thermal springs > Hot (42-90C) > Sediment...
GCGGGCGCGACCCTCAGGACCGATCCAAGTCGGGTCGTGTCGGCCCACGCGTGAAGCAGCTCGCCGGGCCGGGGCGGCTCGTGACGGATCCCAACGGGCCGGCCGGCAAGTTCCTGCAAGAGCCGAGCCAAGTCATTAATCGAGGTGGGTCGGCCGGTCCCCACGTTGATGACCAGACCGTCGGCCTCGGGGATATGAAGCGCCCGCTCGATGATGCGGACCACGTCCTCCACGAACACGAAGTCCCGCGTCTGGTCGCCTGTCCCGTAGACAGTCATCGGGACCCCTTATCCAGCCATGGAGACCAATGCTTGATGTAATATAAATCGTATTGCAGCCGGATGAGCGCATCCTCTTTAGACGAGGCGTAACCATACTTCACCAGGGCCCAGCCGGCCATGCCGGGCTTGACGGCGTGGCGGACCCGGTAGAAAGTGCAGGCAGCATTCACTCCGCTTTTAATGGTGAATTCGCTACCTCCAGTAGTCGCCGTATCAGCACGTCGTTGGATTGAGCCTCAGCCAGAGCGATGAGTTCGTCAATTTGTCGCCAGAGCGCATCCTGATCCAGTGCACCGCAATTAGAGTGCACGCGGAAGATATAAGGGTGGGAAGTAGCCACACATACCTCACCCTCGTTCAAGAGTTCTTCGCTAAGCTTCTCTCCCGGTCGGCTTCCAATATAAACGATAGGGATGTCTATGTCCGGGCGCAGTCCCCGCAGGCGGATTAGCCGTCGGGCCAAATCTTCTATCCGAATTTGCTGCCCCATGTCCAGCAGGAAAATATCGCCCCCCTCAGTCAGAGCGGCAGCCTGGATAATGAGACTTGCGGCTTCGGAAGTGCTCATAAAATAGCGGGTCATCTCTGGATGCGTAATCGTAACCGGACCCCCTCGCGCAATCTGGCGCTCAAAAAGGGGCACGACACTGCCCCGGGAACCCAGGACATTCCCAAACCGCACAGCCGTGAACTTGGTGGAACAAGAACCTTCCGATCGTGTAGAAAGAACCATCATTTCACATATCCGTTTGGTTGCGCCCATCACACTGCGCGGGTTGACAGCTTTGTCCGTAGAAATTAGAACAAAAATATCCGCACCATATTGAGCAGCCATAGAAGCAACAATCTTTGTGCCTTTGATGTTCACACGTACGGCGCGATCCGGGTATTCTTCCATTAAGGGAACATGTTTGTAAGCAGCGGCATGGAAAACGATCTGTGGCCGATAGGACTGGAAGACTTCTTGCATCTCTACGGCATTGGTTACATCACCCACCACGGGTTTGAGTATACATCGCCTTTCCTCCTCTTCGCTCAGCAGGTCTTGGGTTAGATCGTACAAGCCGGATTCGTTGTTATCCACGATCAGGAGCAAGCGGGGATGAAAGGAGAGGATCTGGCGACAAAGCTCAGAGCCGATGGAGCCGGCTCCCCCGGTGACCATCACTGTTTTCCCCATAAGCAGGTTACGACACTGACCAAGGTCAATCGCTACCGGCTTACGCCCCAAAAGGTCTTCGGCAGTGATGTCACGAACCAGTGATGAGCCGTTCACACTCTGAATAAAATCAAAAATATTGGGAAGCACCCTGACGGCCGCAGGCGTTTCCAAGCAGATGTCCACTATGGCACGGAAATCCTCTCCAGAGATATTGTACATAGCCAGGATGATCAGGTCTACCTGGTGACGGACAACTAAATCTGGGATGGCATACCGATTGCCCAGGATAGGTATCCCATGGATACGCAACCCCTGTTTGGCCGGATCATCGTCCACAAATCCCACAATATTGTACTCCTTCCCCTCTTTCTGATTCAAGAATCGCCAGGCAAGCAATTGCCCTGCCTCACCGGCTCCCACAATCAGGACGCGTTTCCGTGGAAGTTGGGAATGGCTTCTCGGCATCATCTGCCACCAGGGGCCATTCTTTACTTGTTGCCGATAGCGCACAGCGAGGAAGCCGGTAAAGATGAGGGCCCCCCCCATTAAGACGACACTAAGCGGAACTGGCCGCCTGCCCGGCCAGATCACATCCATCACAGCGAGGAAGACAGTGCCTGCTATCACAGAGACACCTATGTTCATGATTTCGCCAGCCGAGGCATATTGCCAGATGGAATGATAGAGCCCCAACAGGTAGTTAAACCCGCAATAAACCACGATGGCTACCAGGGCAAAGACCAGTGCAGAACGGACATCCAGAGTCGCCGTAACAGAGCGTGTCAGCCAGGCCAGGGACAGGCTAACGAAAACAACCAGGATGTCCAGGAGAAACAACGAAATATGCCGGATGCGCCCGAACTTCATTTTCTCACTCCCGGCATCTGCAAAACTTCTTTCAAAGCATCACAGACGCAATCTACCTGCTCTTCCGTCATGATCCCCGAGAACGGGAGAGCCAGACCCGTATCGCCTGCGCGCTCGGCGATGGGGAAATCCCCCTGTTGATAACCAAACCGTTGCATATAGAAAGGTTGAAGATGGATGGGGGGGAAGTAAGGACGCGAAGGGATGCCTCTTTCCTCCAACGCGGCCATGACAGCATTGCGGTCTACCTCGGGGGCCAAATGTATTACGTATACAAACCAGGACATGCGGGTGGTCGTGGGGGCGATGTAGGGCACCTGCACGCTCTCCACATCCTTCAGCCGCTGGGTGTACCATTGCGCCACCCGTTCCCGTTTGGCTAACAGTTCCTCAATACGGCCCAGTTGGGCCAGGCCCAGGGCTGCGCTCATCTCATCCATCCGGTAGTTGTAGCCTAACCGACTGTGGTTGAGCCAGGCATCGTGGACATCGCGGCCCTGGTTGCGCAGGGAGCGGAAGAGAGCATCCCAGTCATCCCGGTCAGTGACGATCATACCTCCTTCGCCGGTCGTCATCTGTTTGTTGGGGTAGAAGGCAAAGACTGCGGCGTCCCCGAAGGCGCCGACCTTGCGGCCTTTGTATTCGGCCCCGACGGCCTCGCATGCGTCTTCAATCACCACCAAGCCGTAAGCGCGAGCGATTTCCAGTAGAGGGTCCATATCCGCGGGCTGGCCGAAGACGTGAACGGGCAGGAGGGCTTTGGGAGGACGAAGCCTGAACCGGCTTTCCCGAAGCGCAGGGGGAAGCCATCGGCGCGCGGCGTGGCCACCTTTGCACAGGTCGTGGACGGCTTCGGCAACCTGCTCCGGGTTGATATTCAGGGTGAGCGGATCAATATCCACGAACACCGGAATCGCACGTTCGTAGAGGACGACGTTAGCAGAGGCGATGAAGGAGAAAGGGGTCGTAATCACGAGATCGCCTTCGCCCACGCCAGCGGCGATGATGCAAAGGTGAAGTCCGGCCGTGCCGCTGGAGACGCCGATTGCATGGCGCGCCCCCACATAACCGGCAAAGCGCTCCTCAAACTCCGCAATGCGTGGGCCAATGCTGAGATAAGGGGTTTGAAGCACCTGCATCACCGCCTTAATCTCGGCGGCTGTAATATCGGGAGATGACATAGGAACCATTTCGCTCATTACTACCCCTCAGGTTTGTTGTGTTTAATTACCCGTGCTGGTACGCCTACTGCTGTCACGTAAGGTGGAATATCCCTAGTGACCACCGAGCCAGCGCCGATTATAGACCACTCCCCAATAGTGCGCTGGGGAAGTACTACAGCGCCAATCCCAACAAGCGTACCTTCTCCCACAGTAACATTACCCCCTAAACGGACGCCCGGAGCAATATGTGCATGGTTTCCAATGCGGTTATGATGATCTACAATACAGCCTGTATTAAGGATGACGTTGTCTCCAATTACACTTCCCGTATTGATCACTACCCCAGCACAGATCATCACCCCACAGCCTAAACACACATTAGAAGCAAGCACAGCAGTAGGGTGGATAGCATTAACAATCTGCTTACCTTTTGCCTGAACTAATTCAAAAAGACGAGCACGAGTACGATTATCGCCAATAGCCACGATAATACCCTCATGCTCAATGCTATCAATTTGAGCGATGGTTCCCAGCACGCGGAGGCCCATGATCGTTGTTCCTATCAATGCCGGATTATCATCCAAGAACCCGATAGGATAAGTACTTGATCCTGCCCGATAGGCTTGCAGTAAGATATCCGCCACCACCTGAGCATGGCCGCCTGCACCAAGGATTAAGACTCGCATTGTTCTACTTTCTGTGAATCAGCCAATATTCTCTTGTTTCCCATAAACTTCGGCATCGTCGCATGTCCTTCAGCACTTACACCTTCCCGTTTTAGCACCTTCCATGCCGTCCGGGCCAGAATCTGGAAATCCAGCCATAAAGACCAGTTGTCCACATACCACACATCAAGCCGGAACTTCTCCTCCCAGTCCAGTAGGTTCCGGCCGCTGGCCAGGACCGGGCCGGCCATCCCTGGGGGCATCTCATGGCGCCGCCATTGCTCCGGGGTATAAAGGTCACGGTATTCCACCAGCAATGGCCTGGGGCCCACCAGGCTCATCTCCCCCTTAAGGACATTGAAGAGCTCCGGGAGCTCATCCAGGGTCAGGCTGCGCAGGAAGCGGCCCACCGGCGTTAATCGTTGTTCATCGGGAAGGAGGTTCCCGCTCTCATCCCGCTCCTCGGTCATCGTGCGGAACTTGTAGATGGTGAACACCCGGCCCTTGTAGCCGATTCGTGGTTGACGGAATAAAATAGGACGTCCCATGGTAATCCAAATTAACACCGCAATAAGCAACATCAGCGGTGAAAAAAGTAAAATAAGTCCTAAGGATGCAATTATATCAAACAATCGTTTGATACGTAACTGAATTCCGCGATCCATCTTTATCCCTGGACAGATTGTAGCACACTTTCTAATTGCATTGCCAACTTGCGAATATCGTGGTATTTCTCCACATACTCCCGGCCACGCTTCCCCATCTCCGCCCGTTCCTCGGGGGACATTTGATAGAGTTTGATGACCGCCTCAGCCAGGGCCTCCGGGTTTCGCGGCGGAACAGTAAAGCCACAATGGGCTTCCTTAACAGGGTTGTTCGCAGGCCTCCCTGCAAGGATCAATGGTTTGCTCGCCGCCAAGTAATCAAAGAGTTTGTTGAAACTTATGCCGTAGTTATAGAGTGGTAAATCTTGAAGCGTAAGAAGTGTAACATGAGCATCACCGAGTTTTTTGGGGGCTTCAGATTTTGGAACTGGATCATGGAATTCAACATTACGAAGCCCCAGCTCTTCAGCCAAGGCCATAAGCCTGGGCTTTTCTGGACCGTCGCCGATAAAGATAAACTGAATCTCGCAATAACCCCGATCCTGGAGAATTTTCGCCGCCTGGATGACAGTATCCAAAACATTCGCCTTGCCGTGGGCTCCAAGATAAACTACTTTTAAGCCATTTTCAGACGGAACATAAGGCTCTAAGCCCTCAAACCTGGAGAGATCCACTCCATTAGGTATCCAGACAATCTTCTCCTGCGGAATCCCACAGGCGGTGATGTACTTGTCGGCCCGAGGCAAGAGGGTGATGATCTTTTTCGCCCGGCGATAAAGGAATCTCTCCAGGGCTTGTAGAACCTTCGTGATCGGATGGTTTGCGCTCAACTCTCCCATGTCAATAATCGTCTGAGGCCAGAGGTCCCGGACCTCCATCACGAAGGGCACCCGGTAGTGCCGCGCGACCCAATAGGCCGCCAGAGGCGTAAGGAGATGAACTGAGGAGCCAACTACCACATCCGGCTTTCCAATTTCGGGAGCAATCTTAGGAAGCCTGCACCCCAACCACCACGATCGGAGTGCAAAGACTACCATATTCCGCACCCGCCGCCAATCGTTGCGCTGGTAAGGAGGCGTGCGAAGCCAAACGAATTTGATGCCATCTACTACCTCAATCTTCCACTTTTCCCCCGGCTGTAAACGGGTCTCCCGGTGGAGGTAGTGATGGAAACTTGTAGCGAAGATGAGCACCTGATGACCTCGCTGCACCAGTTCCCGCCCGAGATCGTAATGCCGAGTTCCTCCGGGAAGATCCGATGGGTGGGCGTATTGGTTGAAGATCCAGATGTTCATCGCTTCAATAACTCCTCATAGAGGTTAAGTAACTTTTCCTTTTCCTGTCCCCAATTATACTTTTCTATGACTGCCCGGCGGCCGTTTTCGCCCATTTGGCGCGCCTCTTCCGGATGAGTAAGCAAGTATTCAATTGCCTGAGCAATCGCCTTCGGGTCGAGCGGATCAACGGTGATCCCGCATCGGTTCCCCTCCACGATCTGCTTCCATAGCGGGAAGTTTGAAGCCACCACTGGCAACCCCGCAGCCATGTATTCAAAAAGCTTAACAGGCCAGGCTACCATAAACCGAGGCACAGGATGCAAGCACACCAAGCCGATATCGGCCTTTGCCAAATGGGCATAGACATTCTCGGGCTGCATCCAGCCTAAAAAGCGCACACGCCGGTAGCCCGGCAACGACTGAAGTTCCTGTTCCAATTCTGACGGCTCAAACTTTCCAATGAAGTCAAGCCGAACATTCCAAACAGAGTTCAAGTATTCCAGTGCTCGGACCATCTCTATCGCCCCACGAAGTTTACTTATCCCACCAACATAAACCAGGATCTTTTCTTTCCCTTCCCTGCATCTTGTTGAAGGATTGGGCAGCATTCCCAAGTACGGGTAATTGTGGACCACGACGGGCTTAAACCGCGCAAACTTTTCTGCAATCCCTTCCGTGGTGACGGCCACTGCGTCTACTGCCCGGGCTAAGAGCTTCTCAACAGCATTGAAAACCGCAGCCACTGGGCACCTCAAGGGGGCAGGAATCCAATACTTTGTGAGAATCTGTTGGGAAACATCCTCGTGGACATCGTAAATGACCTTTGCTCCCGTGAAAAGTTTAAGCAACACCCCAATGGGCAGAAGTTCGGGGTCGTGGAAATGGTAGACGTCAGCTCGCTCGCGCAGGGCCAAGCGGAAGGCCTGCCAGGTGAGGCCCAAAATACGGACGAAGCGATTCCTCGGTCTGGGCAAAGCGATAATCTTTACCCCATCCACCACTTCATTTCTCTCGTGCTGGGCAATAAGTACCACTTCGTAGCCCGCTTGTGCCAAAGTCTTCGCTTCCTTATGGAAAATGCGAGTGTCGAAGGGAGGATGAACAGTTGTGAGATGAACTACCTTCATGTTTTCACTTCACCATCCCTAAAGCGAATAGTAGCTGCCATCAACCCCAACCAAGTGAATAATATTCGGTTGTCATTGAGGTCTCCCGAGACCATAGCGTTTAGTAAAGCAAAACATGAGGATACTAATAAATATCGAGCCGTTATTCGCGCAAGCCCGTATGAATTTTTTATACTGGCCAAGCCAATGCTAAAAGCCACATAAATCATCATCTCAAAGGCAAGAACTCCCAGTAAGCCTGTCTCAGCGGCCAGTTCTAGAACAATATTATGAGGATACTCCCGTATAAAATCGCTTCCGGTGACTGCTACCGCAAATCCACCTGTGCCAACCCCCCAAATCGGTGAACTGGCCCAGAGGTTAAGGGCTCCCTGGTAAAGATCTAGACGCATCGCTCCTGATTCACCGAGATAGGTAGTAAGAACCTGTGCTCTAAAAAACAATGTGGAGAATAGTTCTTGGCCTACAGCGCTAATAATGATCACGACGATGAGTAAAACCATACTTAACTTCCAAGAGAACCTCTCCACTTTCAGGTGAGGAAAGCCTCGGACGCTCAGTGCAAAAAAGACTAGTAATGAAACTACAAGGGCTAATATTGGCCCCCGCGCTCCGGCGCTCAAGGTGGCCCAAGTTTGCAAGACTGCTATGCTCCAAAGGGAGAGCTTCGTCAAAGGTTTCCGCTCTGTTGGCAATAGGAATACTAAAGTTGCCAATAAGCCAAACCCGCCTGCTCGGGCCAATGCGATGTAGTTGCTACCCAAAGCGGTCACAAAGCCAACTTTCCCAACACCCGGATAGTTGAAAAGCGCATCAATTGCCATCAGTGTTGAGATGGTTACGAGTGCCCAGGAAAAACGTCTTAGAGATAGGTAATCCGTAATGAGAAACACCGTTCCAAAGAAAGCCCATCCTGTCAAAATGATAAATCTCATGGCTTTATCAAGGCCATAACCTTCGCTCTGAGTTATAAGTAGGCCTCCGAGAAGGCAAGCTGCTAATAGTGAAAAGAACACGGCTGTCCTATTAAAACCGGAAGGCACCTTTTGAGCGAAAGGCTTTCTGAGCAAACGATAAAGGAAAACCAGAAATGACAAGAATAGGAATAACAAAGTAAGGTCAATATATGTTTGAAGAAAGGCGAGTCTGGGGTCTGCTTTATAGTAGCCAGCAAAGAGAAACAAGGCGAAAAGCCATTCTCCTACACCCCTTAGAATAGGTGATCTTTCGTTACGCTTTGTAATGGTTAAGTACATGATCATTTCTCAATTCCTCGCTCACTCATTTTGGACTTACGCTGGAGTGCCAACCAAACAAGACCCCACAAGACAACATAAGCGGTCATCATTGACAGGCTATAAGCAACAACAGCAGGAATATCTGAGAATCCCAAAGCCTTACCCGCTAAAAGGGAACCCACAACCAGCACTAATCTGATAATCTCCCAAAGTAAATATAAATCTTGACGCTCCAAAACATTCAGAGTATGGAAAAGAGGAACTATCGTAAACCGAACTGCAAACATGAACCCCATAATCTGTACGTAGCGCCCCGCCATCTCCCAGCCTGGGCCGAAAACAATGGCGAAGAACCATGGGGCTGATGTACAAATCATTGCTACAGGAAGTCCTCCGGTGAGTGCAAGCCGACCGGTCAATTTAAGGAAAAGCCTCCTCATTGCTTTGGGATCATCCCTAAGCATCCGAGCCGCTTCACCAAAGTAAACCTGAGCTACTGAGTCCACAACGATGTTCAGCGGAGCCGCAATTACCCGCTGACTTAAGGCAAACCAACCGGCCACTTGAGTTCCATAAAATGCGGCAAATAAAATCTGAGGAACCTGTAGCGCTAAGACATCAAGAAGACTTGCACAACTGAAGAAAAGGGGGAAACGCTTATACCTTACTCCAGCCCGGCGTATGCCTTGCAGACTGACAGCCTTAAATGGCGCACGATCCTTCCTCCAAGCGGCTAAGCCCAGAGATGTGCTGCCAGCAGTCTCGCCAGCCAGCTGCCCCAAGAGGAGCCCCAGCGGACCAGAATGGGCGAATCCCACACCAACCTGAAGGGCTGCACGGGCCAAACCCCGACTAAGCCGCGTTCGAGCGATCCTTGAAAAGTCGCGCTTCCGCACCGCCCAGTAGTTCAGGATTTGATATGTGCCAGCACCCAACATTCCCAATGGGATAAGCCATAAATAGGGCTTAAGCCCAGGAACATTCGCCCAGGTAACGATCTGGCCTCCCAGGTTGTGGATAACGAACCACGATAGCGTGGTCATTCCAGAAAGCAAGGCGAAGCAAAGGGCCAAGATGTTGGCAGCGGTCTCGTCGTCTTCGGGAAGGGGGACAGCATACTCGTAACGCAAAGAGGCTACCACAGTAACAATTCCCAATATGGAAGCATAGACCCCAAAGACGCCGAAGTCTTCAGGAGTGTAGAGCCGTGTGAGAATGGGCGAGACAAGCACGGTTATCACCTGTCCCAGCGCGGTTCCCCCGGCCAACAGGGTCACGCTCCGGGCGAACCGTCCCCTGGGCAGAGTTGCCCTCACTGTCCTTCTGATCCAGGCGATGGCCTCAGCCTCCCTCTGCACGCTCCAGGCCTCCTCCAGAAGTCCAATAGGGCACCGCTCTTATCCCTTCCAATCCCCCTTGCCCAGCCGGATGACCCAGTGGTCGCTCTTCTCGTCCAAAACCCGCCTCCCATCCACCACCACCTGCACCCCCAGTTCGGCCGGGTTCAGGCGCCGGTACTCGTCGTGGGCGACCATCAGGACAGCCGCGTCGCAGCCCTGGAGTCGCTCCTGCAGATCCCCCTGGTAGGGGGGCACATAGGGGTCATGGATGACCACTTCGGCGCCCAGTTCCTGCAGCCTCCGCACCAGCACCTCGCTGGGGCTGTTGCGGGTGTCGTCGGAGTTCTCCAGGTAGGCGTACCCCAGAACCGCGACCCGGCTCCCCCGCACCTCTTTCCCCGCTTGCCGCAGTCCTTTTACAACAAGGTCCGCCACGTGCAGAGGCATCCCGTCGTTGACCGCCCGGGCCGCCGGGATCAGGCGGGCCTGGAAGTCCTCTGGCGCGTGGGCGATCAGCAGCCACGGGTCCTTGGGCAGGCAGTGGCCACCCACCCCCGCGCCGGGCAGGTGCATGTCCCGCTGGGGACATTTGTTCACCAGTTCCCGCACCCTCCACACATCCGCCCCTAAACTCTCACAGAGCAGGGCGATTTCGTTGGCGAAAGCGATCTGCACATCCCGATACGCGTTCTCCGTGGTCTTCACGATCTCCGCCGTAAGGCAGTCCGTGACGTCCAAGTCGGCCTGAACGATATGCCGGTAGAGTTCCAGGGCCAGTTGACCCGCCTCGGGGGTCATGCCTCCGATCACCCGGGGCATGTGCTCCAGGTTGTAGAGCAACTTTCCAGGCCGGACCCTCTCCGGGCAATGGGCCAGGTAAAAGTCCTCCCCTGCCCTCAGGCCCGAGGACTCCTCCAGGGTTGGCCGGACCACCCGCTCCATCGTGAGGGGGGCAATGGTGGATTCCACGATGACCAGCGTGCCTCGCGAGAGGTGGTTTCCCAGGGAGACCAGCGCCGCGCGGAGGGCTTCATACTTCGGCTTACGAGTTTCCTCATCCACCGGGGTTTCCACGGCGATGATGACCACCCCGGCATCCCGGCATTCCTCATAGCGTGTGGTGGCGGTCAACCGGCCGTCCCGCACAACCTGGGCCACCAGTTCCGCCAGACCGGGCTCCTTCCCGCCGATGGGGCAGAGCCCCTGGCGGATCTGGTTCACCTTCTCCTCCACCCGGTCTATTCCCACAACCCGAAAACCGGCCCGGGCGAACACACACGCCACCGGGAGACCCACGTACCCCAGCCCGATAACGGCGATTTTGACCTGCTTATTCCGGATAGCGGCAAGACGCTCCTCAAACATGCGCTCCCTCCCCAAAGGGACTGTTCACCATGACCACCGCCCCAGTGCGCCCGGATTCCACCAGTTTCTGCGCCAGGATCACCGCCCGCAGGCCGTCCTCCCCGCTGACCGGAGGAGGCGCATCATTAACAATGGCTTCTACAAAGGCCCTCAACTCTGCCCGCAGGGGCTCTTCCTTTTCCACCCTCAACCGGACCATATTCCCTTCCCCCACGCCCTTGAAAATCCCCAGCGCCTCCCAGCCGCTGGAAGTGTAGTGGTTTTCGTAGAAATACAGGTCCTGGGTCAGGTAATTGACCACAAACATCCCCCGCTCACCCGTGACCGCCAATTCTCGAATCTTGGTGGGAGTCAGACGGTTGACATCCAGCATGCCGATAACACCGTTCCGGAACCGCAGCAGGCCCGTTAGGAGGTCTTCGTACCGGGTATGGATCTGCCGCATTGTCTCAGCGTAGACCCGCTCCACCTCCACACTCAGAAGGTAATACATCACATCCAGGTCGTGGCTGGCCAGATCAATGACCACGCCCATATCCTGAATCCGTTCGGGGAAAGGGCCCAGGCGACGGGCATGGAGGAGGAATACCCGACCCAGTTCCCCGGCATCCAGCCGTCTCTTCAACTCCCTCACCGCCGGATTGAACCGTTCTATGTGGCCTACAGTCAGTTTAACGCCCTTCACATCAGCCGCCCGGATGATTTCCAGCGCCTCTTCCGGTGTTGAGGCGATGGGTTTCTCTATCAGGAGATGGACTCCCTCGGCGATCACATCCAGCGCGATCTGGCGATGCATGTGGGTGGGTGCGGCGATGGAAACGGCGTCTGGCTTTTCACGCCGGAGCATTTCCTGGTAATCAGCATAGGCCTTCACTTTATAGCGGCGGACTATCTCCGCTGTCCTGCTCTCATCGGGGTCGGCAACGGCCACCAATTCCACGCCGGGGATTTCGGTGTACACCCTGGCGTGCTGTCTTCCCATTGATCCCACGCCGATTACCGCGACCCGGAGCATCCGATTTCTCCTTCTAGAGAGGCAACTGCCTCCACAATGGTTTCCAGGTCCTCTTGGCTCAAGGCTGGATGGACAGGGAGCGAGAGCACTTCCCGGCTGGCTCGTTCCGCCTCGGGGAGGACGTCATCGTAACCCAGCTCCCTGTATACCGGCTGCTGGTGCACCGGGAGTGGGTAATAGACGCCCACCCCGATGCCTTTGGCCTTTAAAAGCTCCACCGCTCTATCCCGGTCACCCTTGACCCGGATAGTGTACTGGTGAAACACGTGGACGCACCCTTCCCTCACGACTGGTGGGACCACGAAAGGCAGATGACGTAAGCGTTCCGTCAGATAGGCGGCGTTCCGGATTCGCTGTTCGGTCCATTGAGGGAGCTTCTTTAACTGGGCTAACCCGATGGCGGCCTGGATGTCCGTCATGCGGAAGTTAAATCCCAGAATCTCGTGGTAATAACGTTTCCTCATCCCGTGCTCCCGAATCATCCGGGCCTTTTCGGCGACCTTTTCGTCATCAGTGAGGATGATCCCTCCCTCGCCGGTCGTGATGTTCTTGGTTGGATAGAAAGAGAAACAGCCCGTGGCAAAGGTTCCCACTTTTTTGCCGTTCACTGAGGCCCCGTGAGCCTGGCAGGCATCTTCTATCACCAGTAGGTCATATCTTTGGGCGATCTCCATAATGGCTTCTATATCGCACGGGTGGCCGAAGAGGTGCACCGGGAGGATGGCCTTCAGCCGGGCGCCCCTCTTTTTCCGCTCCCGCACGGCTTCTTCCACCCGGTTGGGGTCAATGTTGAAGGTCTCGGGCTCAATATCCACAAAGACGGGCCGGGCCCCGGTGAACAGGATGGCGTTGGCGGAGGCGATGAAAGTAAACGGCGTGGTGACGACTTCATCGCCAGGGCCAATGCCGTGGGCGAGCAGAGCGGTATGGAGGGCAGTGGTGCCGGAGGAGGTTGCCACTGCGTAGCGAGCACCACAGAAGGCAGCGAACTCCCGCTCAAACTCGGCCACCTTTTCGCCCTGGGCCAGTTGGCCGCTCTCCAGGACGGCGAGAACGACTTGTTTCTCCTCCTCGCTGATGATAGGGCGGGCGATAGGAATCACGACTCCTCCTGAGGGAATTCGTATTCTTCGTTACAGAAATCGCACACCATAACCACCTTCTGGCTTCTCGCACCTTGCGGGCGGAGCCGGCGGCCGCATCGGCATACATACCCGACCAGGCGGGCCGGGTTCCCCACCACCAGGCCGTGGTCGGGCACATCCCGGGTCACTACCGCCCCGGCCCCGACCATCGCAAAGCGACCGATGGTCACATTGGGAAGGATCACCGCCCCTGCCCCGATGGAGGCACCGTATTTCACCAGGATTCTCCCCACTTCCCAATCCTGGCTACCCTTCAATTCACCTGCAGGGGTAATCGCGCGGGGGATTTTATCGTTGGTCAGGCAGGCGTGAGGTCCGATGAAAACCCCGTCCTCAATTGTCGTCCCGTGGTACACGGAGGCGTTGTTCTGAATCTTCACATTGTCTCCGATGGTCACATCAAAGTCTATATACACGTTTTTGCCGATAATGCAGTTCCGGCCAATCCTGGCCCCTTCCCGGACCTGAGCGTGATGCCAGATCCGGGTCCCTTCACCGATTTGGGCTTTCGGTGACACCTCTGCAGTGGGATGGATCATCCGAGGCCCCATTGCATCAGGATCTCCACAATTCTCTGGCTGGCGTGGCCGTCTCCAAACAATGGAGGCCGCTCGCCGGTTGGGTTAAAATTCCGCACCGCTTCCACAATCCGCTCCCGGCTTGCTCCAACCAGGATGTTCCAGCCAGCCTCCACGGTCTCCACCCACTCCGTCTCCTCCCGCAAGGTCACGCAGGGAACCCCCAGGATGTAAGCCTCCTTCTGCACCCCGCCGGAATCGGTGAGGATCATCCGAGCGTTCTTTTCCAGCACCAGCATGTCCAGATAACCAACCGGCTCTGTGATCCGGACGTTGGAGTTGAGGTGGATCCCCCAATGCTTTAAGGCCTTCTGGGTTCTGGGGTGGGCCGGGAAAATCACTGTCTCAGCAACGTCGTTCAGAGCTGAAACGATGGCGCTCAAATTGCCGGGGTCATCGGTGTTGCTTGGGCGGTGGATAGTCGCCAGGAGATAACCGCCAGGCTCTATCCCGAGAGTTTGCAGAATCGTGGATTTCTGCTCAGCGATCTCCAGGCCCCAGAGAGCCAAGTCGTACATCACATCCCCAACTTTGTGAACGCCCTGAGTGATCCCCTCTCGGACCAGGTTCCTCACCGCCGTATCGGTGGGGCAAAACAGCAGGCTGGAAAGGTGGTCGGTTAGAACTCGGTTGATTTCCTCGGGCATTTTGCGGTTGTAACTCCGCAACCCGGCCTCCACGTGAGCGACCGGGATATGGAGTTTTGCGGCCGCCAGCGCCCCGGCCAGGGTTGAGTTGGTATCTCCGTAGACGACCACCCAAACCTCTTCCACCCGGGCCAGCATTTCTCCGGTCTGCCGGCCGTGGGATGCAGAGCCGACCCCGAGGTTGTAACCCGGTGTGGGTATTTCCAGCTCCCGGAAAAAGACCTCAGAGAGAAGATCATCGTAATGTTGTCCTGTATGAATCAGAACTTCCCTATGGTGAAGGCGCAGTCATCAGTTCACCGGGGCCGCTTTAATGAACTGAGGGCGAGCACCAACAATCGTTGCCACCTTCAAGGCTAATTTCCTCTCAGCGCCCGAATCGGCGCTTCTATAACTTCATCCCCCGGCTTCCACTCCAAAGCTTGGCGGTAGGCAGCTAAGGCACCCCCTTTGTCTCCGACCTCAGCCAGCCAATCACCTAGCTGCACCGCCCATTGCCAGAATTAATTGAATAATACCCAAATCAAATCCGCTGGGGTTTTACGTCTCCTCTCCGTCCGGTCAAAATCTCTGTCAAAGCTCACTATCAGGAGATCATGCCGCTCGGCCGCCACATATTGATATGCATCGTCAAAGTCTAGACCAAACTTCCGCATGGTCTCCACCACTGCGGCAATTTCTTCTGGACCAAAATGCACAATCAAAACATTCCCTTCTATGAAAGCATCCCGAACGAATTGGAGAAGCACATCAGTGCGCTTCAGTCGGCTAAGGATTATCCCAATAGAGCGAAAAGTGAAATCTGTCACAAAAAGCAAATTGGAAGGAATCTGGGCGAGGAAACGACCAACTTCCTCGGACTTCTCCTGATCTAAAAGTCGCTCCAGCCAAACGTTCGTGTCCACAAGGTACACAGGTTAGTCACCTCGCCATTCCAAGGCTTTTCTTTGAAGCTCCAGCGAGGTATATTGGTCCCGGTAATCCCTCAAAGCACCTGCCCAATCCTGGCGCAACTTCTTTCCCCGCTTGCGCGCTTTCCTTTCCAGAAGAAATTCCACGAAATCCCGCACCTCTTGCTGAAGCTCAAGGGGCAATTGGTCAATTAATTCTTTCAATTCTTTTGCTGTTTGCATAGTTTGTTCTCCCTTATGCACCTTCTATTCACTCCTCCAGTGCCTTTACCTTTGCCGCTATCCCCTCATCCCCCGGCTTCCACTCCAGGGCTTGGCGGTAGGCAGCCAGGGCGCCTTCTTTGTCCCCAGCCTCGGCCAGCCAATCTCCCAGCTGGACTGCCCACTGCCAAGGTTTGCCCCGGTAGAGGGCAATGGCCTGCCGCATCCGGCCGATCGCCTCCCCCCGCGCTCCCTGCCAGTAAAGGTTCCAGGCATGCCAAGGGTTCGGCTCCAGAGCCCGCTCCATACGCTCCTGCGCCTCCGTGTCTCGCACCCTGTGTTTTAGAACGCGATAAACCCCTCAGGCCTTGCAATGATCCTTTCAGCTCTCGTATCCGTTGTTTTCATCACA
>Ga0197144_100531_pt1 | contig 15915 bp, 18 predicted proteins | sample GBS85_MetaG_FD_148670 | JGI IMG/M metagenome (GOLD analysis project Ga0197144, IMG submission 148670) | Sediment microbial communities from Great Boiling Springs, Gerlach, Nevada, United States - GBS 85_MetaG | ecosystem: Environmental > Aquatic > Thermal springs > Hot (42-90C) > Sediment...
CTCTCCCTCGTCTCCTCGCCTAGGTACACAAGGAGGAAGGAGTAGCCGGCACCCCCCAACGCCAAGTCTGCCGTCGGCCCGGGCGCGGGACCCCACAACGTCGGCTTGAGCTCTGTGCAGATGAGGGAGGCGCAGGCGGTGGTGGGCACGAGGAACAACGCCCACGGGCCCGTGGAGTTCGGCACCATGGAGGATATGCCGAGGGGGAGCGCGTCTGTCCAGCCGGCAGGGCGCTCATGGCCGTTTACGCCTTCGAACGCGTAATTATAGAAGAATCCCTGCGCCGTTTGTTGATATAGAGGATATGCGCCGTATCTATCCTTCGTCGTGTTTCTATACTGCGACAGGCCGTAGACGGCGCCGAGCATAGAGACCTCGTGGGGAGGCGGGAGTATACATGTGCTTTCGATATCCCAGTCGCCTGTCTGGGGGTTGAACCCCCAGGTCCTCAGGCGGTATGTGTGCCAGTAGTGGAGAACCGGATCCCCCGCCACCAGATTCATGAAGTCCCTGAACTTGTCTACTCCGCATATGAACGGCTGGCTCGGTATTAGCCAGTCCACCAGCGCGAGCCTGTTCAGCGGCCACTGGCTCCCCGGCCTGCCGATGCGGGAGTAGCCCACCCAGCTCCCGTTTACCTTAGTGAAGACGTGTTGCGAGTAGACGCAGTGGATGAGCTGATCCGGCCACTGCCTGCACGGGTTCGGCGGCGCGTACCACGCGGTGACCACCTCCCGCATGGAGCTGTCTACAGCCGCGGCGAAGCTGGCCCACAAGCCGGAGCTCCCCCCATACGCCAGCTTGCCCCTCGCCCCCGCCTCCTCGTAGTGGTCTGCCAGCAAGACGCCGTTGTTGTCCACCGCGCGGAGATGCGTGCTGAGCGATTCAATCCACACGCCGCGTTCCTCCAGCCTCCAAAATACGGCTGAGCGGAACCGTGTAATTGAGCCAAGAGGCATATATATCTTCACGTTTCTGCTGATTACTCTAAACGAAGACCACCAATAATAATATGTGTAGCCTATGTCCACCGCCACATACGGCGTTAGCATAAACGGGGTTTTATACGCAACCGACGCCAAGGTCCAGTTCCAGACCCAGCGGTCGCCGACCCAGGTGGCGTTCCCCGCAACGCCTACGAGGAACGTCTCGGGAGGTCTAGCGACCCGAACGTCGTTGGTGGCTACCACGCGGGAGATATACAGCGGTATGGACTTCGGCGGCCTGACCTCCACAGACCCCCACTCCGTGGGGGCCGCACGCACTCCGATTGTAATTGTGGAGGAAAACGGGAGGTGGTATACGCGGTTGATTTCGCCGGAACCCATGTCTGTCGTCACTATGGCGGCGGAGGGGAAGTCCCTGTCTGAGTAGTACCATGGATTCGGCATCGTGGCGTTTACGCCGTATCTAGACACGACGGAGCCCGGCCTGAGGCCGTTTATCTCAAGCGCCTTCCACCAGCCGGGCGAGGAGCCGGAGAGCACCACGTTCTCCCCCGTAAAAGGCCTGCCGCAGTTAGGCCACGTGTTTTTAGAAGGCAACTCGGCGCACAAAGGGGAGTAGCCGCGCCGGTCAGGCCTCGCGGAGACGGCAAGGCGCCTTATCTCAAAGTGGCTCACGCGGTCCCGCGGCACAGTAAACGCGACCGTTTCACTCTTGCGCGGAGGCGCTTTTTCCACTTTGTAGTAGTAACGCGTCTCTGTCCACGTATAGCTACCGTAGCGCCACGTGGCGGTACAGCGGTACCGAGTCAAATTCCAGGAGCCGCTCCAATACTCCACCGCTATTTCATACCTAAGATCTCTATCCCACCTCCCGCTGTCAGCCACTCCCGCGACATACGCCCGGCTCGCGTCGTAAAAACTGTGGCCCCACACAGTTGTCGTCGACGGTTCTCCAGGGAATATAACGAAGGGATATCTATCGCTGAGATAAGGCGCAAGCGCATCGAAGAGAAAATGTACCGGAACGCTGACTGTGGTGTCTACCTCGCCGCGCCAGACCTCGGTGCAGTTTACGTCCTCTAAAACCACCTGCGCCGAAGCCGCAGAGACGAGGAGCAACGCCGCGAGCAGATACCTCATGGCCGGGAGGCGTCTCTCCCTGGAAAAACCTTCGGCAGCTTAATTACCGCGTTTTAACGCCTCAGCTCACGTATGGACATGTCAGCGGCGCGGCTAGGGGGTAGTCCACCACTAAGATGTAGACCGCCGAGGCCGGCGCCGCGGCGTACAGCCTAGCCGCGCCGCTTGTGGCGTTGTAGACCAAGGCGTGCTCGGCTTCGACAAACTCCACGTGGGTCGCGGCGGCCTCCACCGTGGGGTCTAGGCCGACTGCCGGAGGCCTGCCCCAGGCTTTGTAGAGGCTGTAGAGCCAGTTGTAATACTCGGTGGAGTTCCTCGGCACTGCGGCATATACCTCAAGCCAAGGCAGAGGGTCGAGGGAGTGTCCCAGCTCAATTTCGTATAACACGTAGGGTTCTCCGCGCGGCGCCGCTATGCGCCTACAGGCGGTTACGTTGAGGAACAGCTGGTAGAGGATGTTCCGTCCCTCCCTCTCCAGCTTGTAGCCAAGGGGGAGGGCTATGGGAAACAACACCCACCGCCTCTCAGAGGAGTCGTAGGCCGTGGCGTTGTTCACCTTTATCCTCACCACGTTGACGTAGAGACGGAAATACGACGCCCTGTCTGTCCTAGGTAGAGAAGGAAGGTAACCAGCAAGCCACGTCTTTGCGCCGTAAAGCTGGTCTGCGAAGTTAACTGGCGCCAGCGTCGGCGTGTGTACGGCGGCGTAAAGCAACGCGAAAGCCGCTATGGCCAGAGCCACCAAGCTATACGCCGCCGACCACATAATCAACCAAAGCGACAATCTTTGGTGAAAATGGCTCTGGCGTACATGGCGCCGTCTGGCGATTTAAACTCGACGGCGACGGAGACGTGAGGGGTTCTATACACGTCGTTCTTAGGTCCATCTTTATTCCACGTGTATATTAGCTGACGGTCTGCATAAATCTCGTGCCAGTAGCCGCCTTGCGAGTGTATCCTCACGAGACGTATATCGTCTAAGAACTGGAGCCGCCACACCTCGTCCACGTAGAGAGCGCCGTATGTGTGATCGCAGTAGCGGCAATCCTCCCAGGCGAGGAGGAAGTCGGCAAATGCGCCTGTGTCTGAGACCGTGAAGCTGTCCCCACGGGGGTTTACCATCACGAGGGCGTTGGGGCGGCCGTCTTTCCAGATGGGCGTCAGCTCAAAGATCTTAAGCGACAGCGGTCTCAAGTCTTCAGTATTATTCGCGGCGAACACGCGCGCGTTGACCAGCCACTCTACGCGCACTTCTGCGATTGCAGTAAGCCATCTGTCAATGAGAGGCGGCGCGTGGACGTGGACGCGGTAGACGCCCGCCCTAGCCGCGCGGAATGAGAATTCGCCAGGCGCCGTCACAAGACCGCCGGCCACACGCCTCCCCCTCTCGTCGTAGACGACTACGTCCACCGGAGTGCCGTTAGCCACGTTGGTAAGCAACTTCACCGTGAAGCGACAGCCGAGGCCGCGCAGATCTCCCGAGAGCTCGAGCTCAACAGCCGGCTTCCTCAGGCCCACCTCTCTGCCGATTTTAGGCTCCTCGCCTCTGCACGAGATGTGAACCACACCCCCAAAGACCCACACGTACATAGGCCCGGGGGCGCATGCAACGCTTTCTCCAGACCTCAACGGCCTTCCGTCTACATACGCCCAGCCGTATCTCGCCACTTCCCTAGTGCCTAGGTAAAGCGAGGCGTAGTTGCCGTACTGGACGACTACGTATTCCCCCGTCAGCTTAAAGAGGCAGTCTGAGCAGTGGGGCGCCGGCGAGACTCCCTCATAGACGGGAAACAAGGAGGCGATCACAGCCGCCGCCAGCGCCATGAGGCCTGCGAATATGAGGACGTCGCGGAGGAAGATCATGGCCGCGTCATGGGCACCGGTACTGGACGAGAAGCCACCTGCCTCTAGACGCCAGCCCAACCGGCTGACAGCTGTGGTCGACTCTTGTGTCGAAAGGCGGAGGGCACCAAAGGCCGGTGTAGGGGTCGTCGCCGATCCTAACCGGCGCCCTCGTGTACCGCTGGCAACGGTAGCCGCCTGGATACACCTCGAAAACCGCCGCGAGGGAGCCGGGCACTCCCGCGGCTTTTCTGAAGGCCTCCACGTCGCTTCCGGCATACTCCACCGCGTACAGCCTGCCCGAGGCGTTGTAGACGTAGACGCGGCGCGTCGGCGCGTCGTCAGATGGCGCTACAGGCGCTTCTACAACCTTAGCCGGCATAAAGGGCTTCAGCACAAGCGCAACAAATACAAACAGCGCCGTGAGCGCCGTTATGAAAACCGCCGCCGAGACTAGGTCTTCCATGGGGAAAAAGAGCCGGGGGTTGGAAAAACCTTGCTACTCCTCCGCCCTCCTCCGCCTGTATATGATGAAGGCAGCTACTACGCCTCCCAGCGCCGCCAGCAGTATCGGCAACGGGTCGATACCTTCCTCCTTCACGGCTTGGAGCTCTGAGGCTTGAAGCTCCGCCTCAAGCCGCGACAGCTCCGCGGCGTAGGTCTTGTTAAGCTCCGCCAGCCTCGACTTGAGGACGTTGTTTTCTCTCCTCAACTCCTCTAGCTGTTTTTTCAGGGCCTCGTTTTCGGCCCTAGCAGCCTGTAGGTTTGTGTTTAATGCGGTGATGACAGATTCCTTCTGTCTCGCAGCTTCTTCCAGCGCCCGCCTCTGCGCCTCAAGCGACTCTACCTGAGCTTTAAGCTGGGCGATGAGGGCAGAGGCCTGGGTTAAGTCCGCCTCGCTTTTCTGAAGCTCAGACTTCAGCAACTGCACCGCGGCGTTTAGACGGCGTATCTCCTCTAAGAACGTGACGTTGGCCTCCGGCACTTTAAACACGGCCTTCGTGGCCGGGTCGAGATACCAGCCGGCAGGGACGTGGTCCTTGAAGTCGCCCACCGGCGTTGTGACTGTGACGTTTACGGCGTTGGCGAACTCCACGTAGCCGCTGTACGCGGCGAACCTAAGCGGAAGCCACCTCAGCCAAAGCCAACGCCCCCCGTCGGGGGAGCAGTATATGTCTGCAAGCCAGAGCTCCGCGTCTTCCGCCGCGGAGATGTTCAACACGTCTACCGCCACGTATCTACACTGCGCGTAGAGGTACTGCATCGCCGCCTGTCTCTCGGCCTCTGAGCCGCTGAAGAGGAGGCCTTGCTGTATGATGTAGACAGACCTCTCGTTTTCATACGCTGTAAAGTGGGTGACGTTGTAGGGGTAAGCTTGTATCAACGCGGCATGTGGAGGAAGCCAGCTGACGTACTGCCCAAACGCCACAGCCGCCAGGACGAGCGCCAGCAGTCGGAGCATGGGAGGAGGAGAAAAAGAGGGGAAAAACCTTGCGCGGAGCCGAACCACGCCGCCAAGCGGTTCCACGCGGAGCCGTTTAGGCAGATACGGCTTCGTGAGAGAAGGAAGGAAGGGGCTGGAAAAAAGGGGGTTTAGGAGATGCCTACTGTGACGACGCCTTTGGCGATCTGCACCGCTTTGCCGCTCTGGGCGTCGACTGCATATATCACGTAGGTGTACTGCTGGCCCGGCTGAAGAGTGGCGGTGAATCTGCAGGTGGCGGACTGGCCGGCCACGAGGTTCAGGGAGCCGGGCTGGACGTTAGTGCCATAGCTTGTGATGCAGGAGCCTTGTGTGACGAGTTGTAGTTGCCCGCCGGTGGGCCCTGATCTTATGTACAACCTGTTTAGCCTGCCGTTGAGCACCTCCACAGTTACGTCGTAGCCCCCTCTGTCTGCGGTGACTATGGCGTTTGCCCTAAGCGACTCGGCGGCCGACTTGCCTATGCCTTGGAACGTGAGCACGCCGACCACGCCCACTATTATAAACGCGGCGGCGACCAGCAACGCCTCCACCGACGTCAACCCCCTCATTTTAGTTTTGGGCATAGCCGTGGGTGTGGAGGAGGGGAAAAACCTTACGACACGTCTTCTGCGCCAGACGCGGAAAAAGGCAGAGGCGTCCGCCTGCCAGCTATAGTATATACATCAGCGTCTGCTGAAGGGCGATGCCGACTGCGCCTCCTAACAACGTCGACTTGTGTAGCCCAGCCGGCGTCATGAATACCGCCACGTAGCTGGCGGCTATCAACGACATGGCCGTGGACAGCACCGCCTTCACCTCTTCGTAGGGAGGCGGCGTGAAGAAGGGGTTGTAGCCGGCCTCCACGGCCGACAGCTGTTTGACGGCGGAAGACACGGCAAACGCCACGATTAACACAGCGGCGATGAACAACGCGAAGAAGGCCGCCGCCTGTCTAGTCATCTTCCTCACAGCCGCGGTCTCCACGTCTATTACAGACTGTATATACTCAACGGCCTTAACCGCCGCGCCGCCGCCGGCCTCGGTCAAGGCGCGGTACATGGCCTTCGCCAACACGAAGTACCTAGAGGGTATGAAGTAGCCGTAGGCGATTTTAGCCGCCACGCGGAATCTGCTGATCAGCCTCCCCAGTATCACGTCGGGGGGAGCGCCCTCTTTAAGCATGGCGGCGGCCGACCTGAGCATCGGCGGCACCTCCCGCCGGATGTCAAACCACCACAGCCTGTCCTTCGCGTAGAGCCATATGTACGCCGCGGCGCCGAAGGCGAGGAAGGCGGCCGGGGGGTGGAGGAGGGCTGTCAAAGCCGCCGTAGCAACGCCAGCGGGCAGAGACCACTCATAGGTCTTCCACAGGTTCAGATCCATTGGGGATGCTAGAAGCGCCACGGCGGCCAGGGCGGCTGTCACGCCGAACACCAAGACGAACAGCAACGCGGGGTCAACGGCGAATACCCCCACGGCCCAGAGGAAGAGGAAGAAGAGGGGCAGGAGGAAGATGGCGCCGAGCGACGAGCTGACAGACTCGTAGAGCCTCATCTTAGCCTCGGTCTTGGCCACGGCGATAGCCCTCATGGACTCCAGAAAGGAGTGGACTAGAATTTGTCGGTCAACCCCAGCCTCTTCCTGCGCCAAGGCGTAGCCGAACTGCCTAGCCGTCTCTATTTTGTCCTCTATGAACTGCGCAGACGGCGTCGGCATAAGCGAAGCCACGAAAAGCCTCCTGGCCTCGGCCTCGTCTAGCTCCGCCGTGTTGAAAGAGGCGTATTTAAGCGCCTCGTTGCCAGACGTGGCGCCTAGATATGTGGCGAATACCGGCGCCGTCGATATGTAGAAGTCCTCCCGCCTCATAAAAAGGGGGAGGGGCAAGGGGGAAAAACGTTGGGTTCAGCGGCGCTATATCAGGTTGGAGAGCACCTCCCTTATGTGTGCCAGCTTTCCGACGTTTTCAACAGCCCTAGGGATCTCTTTTACAACATCAAGGACGGCGGCCCCGGATGCCGCTCTGCGTATGACGTAGTCTACCACCATGTCTAAGTGCCTAGAGAGGTCTATATGCCGCGCGATGTGGCGCCAGTCTTCAGCCTCGAGCCAGATGCCGTGTTTTGCCAGCTTCAAAACCGCCTTGAAAAACCTCCGCTCCTTCACGCCCAGCTCCCTCGCCAGCTCGCTAATCCACCTCGCAGTGGAAAGAACGAAGCCGCGTCTAAGCGCCTCCCTCTCCAGTCTAGACACCTGCGCGTTCATCTCCACGCGCTTAAGCGCAGACATCACTTGCTTAACGCGAGCAACTTAAGCGCCAGCTTCACAAACGGGTCGTCGCTGGCCTCCAGCGTCTGGACCAGAACCTCTCTCGGGAGCGACTGTATTACCTTCTCCGCCACGTCAGGCGGCATCTCCACAAGCGCCCTTACGAGGCAAACCTGCCACGTCTCCGCGAGGTTGGCTTGGCCGTCTGCCACCACTTCAAGGCCGAGACGCCGGTGGAGGGTATGTGGCTCCTCGCTCTTTACTTTTATCTTCTCCTCTTTTCCGTCGTCAACACTCTCTCTGCCGTCGTGTTCCCTTGGGGCTTCTGCCAGCTTCAGGACCTCCGCTAGCGACTTCTTCTTGTTAAGCATAGCCGCCTCTTCAAGCGGAAGGATAAACCTTATAGCCGAAGCGTTTAGCCTCTTCGTAGACGTACTCCCTGAGATCTATCCTACCACCCCACACCGTCTCCAACACAGCTCTTCTCGCGGTTGCGGGATCCTCCGCCTCGGAGGCCTTCAGCAGAGCCTCCACCCTCAGCGCAAGCTCCTCCTTTAGGTCGTTTTCATACATCTCGCGCACGTAGGCTGAGATCTTGGGGGTGAGCTCCGCGAGGTCGGCGGCTTCAACCTCTCTGCCTCTCGCCACGACCGCCTTGACCTCTTTCACAAACCTCACGCCGCCTACGGCGGAGAGCTGGATTATAAGCGTCCCGTCTAGCCCCTCCGGCGGCGCCTCCGCCTCCATGATTCGCAACACGGCGTCTTTCACCGTGTCTGCATGCATGGTGGTGAGCGCGCCGTGGCCGGTCAGCTTGTAGTTTACGAGCGTACGGAGCTCCCGCGGCGTCCTGGCCTCCGCCAACGCCACGAGGGTGTGCATGGTGCCGTATCTCAACGCCTGGTCAAGCGCCATCCAGAGCCTGTCTTCGCTGGGGACGGATAGATGCAGTAGTTGCCCTTCAAGAGGGGCCCAGATCTCCCGGGCGCCGCGCTCGACGACGACAACCTGAAACCAAGGCGGCGTCAAGTAGAGCAGTTGGTTCAGCTGTGTCGTCTTGCCCGTCCCCATGCCGCCGCTGAATATCACCGAGCCTCTGGTCTCCAGCACGAGAGAAGCCAGAGCGAGCACCTCAAGCCCCTCCGGGCGATACGGCTCAACGGCTTTAGCCTCCTCGACCTTGGGCTTGCTGACGTAGGGCTTCAGCAACGGTTTGGAGGGCTTGGGGTGGGCTGAGACCTTCCGGATGTTTACGTTAAACTCGAGGAGGTCGGCCGCGATCCTTGCCTTGTATATCTGGTCCTCTCTTGTGAGCATTGGGCGGTCCATGGTGAGGGAGGGCAGCAGCTGCTTCACCACCACGTACATAAGGGGCTCCGGGATCACGATGTTTGTGGGGAGCCGTATCTCGTTTCTAACAGCAATTACACGTCTGTACCTCCCCAGCTCCACCGTCTGGAACTTGATGTATTCCAGCTGCTCTTTTAGGTTCTTGGGTATGTAGGTGTACTTCGCGGCGGGCGCCACGGGCTGGGGGATCACGATCTCGGTGAGCATGGGGTCCCGCATCAAGGCCTCCAGCGCTCCGTAGCCCATGTAGTCGCGGGCGCCAGACCACCTGTCTAGGAGGTAGTGAACCACGTCTCTGTAGTCCTTGTAGAGGGTCCATATGGTCTTATCTCTCAGCCCCTCTGCCACGGATTTAATAAGCTTGGGGTATTCCCGCTCGTCGGGAGGCACCGCGCCTCGGAACATCACCAACAGCAACGCGGTCTGGAGGTCGTCGGGGAGCTCGGGGTCGATTACAACGTACATGAGGTCTTCGGTGATGCAGAGGTCTGTCCTCACGCCTCTGTCTACCACCACGCCCTCTTTTCTAAGGACGCATCTGGCTCTAAGCGTCGCGTCGGCGTATGCGTAGATCATGCCGTCTTTATGCGAGTTACCACGTGGTCTACCGCCTTTCTGTTTTCGCGGTCTCGAAGCACGGCGTTGGCGATAGACTCGCCGTAGTACTCCCTGATATTTACTCTTTTCAACACCACGGGAGCTATCTTCTTGGCCATCTTAAGCTCCTCTTTCTCCACCATGTTGACAACTACAAGCGATGAGTAGGTCATGTACCGCCTGTATTGCTCAGCCTTGACGTCTGAAATCCGGGAGACCAGGCGGCGGTCTGCCATGAATACGTTGTAGGTGCCTATGCTCTGGAGTTTGGAGAGGAGCTCTGTTCTGAGGGCGGCGGTGGTGTCTATGACAACGGTGTCTACCGGTATTCTGAGTCTAGACACGTATTTCGGCATGTACTCCACCCACTCCAGTAGCGCTTCCTCGAAATCCCCCACCACGTCGTTGCCTATCCTCTGGTAGAGCTCGTACGCCTCGTACCCCGGCATTAGGTAGAGCATGGGGTTTATGCGGTGGATATACGGCACGACGCCGTTGAGGAAAGGCACCAGCCAGCCCGGCTTCCGGGGAGCCCTAAACAGCTGTGATAAGTCCGCCTTCTCCCAGTCCATGTCCACCAGCAGGGTGTAGCCCTTGGCCACAGAAAGCACGCTGGCTAGCGTCGTCTTTCCCACCCCGCCGTCCAGGGAGGTGACTACCACTATCTTCAGCGGTCTCATAGTCTCTCGGCGATTTTTCTGTATACAAAGTCCGCGGCCGCCCTCTTTAGGCTTTCGCTGTCTGCCACGGGGCCTACGGCTTTTTTCAGCTCGGCGAGGACGTAAGACGCCGTCTTGACGTCGGAGAGCTCTGTCAGCCGTAGAAGAGACGGCCTTATTTTCACCCCGCCGCCTTTCACGTTTAGAAGCGCGATCTTAGCCGCTATGCATATGTCCTTAAACATCCTGTAGAACGACACGTCTCTGCACGCCCTCTCCACCTCCCTCAGAAAAGCCTCGGTAGCCCCGTCAAACATAGCCGCGGCCATGCCGAGACACACACTCCCTCAGCCTGTCAGGGTCTTCAATAACCCTCTTCAACACCTCCGCGAAGCCGCCGTCGAGCTCCAACTTGTCTCGTAATATTCTGGCCAACTCCTCCACAAGCCACAAGCTCGACTTAGCTGAGGTCTCTGGCTTCACCTGAATTTCCACTTGCCTACGCACCTTTGGCGCGTCGGCGCTTAGCCTATTTATGACCACTGCCGGGTCTTCGCATATGAGGGGGTATTCGTCGCAGAGCCCGGCGAATCTTATGACGTCGGGGTTTATCTGGAAGAGGGGCACCTTATCCACCTTGGTGGCGAAGTCTATAAGCGTCCTCACGGCGGCTTTTGTCTCAGCCCTCGAAAACCTCCGCGTAAAGGTCGCCGCCGGGCATCCCAACACCCCTGGCTTAACTCTGCCGTAGACCACGTCCAGCCCTCCCTCAAGCGACGCCACGATATAAACCACCACGAAGGAGTCTCTCCCCCTACAGTAGGAGGAGGCCTCAGACGGCTCAGCCATATACACCTCTTTAAGCAAATACACCCCCCTCTGAGGCATCTCCCACCGCATCCTCCACCCCTCCCCCAGCCATGTCTCCACCTCCCTCAGTACAGACGCCATGGCCCTACGACGAAACGTACAAATTCTCGGCGGCTGACTTTTTTGTACAACCCGCCGTTTCGTACACGGCATTTGCCCGGCGCCTAATGGCGTCGACGTGAGGCATCCTCCCGGTGTCTAGCCAGTAGAGCCACTCCGCCAAATGTCTGTTACGCCTATCTCTCCATTTTGTCCACGCCACCCACACGTAGCCGCGGCTACGGCCGAGTTCTCTAAGCCACAGTGGAAACGCCTCTCTAAACACCTCAAGAGGCTTATGCCTAGGCACTGCGGAGACCCACTTAAACAGAGAGGCGGCTCTGTTTCTCCACACATACCTCACATCTCTACTCAACGAAGCGAGGAGAAAACAGGGAGAGACTTGTAGACGGACGTCAAGTCTCTCGTCGTTCGGCACGTAGGGCCAGACAGCCCTAGCCCCGGGATGTACATACCCGCTCTCTACAAACAACCTCCACTCTCTGCGGTAGGGCCCGCCCACCTCAAGCCCCCTTAGCCCTATGCCCGCGGCGCCCGGGTTCTCCAGGATGTAACGCGCTACTTGATCCATATCAACGGCGACGTGTCTAAACCGTCTTACAAGCTCCCTTATAAAATCATCCCCCAGCAAGGCTACCCAATCCTCCACATCGCCGTGGAGAAATATGCAGGGGTCAACCCTCGGCTTCAACACGTCTTATGCTACCTCTTATTAAGCAAATTAAAGCAAAGGATAACCTCAAGTCCCGGCTTTATTCAACCCTTTTCTCCCGGCTAAGCGATTCGATAGGACAAAGATGATTTTAACGCCAGTCTTAGGTTTATATCAGACCTCTTATACCTCATCCACAATAGCTTGTAAAGTGGACTAGCACCATCCAACGGGAATTTTACACTACCTTGGATATTGGTCTAAATGACTTAGATCCCCGTATTTCCCGTCCTAGCTAGAGCGGTGCTTGGATCGACATACATCGCGACGCTACTTGTGGTACCGGACATGGGACACATCTCCAGCCGGCTAGGCGATATCTTGAGTTGTGTAGGAGGTATCTGGTCGACTGCGGCTATCAACGTACTAGAAGGTCCAACGATTAAGCTACCAGCGGACTCTTAAAGCGTTTTATAAAGAAGTAGCCCGGCCGGGATTCGAACCCGGGCCACGGGGTCCAAAGCCCCGCATCCCAAGCCGGGTTTTTCCTTTGGCCGCTAGACGACCGGGCTCGTATCTGTTTTTCCACTTGGATTTAAGTTTTTTCGCCTCGCCAACGCACCGCCGAGAGAAGATTTATATACAGGTGCTTGAAGGTATATATGGGACCTATGATCTCTATAACTGTGTCTACGCAACACGTGGCTGAGCACCTCTACCGACGGATCATCGGCGAGATAAAGGCCAGCGGCCGACACGTTGCCGTCTATATAGAAGGCAACACGATCCGCATCCCCTACGTAGCTGGCCTGGAGGATGTTATATGGCGGGTTGTTAAGAGCTCACCTCTTGCGGCGTTTTCCAGCATAGATTTAAAATAGTGGAAGAACAGTTTTGTGCCTGTTGTAAGCAAGCCCTGCATCTTCGCCGGGTCTTGTCCAGGGGATCTGGGGGATACCGAGGTCTTGTGGTTCGGCAGGCAACTCTGCGTCTCAAAAGCCTCAAACATAATCAAGGTCTTCGGCGCCTTGGAGACCGCGCTGAGTTACATAAACACAGCTGCGGTTACATGCAGAAGCCAGAGAAGGTGCTTGGCTACGGCGTACTGGGCTCTCTTCAACTTAGGATTTTACCTATCCACCGGACAGGACAGATACTACAGCACAAGTCTCCACATGATTCGAAAAGCTATAAAATGTCTCTACCCACTCCTTCCCGACACACCGCTTGGTTGGATAATCTGCCTAGACAAATGTTGCGCAACGATAAACAACGCACGGGTGTGGGTGAGGTGGGCAGAAAGGAGGATGGCGGCTGTAGATGAGGGCAGAGAGGCGATACTGGTGCTTAACCACCTCGGAAATCTGCTCTTTGAACTCATGAGGACATGTAAACACGGGGTCAAAACCCAGGAGAGGTACGTCGTCGTAACCCCGCGACCCACCAACCCCACTGTGCCGAGTTGGTGGGATGAAAAAATTTAAACACAGGGGAACATAAAGGCGGGGCCGGTAGTCTAGCGGAAGGATGCCCAGCCGCGTGGGCCCTCGGCCCGCGGCGCATAGGCCTTGCACGCGGGTGAGCCCGGGTTCGAATCCCGGCCGGTCCACCATCTTTCTCCTGGCGTGTCCGCTCAACCGCCGTTGGATCTCGGACATAACCCCATGAATATTAGCACCTAAGTTCCATTATTTATAATTTCAGAAATCTTTATCTACCAGAGAAGTAGTTAGTCTTATGAAAGCAGAGATTATAGCGAGAAAACCTCCCATTACGGCTACGCCGGAAATGAGGATTAAAGATGTTGCTAGAATCATGGCGGAGAGGAGGGTCGGCCTTGTGGTTGTAGTGGATGGTCGCCAGCCCGACGTGGCGATTGGCGTCGTGTCTGAGCGCGACATAGTGAAGGCTGTGGCCAATAACGTGGATCTCAACCTCCCCGTGAAGGAGGTCATGACGTCTCCTGTGATAACGGTGGAGGGGGATGAACCCATATGGAACGTCGCTAAGATAATGCGTCAACACAACATCAGGCACGTGGTGGTTACAAAAGGCGGCAGGCTCTTTGGAGTAATCTCGATACGTGACCTCGTTTCGGAGGAGTCCGTATTAAAAAGCTTGATAGAATACGGAGTCCCAGAGGAGCACAGACCCAGCGCAGATTAAACTTATAAACGCGTTTTACGGTTTTTCCGTGGAGCGTATAGTTGTGGGTTACGACGGTTCCCCCCAGGCAAAGAAGGCTCTCCAAAAGGCCAGGGCTCTTGCCGAGAAGTTCGGCTCCAAGATCTACGTGATCCACGTGGTAGATACCGCCGTCTTATCGCTGTCAGATATGTTCTCGTCTCCTGCAGTAGTCGCAAGCCTGAGGGAAAAGGCTGAACAGCTCGTGAAAGAAGCGCTTGCAACTCTTGGCGGGAGCGCAGAGGGGAAGGTGTTGGAGGGAGACCCCGCCCACGAGATAATTAAGTTCGCCAGGGAGGTCAACGCATCGCTCATAGTGCTAGGCGCCAGAGGTCTCTCCACAATACGGCGCATACTAATGGGAAGCGTCTCATCCAGAGTGGTACAGGAATCGCCGATCGACGTCCTTATAGTCAAGGACCAGTAGCCTCAACGTATCTGAATAACGCCACGCACAAGAGGAGTAGCCGCGAGCAACAGCACAGCGCCGGAGAAGATAAAAGCTAGGTGGGGAGACAGGGTGTATAGATAGGCAACCACCACGCCGCCTACAATAGAGCCGAGGTACTCAAGGGCAAGCGTGGTGCCCATAACCTTACCCCTGTTTTCCGGCGTTATATAATCCCCAACCAAGGCCCGGCGTATAGACATGGAAACCTCAGAACCTACGCCAACTAGGATAGCTGCCGTCACCAAGGCAACCACGTTGGCCCAGATCCCCACTATGAAATAGCCCACGGCCATGAGAAGGAGGCCTGCAAAGAGGGCAAACACGCGAGGCGCCTTGTCTATCACGGGCATAAGAACAAGGCCGAAGAATATGGCGACTGCAGTCGTCGCGCTCTGGATAACGCCCCACGACGTGTTGTCCAGCCGCACAACGTCGGTTGCATAAAGCACGCCGAATGTCTGAAGCGCTATGCCTGCAAGAGACATCAAGAAGCCCAGAAGCGTCACGTATGCTATAAAGGGCGGCAGGTAGAACAAGCCGCGCCAGAAGAAATACGACTGCAGGATCTCCTCGGCGAGCTTCTCCCTGTTCACGGGCTTAACCGTAATGGTTTCTTGAAGAGCTCTCATCCTGAGTAGAGCCACCGTCACGGAGATTATGCCAGAGATCACGAAGGAGAGGCGCATCCCCAGCAGACCTAGGTGGTCTAGCAGATAGCCCCCCGCAGGTGGCAGGAAGAGCCAAGGCACCTGTGGGAGGACCGCGGTTAACATCATGCCGCCGCCTCTCCTCTCAGGCGAGAGCGAGTCCAGCAAAATGGCCGTGAGGGCGGGCTGGTAGAAGTGGAGAGCCCAATCTACCACGTAAACCACGGCGAACTGTCTCCAGTCTTGCACAACAGCGTAGAGAAACTGGACGACGGCTATGCCCCAGGTCCCGATGACGATGGACCTCTTTCTTCCGATTATATCAGTCAAGACTCCGCCTGGCAGAATTGTAAGCAAAACGGCGAGAGAGCCCAAGGCCCTCACTGTGCCGATCTCGATTTCGGAGGCTCCCAACATCTGCAGATACTTAGAAAGATAGGGGAAGGTCAGGGAGCCTGAAATAGCGAATAGAAACCAAGAGATGATCATGGCGCCTACGTTTCCCCTGAGCCAAAACGAGAGACCCACGGCGCCGCTGAAGCCACGACTCTTTATAAATTTTGACGACAAGTTTAAAAGGGGGGGCGAAACTCACGGCGATGAACAACTGGCTCATCTTCGCCATAGCCCTTGCCGCAACAGCCGCCGTTCTCCTCGCCACGATAGCCACGGGGGCCTACGGAAAAGAGCCGGCGTACAAGCCCTACTGGGAGGACCCCAACAGGAGGGGCACAATCCTGACCGAGGCGTCCACAGTTGGCATACTGGCGCAGAGGGGCCCGCAGG
>Ga0197144_100532_pt1 | contig 15912 bp, 13 predicted proteins | sample GBS85_MetaG_FD_148670 | JGI IMG/M metagenome (GOLD analysis project Ga0197144, IMG submission 148670) | Sediment microbial communities from Great Boiling Springs, Gerlach, Nevada, United States - GBS 85_MetaG | ecosystem: Environmental > Aquatic > Thermal springs > Hot (42-90C) > Sediment...
CGTCCGGTTCCCTTCTCGCTGCTCTGGATGGCGTTGTCCCCTGATGATCGGTGGGTGATGATAGGGAGCGCGGAGGGGATTGTGGAGATCTGGGGCGTGCGGTGAGGGTCGGGTTCGGTGGGGCGGCTGGAGAAGGCCGCCCCACCGGTGTTTCGAGATCCAGCCCTGGTGAGGATATGGGCAATGGGCGTTTCGCGCCTTCCACAGGAGGCATCTGCCGAATGGCATGGGAAGGGCGGCGTTCTCACTCCACGATGACCCCCCGCGGCCCGGCCGTCTGCGGCTCCGGCTCCTGAAGCCCCTCCTCAGGGTGGTAGGGAAGCGCCGTCTGGAAGCAGCCGAGATCCGTCCGCGGGGTGAAGAAGGTCCCATGTTCTTTCAACCAGTAAATGGGCACGGGAACGAGCAGTTCCGGGAGCCTCCACATCTCCCCCCGTTCCCGCAGGGCATCCGCTTCCGAGGCAAGGACCTCCGGCAGCACCTCGATGGAAAGGGTTCCCCGGCGTGCGGTGAACCGGTTTTTCATCTCCTCGTCCGACAGGTCGATCGTGTAGCATCCGAGGATCTGCTGGATCTCCCGCATAGCAGTCCGGCCGTCTTCCAGCTCCCGCTGCCATGCGGGGTCGCTCATGACCCGCTCGTAGAGCTGCTGGACAGCGTGAGCGAGATCCGCGTCGCTGGGGGTTTCGGGGAGCGCTTCGAGGAGCTCGCGGCTCCATAGAAGGATCTCCCGCCCGTAGACCCGCTGGGCACCTTCCGACCAGTCCTGGCAGATCCAGACCGGGGCGGGGGGATGGATCCCCTGACGGTTCACTCGCCCCATCCGCTGCACAAGGGCGTCCATCGGGGCGATCTCGGTGATCATCGCATCGTAGGAGATGTCCAGGCTCACCTCTACCACCTGGGTGGCGATGAGGATCGTCCCGGGCTGGGGACGCTGGGCTTCCTCCTCTTTCCGTGCGCGATCGGCGAGGGTGAAACGGGAATGGAGGAGGGCCCGTTGAGGCCACCGGTGCGCTTCCCGGAGCTGACGGTAGAGCTGCCGGGCGTCCCGCACGGTGTTGGCGATGACCAGGACAGTCTTCCCCTTCCGGGCCAGATCCATGGCAATCTCGAGGCCATGGTCCGTCAGCCGCCCCCCGCAGAGCCGGATGCGATGGCGGCGTCGCGCCCAGAGGTCCGGTTCCGCATCCACTGGCTCTCCGGGGGGGAAGAGCTGGAGGAGGGGATCGGGAAGGGTGGCGCTGGCCAGGGCTAGGCGGGCTGGGGGCTCCCGGCTCAGGGCCTCCAGGAGCAGCCCCAGGGTATAAGGCTCATACGCGTGGATCTCGTCCAGGATCAGCGTAGCGCCCCGGGCGAGGCTCCGCCGCTCCTCCCAGTGCCGTCCGTGAAGGTGCGCCAAGAGATATTGATCCAGGGTGGCCACGGTCACCGGCTTGGCGAAGACCGATCCGAACAGTCGGAGGTCCAGGGGATCCTCATCGAACTCCCGCCGGAGCATATAGCTGGCCCGTCCGTGGGCCAGCCCCACCGCGTCATTGCCGTAGATCCCACGCAGGCGCCGCCACATCGCATTGGTCGTCGCCTGGGTGGGCAGGAGGTAGATGATCCGTTCCGCCCGGCCGGCCCATAGCAGCAGGGCTTCCGTCTTGCCGGTTCCTGTTGGCGCTCGAAGCAGGAGTATCTCCCGGTCGGCGGCCGATTGTGCCCTCCGCTGGAAATCCCGGAGCGACTGCCCGCGGGTTTCCATGGAGCGCTGGACGGTGAGGGTTCCGGCGCTGAGGAACAGTGCCGAAGGACATGGGGATTTCGCGGAGGCCAGCCAGTCGGCCAGATGGAGCACGGTCTTCACCCGGGCGAAATCCTGGGGGGGCAGGCGCTGGAGCATTCCCCGCAGCGTGCGGGATTCGTTTCCAAAGGAGAGAGGTTGCTCCAGGAGGGCAGCGGGCGTCTGGCGAGCGAGGATCCGGATCTGGGGTTCGATATCCTTCAGCGCGGGGAGCTCATCCACGCCGTGCTCATACATGAGCTCCCAGAGAGCACGCAGGAGATCAGGGAGGTCATCCCAGAGATAATCGGGGAGACTCTCATAGCCCTTATAGAGCTCCGGTCCCAGTGGGGAATGATGGGAAAGCACCGCAGCGGTGGCCTCGAAGGCGCTGGGACTTTCTCCCGGTCCTGAGGGCAGATTGCCCTCTGCCGCGAGCACGATGGGCAAGGAAGCCAGGGCGTGAGGATAGGCCCGGGCTTTCCTCTGACGGGCGATCCGTCGCAGGCGCTCCTGTTCCGGGGCAGGTGCCCCGCGTTGTTCCGCTTCCTGGACCATGCGGAGGGCGCGCATGTAGTCCTGGAAGCCCCGGGTGGCTTTCCCGATGTCGTGCAGGGCGCACGCCAGAAGGGCTTTGGCCCGGAGGCGAGGGGGGAGCCGCATGCGTTCCGCGATCTCCGCTCCCAGGCGGATGACCTCCTCTAAGTGGAAGAGGAGCGGGACGTCGGGCTTGGCGAGGAGTTCAGCCATGTGAAATTCCTCCCCTCCCATTGAAGCGCTGGCATGCCGGGAACCTCGAGCTCCAGGCTTAACGGAAGGAACGTGAGAGGGATGGGGGATTCAGGATGTCGAATGCCCTTTGCGTCCACCCGGAAGCGTAGGGGAAGCGTCTCCACCACCGGCGGCTCGAAGGAAGCGCCGGGCGTGAGGATAGGCCGGGCGCCGGGCGTCTGGCGCAGATCCACCGGCAGGACTGTTCCCCGGAATCGGGGCTCCCCGGGCGCGGCCTCTCCCCACCGGATATCCTCGATGAGCATCAGCTCATCCTCGCGACCGAGGGAGAGTGCATAAACGGGATCCTGGAAGGCCCGTTCCAGACGGCGCAGGAGCTCCTCCCTCCCGCCATAGAGGAGGGTGTAATCGGCGAAAAAAAGCAGCTCGCGGAAATACGGAGAGCGCTCGGCGATCCTGCCGCCCTTGATCTTAAGAACGGTCCACATATCATAGGCGCGGCCGGTCTCTCCCTCGATCCAGACCGAGACCCGGAGATCCCGCATCGGGCTATCCTGCGCCCATAGCTCCCGATCCGAGAGCCCCAGCGCTGCCCCGGCGATGCCCAGGAGCGTCGTCGGCGGTGGCATGGGGAGCGTTCGCTGATAGTTGTGATCCATCGGGCGCCGGAAGGAGACCACCGGCGCCCGAACCATCACGACGAGGATCCGTTCCATAGCTGGCTCACATCCTCCTGGGCTTTCTTCAGGGCATGATGGACAGAGAGGACCTCTCCATAGGGTTGGAGGGCCTGCCGGATTTCCTCCTCGTTCCCGAAGATCCCGGGCTCCACGCCGAAGATCACGCGCTCCCGATAGGGGGCGAACCTCTCCAGCGCGTTTTTCAGCGGGACCGGGTCCAGGAGGTATCGGCCGTCCTCATAGTGTGCGACCATTGCTTCCAGGAAGACAGGATGTTTCACCCTCAGCCGGGCATAAGCGAAGAACTTCGGCGAAAGATCGGCCAGCATCCGCGCCGTGCGTCCCCCTCCCCAGAGGAGGTTGAGGGCTTCCAGGAGCGTCTGCAGGCGCCTTTGCTTTTCCTGAGGAATCAGTTCTGCCAAGAATCCCCTTAACGGAGGGGATAAATCTTGGATCCTAACTAATGCGTTCCCCTGTAATTCATGTTTCTTTTGCTCATCCCGATTCTTTTCCTCCTTCTCTCGATCGGACTCTTTCTCTTTAGAGCTCGGCTGAATCAGCTCATACCGGCTCCTCCATTTTCCTACCCGGTCCAGCTCCACGAGGATTGTGCCCTTGAAGAGGTTGGCGTAGAGCTCGGTCTCGAACATGTTGCCACCGGCGGCCATCGCCTGTCCGAAGCGCTCGAAGGAGCGGGTGCCGAGGTCTCGGTCGCCCTGGAAGGGAAAGAGCCCCACTGCTGCCGACACGCGTACCGGAGAGGTGCGCCGTCGTCCGCCGGAGGGATCCAGGTAGCCGAACAGATCCTCGTCGATGAACTCCCAGGGGCGCACGGGCGGCGTGACCTCCTGCCCGCTCACCTGGGCGAATGGTTCCGAGAGCGGGTATCCAAGCTCCTCCAGGCGATCCCGGAGCATCCGCCGGATCGCCTGCCCGGAGATGTAGGGAATCGTGCTTCCGTCGGGCAGCGTCACCTTCTTGGTGACGACCACATTGCCTTCCGTGTGGGAAGCATTCACATTGGCCGCTGAGACTTTGGCCAGATAACCGATGACGAGGGCCTTGCTCATGGTTGGGCCTCCTTGCTCTGAGATGGCTCCTGCTGCGGAACCCTTTTACGAAGGAAAGCGTTCATCGCGTAAATTGAGAGCAATGTCTTCACCCGCACCCATGGGACGCCGGCGATGCGCTCGCCGCGTTCGATGCGCAGGAGAGCCTCCGGGATGGTGAGCTGAAGCCGGAACTGGATATCGTTGAGAACCCGGTAGAAATCCTCCGGGTTCTTGGCGTTGCGCAGGGCATACAGCAGCCCCATCTCGTTATGCTGCTCCGCAGCCGACCCCAGGGAGTGTCCGAATCCGGCCAGCGTGCGCTGGAATTGCTCATCCATGTCAAACACCTCCTTCAGGTAGTGGTTCAGGATCTCTATCGTTCCCCATATCAGCGGTCGAGGGTTCTTCTCCCGGGCGCGGGCCTCATACAGGAACTGCTCCACGAAGGGCGAGGGATCGTTGAACTCCAGGATGGCCCACGAGATCCGATCCCTCCAGATCGTCTCCAGGTCCTGCCCCTGCTGGGCTTCGAACTGTCGGAAGATGTCCACGAGGCGCTGGTGGGGCCTGACAGTCTCTATGCCGGTCGCTCGCAGATGTTCGATCCAGCTCTCATAGAGTCGATAGAGCCGGTGCAGCCTGGAGAACTCCCGCATGGCCTTCATACTGAAGGCCTGTCCGGGCGTGCCCATCACCGCGTAAAGGGTGATGGGAGCAGGAGGTGGATCGGCCCCGACGGCCCCCAGCAGTGAGGCCAGCAGCTGTCGGGCCTCGAGGGAGAGCTGATCGGACTGCCGCACGTGAGAGAAGAGGGCCAGCAGGAGACCCCATGCGGTCTCGTGCAGATAGGGGCCGGCGAAGGCGACCGGCGCTGTCCCGCCCCGCCCGCCACCCACGCGAAGGGGCTCCAGGATCTCCTCGTGAAGCCGCTTCAGTTCCCTTAAGCTGGAGTGGAAGATGAAGAAGTGGAGGACGTTCCTCTGGGCCTTCCACAACCAGCCCAGGTATCCGGCCAGCCCCGCCAGGGCGCAGCGGGCGCACAGCTGCAGGCCTCGCTTCGTTCCCGGGTAGAACGTGCCGAACTTCTGGGGATCCACCACGAAGGGATACATCCACATGGCGGCGTTCGTTAGCGGAGCGTTGTCGCCGCAGATGTCACAGATATCCGGCTTTTTGCTGAGCTTGAGGCTGAGTTCGAACCTGGGCGGGTGCTCAAAGTAGTCTTGTCCATCGATTTTGATTTTGGGCGCCTGTCCGGATACTTTAATGAAGAGGTTTGTCGGGTAGACCCAGTTCATCTTGTCATATTCTCGGATCTCCCCCGTTGCCTTGTCGTAATACAACCCCTTATTGCCTGTGGGTTGAAGGAGCCGGCCCTGAAGCCATTCCAGGACTTCATCTATCGGGTGTTCCCCTTCGCCGAAGTGCCCCAGGAGCACAACGAGCCCTGTATCCACCCAGAAGTTGCTGGTGGGTCGATCGAGGGAAAGACGGATGGTCCCGGGAGAAGCATGGGTCATCGCTTTACGCCCTTTCATGCCCTTCCTCCACAAGCCGGTGGGCCTGCTCTTTCTCGAATCCTGGCTTTCTCTATCAGAAGTGGATCACCTCCTGCTCGATCCAGGGCTCCTTCTCGCACAGCTGTTCGATGGTCCGTCCTTCGGCGCGCGCTTCCTCCAGGGTTTGCAGGTAAGGCTGGATCAGCTCCCATTGGGGGCCGATGGCGTAGCCCTGCGCGGTCTCCTGGATGAACCGTCCCTTCCAGAGCGGCGTTAGATGCTCCCGTCGCAGGGTTTCCGGCGCGTCCAGGCCCCGGCTCAGATCCCAGTATTCGTTTCGAAGGCGGGCGTAAAGGTCTTCCAGGGGAAGCGGCCCGTGTGCTGTCAGAACCTCGAGGATGGCCCGGCGGAGCCGTCCCAGGCCCAGGGGGAGGATGGGCAGATCCACCCAGTAGCCGTCCTCAGCAGTGAAGCGGAGGCATTTCTCCGCCCGCTCATCGGCGGCCTGGACGTAGTAAAGACGGGCCACGTCTCCGGAGAGGATGGCAGCCAGCTCCAGGGCGAAGTTCATGACGTTGTTGCCGCCGGTCAGGTTGATCCACATCTCCTTCCCCTGGCCGCCGACCCCGGCCAGGGCGGCCACCACCCGGGCCACGCGCTCATAGGTCGTGCGGATATCCCGACGGTCCACCTCGCACCAGAACACCGTTCCCTCCGTGCGTCCGCCGGCGATGGCCGGCCATTCCCGGCGCAGAAGGTCCCGCAGCACCGCTTTCATGGGACCGCCCCGCTCGAGCGGGGCCGTAGAGACGCGGCCGGGCGGGTTGTCCACGTAGTCGAAGGAGGGAAGGGTGCCGTCCAGGATCTCGCGGGTGGTGAAGAGCACGAGGGCCTGCACATCTCCTGCTCTCTGACCCGCCTGGCGCAGGGCGGCCTCGCCGGATCCGGCGAAGAAGGCCTGATCCTCGGGTTCCCATCGCTGGTAGCGGTGGGCCAGGTAGGTCAGCGGTCCGATCACCGTGCCCGGGGAACGCCCCAGGCCCATCAGGTGGTAGACTCCCATGGCCTACCCTTCCCGGCGACGGATGTAGCGTTCCACATACCGGCAGACTGCCTCCAGCTGGCCCGGGGTGGTGGCGGTGGTGACGAGCCAACACAAGCGAGAGATGTGATCAGTAATATTGTCTCCACCCTCCATAACGATTTCGATACACACCATGCTCAATGGCTCTTTCGTACGATTTATCGCTGTGGCGAGTCAGCTCGCACACATATATCTTGCCATTCTCCTCAAAGTAGAACACACGCTCATCGCGATGTCCTTTTGGAAAGACTAAGCAATCCGAATTCTGTACTCGATCCGATCCGCTAATGCGGAGTTCTTTCATCCGTAACTTACGCAAGGCTCGATTGAAAAGGGCTTTTACATCCGGCGCTGCCTTCTCATAGGTCCGCCAGGCAGCCTCGGAAAGCCACAAGGGAGTTTGCTGAGCCTGCTCTAGACGTGTCTTATAGGCTTCATAGAAGGCTTCCCCTGTAGGCGAGAGAAAGGTGAAGTCCTCCTCTTCGACCAGAAGGAGGTGTATCTCTTCGGATCTGGGCAGCCCTCGCAATCGTTTCTCTACATCAGCAGTCCGGCGCAAGTCCTCATTCAGCCATTCAAAAAACTCTTCGTGCTCCGCTATCAGAGAGTAATCCCAGCCAATCGGGGTAGGAGGCATCTGGATAATGTCCCGGAAGGCTTCGTGAATGTAGTAAACGGGTACATCAAACAACAGGCCCACTACGGTGGCGTAGGCGATTTCGGCCTTAAAGCCGCCTGTAGCGTTAATGAGGACCTCGCGCTGGGCTTGCCGCTCCCGTCGAATGCGCTCGATCAAAGTGGCTACAAGTGATCGCAAGCCTCGCATTTTGAATCGGCTTTCCGCATAGGTGAGGTCAGAAATCTCACGGACTTCTGCCAAGTATCCCTGGTCCTTGTAATGCTGCTCCAGTGCTTCAGCGCAAAACCTCCCGTCATGTGTTTCGGAATGGAGAAAGATAATTTTATCTCCTTCTTGTAGAATCCGGGAGAGGGAGTTAGTTTCTGCGCTCGCCTTTTCTGGAGAGGTGCGACGAAGGTAGTCGGCGATCTCCCAGATGTTCAGCTCCTGCTTATCCAGATCCCGCCGAGCGTTCGTGAGAAGCGAGGTGCCTACGGTAACGAGAATGGTGCGCATACGGCCTCCTTCATTCTTATAATTTTCTTTAATTTTCTTTTTATCTATTCCAGAGCCCATAGCCAGCCACGGTTTTTGCTCCTATGCCCATTTTTGTAAGGGCTTTTTCGAGCCAATCCTGGGCCTTTTCCGCCAGGCGCGCCTCATGAGAAGCCACGGCAAAGAGAAACTCGCTTCCTGGCCCAATTGTGAGGAAAAACACTGGTACAGGATTGTGATAGTCCGCTGGCGGCTGGGTTCCCTGATAGTAAGGCGCATAATGGGGGTTCATCACATCCAGTTCCAGCTTCAGGTTAGCGGGATTCGCAGGGACGGCATCGAAAAAGATGACTTTGCCGGCTTGCCCAGCTACGCCAAATATACACCGTAGAGGGTCCACTTCACGATCGAATGCTTCAATATCAAGCTGCCGAATAGGAGCCTCTGGAGGAAGGTCCGGGTCTGTCTGCAGTTCCTTGAGGAGCTGTTGCTGCTTAGGTTTTTCAGGTTCTACTTCCTCAATGCATTTCTTCAATTTTTGTAACGGGGTCTGTTTTTTGCTCTGCTCCCTTTCTGCCAGCTCCTTGTAAGAGAGAGGGGGTATTCCCAGCTTTGTAGCTATTTCCCAGAGCGCATACGCTCGGGTCAATCCTTTGAGGGCACTGCCCGGGAGGATGGGAAACCCATACACCCGATGCAAGCGGATGCTGGTCTCCAGCACGCTCTCGGCGCCCAGGCCTACGATGACACGGCTGGCGGCGCGGAGCGTTACAGGCCTTACTTCCCATCCCGCGTTCCGGTAGGCGTCCAATATCGCCTCCAGCCGCGCTTTGCAGGCACGCAAAATAGACGCAACATCATCTGTGAAGGTGAGCACCTTTTTCCCATTCTTTGAAGGGATAAACCTTTCCTTGGAGCGTTTTGTGGGCTCCCAGGTTTCCTTGTTGCAGAGCAGAAGTCGATCTATCCTCAAGCCATAGTTCTGAGGTTCTCCCGTGACTTTTTCCAGCATCTCTCGCGTATCCTCTGGGAGGGGATACGTTTCCCGTCTTTCTTGTGAAGGGCGCTGCCGTTGAGGAGGGCGAGACATGGTTCATACCTCCTCCTCAGGTAGTTCGGCTTCGGCGAAGCGCTTGAGCCAGTTCAAAAAGGCCAGGGCCTCCGTGGTCGCCCGGCGGTACGCGGCGCTGTCGTTACGAAGCACCCATTGGAGCAAGTCGTCGTTACCGGAACTCATGCCCGGGGCCACTTGATCCAGGACCCATTTTGAGAGGTGGCTAAAAAGCACGGTATGCTCATCAGCCGGATCGTTCTTGCCTTTCGCCTTAAGAAACGCCAGGGTCTGCCCCAGGCCGTTCGTGAGGACCAGCATCGGGACCTTGCGGGCCAGGGAATTATAACCTTTCTTCCAACGAGCCTCCCCTTCCGGAGTGCGCAATTTCTCTAGTCTGTTGTTGAGCTCTTCTTTATGTTTCTGGAGCTGTTTTTTCTGATTTTCATTTCTATCCTGGTTTATCTTCTCTTCTACTTTTGCTATAGCTTCGCTTAAGCCCTGAACAGCATGATTTAAGCATTGAGTAACGCACTCCCATGCCCGTTGGGCTCGCTCCTGTTCCAGCGTCCTTTGGAGAGACTTTGCGCTCATGACCGACCTCCTGATTGGGTTGCGCTGGCTCCTTGAGGCTGGGCTTGCGCTGTCGCCACACGCACCTTGACGATCCCCCGTCCCACGGTGGCGTCGCCGCCGAGCTGGAGGCGCTTGCCGTCGATGGCGTTTTGGACGAAGCGCAGGACGGCCGCCGCATCCTGCAGGTCGGACGGCGGGTTCTGGACACGCGGCTTGCTGGCAAAGAGCGTGGCATATAGAAGCGTCTCGGAGGGCAGATGCTCTTCGGTCCAGAGGGCACCCCGCTCTACGGTCTTCCTGGTGTCATCAATCCGCACCCGGGCAATGACCTCCGTGGAGAGCTGGACGAAATCCTGAAAGGCATTTTCGGGTAGGACGACGAGGCGTTTTTCCAGCGTGTCTCGCCAGTAGGCATATTCCTTTCCTGTGGGCAAAGCGTTGTCTTTGAGCCACTGGGCAACCGCTTTCACCCCATTGTTCGTCTGTGCCGTAAAGGCAAACTCTTCCAGGACCACCTTTCTGTTGGCGATCAGGATGCTTCCGTCCGCGACAAGGGCGGTTTCGTCGTTCGGCGGTCCGACGGGATCCCAGCTCACCGAAAGTCTTGCCATCAAAGCTTCCCGCTTGAGACGAGCCAGGACATTCTGGCTGGTGACCCAGGCAAAGACTCCCATGAGGGACCGCACAGGAAAGAGCAGAATGCGGGCATCGCCGACGGAAAGGGCACCGGCGTGATCGGAGGCCCGTTGCGTATCGGGGCCAAAGACAATCTCCACCTTTTGGGGGTCACCACCGGCCGCATCCCGCAGGCATCCTTTGAGCCCGGAAGCCTGGATCATGGGATAGCCCGTTGTGCGCTCCCGCTGGATGGGCAGGTCTACGATGCCCAGGCTCGTGCCGCTCCCCGCATGAAGCGGGGTTTCCGTGTAGAGGAAAAGCATGGCTGCTCGGTCAAACATAGCGACCTCCTTTATGCATAGTTCCACTCACCGATGACGCAGATGCCAAACCCGATTTGTCCGTAGTTGCCCTCTCCTAGAGGAGTTCCGGTGAAGGGCTTGCCAGCCCAGGAAGCGGTGCCGTCGTGCTCAAAGAAATAGACGCTTCCGGCCGGCACAAACCGGCGCAGGGGCTTCTGGAAAGCCCCCCTTCGCCGCTGCTCGTCCACATATGCGCCGCCGATCGCCTGATAGCGGGGGACGATGGCAGAGATGAGCCGAACAGAGCCGTTGAAGAACTGTCCCCAATCTCCATCCTGAGGCACCCAGCCGCCGGAAAACCACGCCGGTGTCAACAGCACCACTTTGAAGCGATCGGGCAAGGGATTTGGCGGGCTCAGAAGCGAACCTAATCCTGACTCCCGGACCTCGTAATAGGCCGCCCGAGCCTCCCCACCGAGCTGGAGGAAGCCCGTTTTCCCTCCCAAGTCGGTCTCAGAGAGGCCCTCGACATCTATCCAGAAAGCTACGCCCTCCTTGAGCCGCAAGAACTCCGCCAGGTAGAGATACGACTCGCGCACGGTGCGGCGACCCCGCTCCATCGCAATGCCGAAGCGATGCTCCCGCTCGACGAACTCAGATTCTTCATGCACTTTTGTCGGAGCCTTCCCCTGGAGGTAACGCCCAAGCTCTTCCTCGCTGATCCAGCCCCGCGCTTCTTCCGGGTGTTCCGTCGTTTGGATCCATGGGGTCTGAAGGTTAGCCGGCAGATTGGACTGCCAGGGTGAGTCTTTGAGGGGTTGCAGAAGCCTATAGGAGCCTCCCAGGCGCACTATATCCGCCGGTAAGGGAAAGTAACGCACCCACCGGCCATTCTCTTGCTTGGCTAAGAAAGGCCCTTTTAAGCGAAGCTGTCCATAGCTTCCTTGCGGAGAACCGATGAGGTTACGCAGCTTTTGGGCTGCCGGCGTCGTGCCCTGGACGTAGTCCGCAGGGCTGACGCCACTGGAAAAGAGTATCCGTGCCCGGATGGTGCCCTGGATGGTGAAGGGCGTCGGCGGAAAGAGGCTCCGCGCCCGGATATCGGTGCCCGCCGAGAAGGGCTTCCCGTCCCGGAAAAGCAGCACATCATGCGGTCGTATCATCAGGCCGAAGCTCATACCTCCCCTCCCTTGGCGATGAAGCTGCACACCAGAAGCCAGTGGCTCATCTCCTCAAAGCCGGCTCCCGCCACCCACATGGCCAGTTTCCCGGAAAGCTCTTCTGCCTGAGCCTCCTTCTCCTCCTCCTGGAAGAGCTTCTGACCTGCCTGTCGCTTGAGCAGGCGTTTGAGTTCGGCCTTCTGCGCTTCAGGGGGAAGCGCCTCCAGCGCCACCGCCTCCGCCTGGACCGTATAGGGCCACTTGCCGCTGATTCGTTCTTCCTCAAGCCGCCGGACCAGCTCGATGAGCAGGTCTACCACATCGGGCGTCTTGTCGTAGCTCCACTTCGTGCCCACCGTCACGGTCTTGCCGGAGCGCTTGAGGACTTCCACGGCCAGGGCATTGCGGCCGTAGCGGTGCTTGGCCTCGTGTTCGGCACGGCGCACGGCCTGCAAGACCAAGTCCAGCGGCTGGAGGTGATGAGCAAAAACCATCCCGATGGAAGCCGTCGCTTTCGGTCCCATAGTGAGGAAGACCTCATCTTCCCATTCCACATAGCCGGTCACAGAATCCCCCAGGCAGACCTGCAGATCGCCGTTTATGAACTGAACATGTCCGCTGAAGGCGGCCCGCAGTTCTCGCGCCACCGCCAGTGCGTCCTCCAGCGGCACCAAGGCCAGCACATCGTCCCCGCCAGCGTAGATGAGGCGGCCCGGATGGCGCTCCTCCACGATGTGGGGCACGAGCCTCAAGGCAAACCGTCCCAGCGCCTGGGAAATGGCGGCATGTACGGCTGGCGTGATGAGGTGCTTCATTTGAAGAAGGGAATTCCAGCCTGGAGCACTCTGCAGTTTCTTTCGCACATCGGGATGGAGGATATCGCCGAAGGTGGCCAGCCCTTCATGGGTGCCGCTCAGCCAGCGCCCCATGTGGTCGCCGTCCATGTAGAGGAGGGCGTAATACTTGCTGGGCCTTGCTTCCACCGCCCGATAAAGTTTAGAGATAGCTTCTTTGGCTTTCTGAATATCGCCATCGTTCACCGTGGCTCCGGCTTCTTCAAGGAGTTCCTTAGTCCAAGATTCAATGTGAAGCCACTCTCCATCTATCTGTAACAGTTTTCCTGCCAAAGCGGCTTCAGTCCCACTAAGACTTTGCTTCTGGTGCTCGAGATAAGGCACGGCCCCATGAGCGACCGTTGCCAGGCGAGGATGGGCTATCTTGAGAAAGTCTTCCAGGGCTTGCCGGACATCTTCCTTGCCTTCCTTCAAGGCCTTCAGAACCCGCTTTTTGAAAGACACTGCAGCGATCTCGCTGGTCGAGGGAAAGCCGCCTCGAAGTCTGAACTCCCTTTCCAGCACCTCCCGCTGGACGAAGCGCTTCACCGTGCAGACGGCGCAGAGGCGTTCTTTACCCTCGGGTTTGACGTCGTAGCGGTTCTGGTTGCGGAGGTTCTCTGCCACCTGTTTCCAGAAGTCCCGACTATCCAGCGGGCCTGAGCGCAGGGCGGCTCGCTGACCGCACTGGGTGCACTTGTCGCTGGTTTCTTCCGCCTGCTCGAAATTTCGGAGGTTCTTGCGGGCGTTGAAAGCCCGATCGGCCAGGTCATAGAGGAGGCTCCACACCGTGCCCCAGTTGGGGGCGTATTGGCCGCTCTTATGCAGGGTTTCGTAAACCCGGCGGAATTCCCAAACCTCACCTTCCGGAGGCTTGCAAAGCTGCTCGTAAAGCTCTTTCCCCGCCTCTGCCTGGGCTATTCCGGGGGCCTCATCAGCACCCGGCCAGGGGAGGATTACCCAGTAGATTTCCAGAAGGCCTTGAATCTGATTCTTCCAGAGGTCAGCCGTTTGCTTATCGGCAGGGAGGATGCGCTTGCTCGTGAGGGCGTCATAAACTTGCTGTGCCAAGTGTTTCCATTCTTCCTGGACGGCTTTTTCGGCTTTCTTGGCCGCCTCAGAAGCTTCCTTCGCGGGCAGAAGGGCCAGGAAGCGGTTGGGGAAGGTGGGGCGGCCGAGGTCGGCCGGTGGGGGATTACAGGACAGCCCATACGTTGCGTGTAGCCACCGGTCACATAGGGGCTGCCCCCGAAGCGAGGGGAAGACGATCACATCCGGTCCGAACTCGTCCGCCAGGCTCTCTATGGCTTTCCAGGAGAGGTAGGACAGAATCCAGCTGCCCATCCAGAGGTCCTGGGTGCGCCGCGCCGCCGCAATGAACTCTTGCACAGGGCCGAGGGAAAAAATCAGAAATGCTGGCTTGGGCAGAGCGTCCGCGATCGCTGCCGAGATGGAAAGGTGCTGTTCTAAGGGATGATCTGGCTGCCGGGTATCCGCCGGCAGAAGACGCACCCAATCCTTAAGGCTGGTCCGCCGGGCAAGATCCTCGTACAAAAGCCGCCAGATGTGGAAGTACAGGCGTTTATCTTTGTCGGGATGAGCCTTTAGAGAATCCACCCAGGGCTGGAGGATATGCTGACCGGCTTTTTCATGCACTTCGTCATCCAGCTGCTCAAGATTTTGAATGGGCACTTGCACAGGTTGAGCTTGTGCCCCTGACGATAGGGGATGCGTGAGGGTGGGAGCTACCTGGTCCCAGTAGGCTGTCGCTCCCCCAGGGAAATTCACCCGGTCAGCGGCCGAGGCGATATGGTCGGCTTTCGTCGCCTGGTCTTTTTCGTCGGCATCGGCTGGACGCCCCAGAGCGATGCGCTGCAGAGCTTCGGCCAGCTGCTCGTGGGGCGTATGAGGCACCGACCGCAGGACCAGTGCCTTCCCCGGCGGGTCATGCAGAAAGGCGACGATTTTTCGAGTCCAGCGGGTTACCATCCTGTTACCTCCAGACATGGGCCAATCTTCCTCTGAACTTCTTGGATGAAGTCATCGATCAAGGAGAGATCCGGAGTACTCACATACGCGGGCGGTCCTTGTCGCTTTAGCTTAAGCTTTTCACCTTCTTCTAAAAGCTGAGCTTGGAAGAACGTCAGGACTAGTGCATATTTCTTATTAAACAAACGGTTCACATGGATGAAGAGGGGAGAAGCCCGGCGATCATGACGCTCTCCTTCCAATGTCCCTTTGGTTCCTCCAAGTGAGCGGTAATAGAACACAATGGGCAATCCAAATGCCGCCCGCTCAACCGGCTGGGTCAAACCTTCCCCTTGGACAGCATTCTTGACATTTTGGTAATCCGGCGCACGCCGATTCCGGAACTGTTGCATCTGCTGGCCTATAGCGTCCAGCGCCTCTTCCCAGGAACTGAATTCCTTATCCACAACACATATCTTGCATACATCTGGATGGAGCACATCGAAACGCGAAGGGCAACCAACGGAGGCATTCTCGCCTATGTTTTTCCTCAGCTTGCTCAACCCCTCTTGCAGTTCTGTTCGAAGCTCTTCGGGGGTGCTGGCTTGAATCTTCAAGGGGGGAAGCGCTGAGTTTGGTGCATTCCCACGAACCTGCGTCACCTGGAGGCTTCCAGCACCCCGCCGGGATCGTGCTCCAAGGCCGCCCAGATGTGTCAAAAGCCACAGAGCGGCATAGGCTTTCGATAGGGCGTCCTGATCCTGGACACCAGCCCTCAAGCCGAGCTCTAGCTCAAATGAGCTTCCGGCCGGTATTGCCTTGCGTTCCGGCTCGCTTTGCGTTCTCCTTGCGGCGAAGAACAGATAGGCAATTCCAGGTTTTTCATAGCTTCCGGAGCTCGGGTTCCATCCAGCCAGCCTTGAAAATGGAATGCTGGCACCGAAAGACACGTTGCTAATTCGTACCACGACCGTAGAGGCGCCGGTATCCGTGCTTCCGAAGACGGCCACCTCGGCCCGGCGGAGCTCATCCAACTTCCCATTCCCGATCACCCCGCCCAGGAGAGCCCGGAGCCAGAAGCGGAGTGCGCCCCGGATAGAAGCAGCGCGCAATTCTGGCTCCCCCCGTGGATCGGCGCCGCCCAGGAACAGCGGTGTGACGGTTTCAAGAGTCACCCTCATGGACCATCCCTCATCACGGGTTCCAGACATCCCAATCCTCAACGCTCTAAATGAGCTGCAAGGGCACTCCGGCTCGAGCGGGGTAGCATGAAATGGACTTCGGACCGTTCCCTGACGCGAGGGCGATCATCCCGAAGCCGCTGGCGGTGTGTTCGCCGAGGCCGGCCTCGTAGGCCAGGCGCAGCAGCCGCGGATCCCCCTCCAGCGTCAGCCGCAGCATCCACCCCCGAATGTCGGTGTCATGGATGCGCACGAGCTTGGAGCGATAAGGCGGTTGCGGTCGGATGACGACCT